>CEUH01015564.1_pt1 | contig 18165 bp, 12 predicted proteins | sample 356461 | NCBI WGS metagenome assembly CEUH01 (sample SAMEA2623275, study PRJEB7988) | marine metagenome | isolation source: saline water (ENVO:00002010), including
CTTTTTATTTTCGGTCCATCTCTTGAAAACTATTTCAACATAACATCAGAATTAGGATTTATATATTTTTTGTCTATTTATATTTTAGGAATAATATTTTCAACAGTTCCGTCAATTATAAAACACCAACAAAATCCCAACTATTTTTCTCTGGGAGCATCAGGTGCAGTATCGTCTATAGTATTTGCCTACATAATTGTGTACCCCTTAAGAGAGCTTGGGCTAATTATTTTACCTGGTATATGGATACCAGGATTTATATTTGGTACCATATACTTAATCTCTGAACACTACTTAAGTAAAAAACAGTATTCAAATATTGCTCATGATGCTCATATAAGCGGAGCAATTTTTGGTGTAATTTTCGTCCTATTATACGATTTTAATAATCTTGGATTTTTTTTAAAGAAAATATCTCACTATTTGGCAACATTTTAATAAAGTGTAACATATATAGATATATTTGTGTCGATGGGTAAAATATGCTTTAACGGAAACTTTTTAGATGATGATGACTTGTCATTTGTTAATGTTAAAAGAGGCTTAAATTATGGAGATGGAATATTTGAAACTATTCGTGTTGCAAACGGTAAACCTCTGTTTATTAAGTCTCATTTTAAGAGATTTTTTAAGGGTCTAGATCTGTTAAAAATTGATTATAAGTCAATTAATGACAAAATTCTAACTAAAAAGTTCAGGGAGTTATTGGTTATCAATAAAGTTGAAAATGGGGCTAAACTAAAATTAATAGCATTTAGAAGTGGTGGTGGTACTTATGTACCTGATTCGAATTTGATAAACTATATAATTGAAGTGACGCCAATTTCTCATAACCTATATGAGATAAATAATAAAGGTCTTTCTGTTGAATTATTTAATGAGATTAATAAATCTAGAAATAAATTTTCTTTATACAAAACATTAAATTCTTTGACATATGTAATGGCTTCAATTTTCGCAAAAGAAAATAATTTTGATGATACTTTTGTCTTAAATTCAAGTGGTAACGTAATTGAGTCAACCAATTCAAATATATTTATTTCAAGTAACGGTGTGCTATATACACCGCCCTTGTCTGAAGGGTGTATAGGTGGAATAATGCGTATGGAATTAATAAATTTAGCCATCGCTAAAGGAATCGTAGTTTATGAAAACAAAATGCCACCTCAACATTTAATGGCTGCAGACGAAATATTACTTACAAATACCATTCAAGGAATAAGATGGGTAGGTAAGTATAAAGATAAGAGGTACTTTAATAATATGGCTAAAAAACTAAATACAGCACTTAACGAAGTTGTATTTAGTTATCAGAAGGATTTAATGGAAAGTTAGCAATTGCCTTATATTTACCTCCTTTTTTTTGAAGTACATCTTTCCACAGGTCATTATTTTTTTTAAAAATATCCTCATCTTTTATTTCTGAAACGATCCACGAGTTAATTTTCATTTCTTCAAGAAGTTGGTTCTTTGACCAACCGGAATAACCAAGAAAGAATTTGATTTTACTTTTATCAAGTATCCCCAAATTTAGAAATTCAGCAATTTGATTGAAATCTCCACCTGTATATAAATTATTCCCTAGCTTAATGGATTTATCTAGTACATCACCTAATTGATGAATAAAAAATAAGTTTGTTGCATGAACAGGACCACCATAAAACACATCTAAGTTTGGTAGGTTTTTATCTTCAATTATTTCATTGAGTTTTACATTTAGAATGTTATTTAAGATAAATCCGTAGGAGCCTTCATCATTATGATCACATAAATAAATAACAGATCTCGAAAAATGGTCATCTTTCATAAATGGTTCCGCAAGCAATATTCTACCTTTTTTAGGTGATAATTTATTTACTTTATTTATATCAATAAAGGACGAATCCATTACATAAATCTAGTAAAAAAAATAAATAATTAAAATTATGTTATATTAAATGAGTTATTAATGAATTGCGCTTCTCCAAGGAAGTTCTGCACTTACTTCTCCTTCTCTTGTAAGAATTTCTTCTACTCTTTTGTCAACTTCATTATCATCAAAATAACATTTCGCCATATTTATAAACGAATCAATGTGTTCCAATTCTTGAACATGAAGATTTTTGTAAAATCTTGCAATTTTTTTATCCTCAACAACTAAACTAATTAATCTAAATCTTTCCGAGCCTCTTAGCTCTGCAATAGATGCGATTATTAGCCTGTCCATAAATAATTCATCTCTTCCTGATCTAACTATAGACATTAATCCTTTTATATATGGATCTTTCTGAAAGACTCCATTTAGCTCTTTGCCCCTGTATCTAATAAGTTCATAGACTTGCTTGAAATGAAGTAATTCCTCAACTGAAATCTGAATTAATTCATCAATTATTTTAACTCTATCTGGGTATTTTGCGATTAAAGAAAGACACATATTAGCAACTTTTCTTTCTGCATCAGCATGATCCTGTAGAAATGAATCAATGTCTTTTACAGCGTTCTCAGCCCATTCTATAGGTGTGTTATATTTTAATTTAAAAATCATTTTACTAAATTCTTTTCCAAAAATAGGGAGTAAACAGTAAACATACTGTAAATAATTCTAATCTTCCCATTAACATAAAAATTGATAGTACCCATTTTCCAATATCAGGTAAATGGTAAAACGAATTCGCAGGACCTACAGAACCTATTCCAGGACCAACATTTCCAATTGCAGATGCAACAGCACTTACTGAAGTTAGAAAATCAACTCCGATAAAAGTTAGAATTAGTGACCCTACTGTGAATATGAATAAATATAAGATTATAAATGCCATCAAATTATAAGTTACCTGTCCTGAAACTGTATTTTTATTTAATATTAAAGGAATTATTGCTTTTGGATGTAATCGTCTTTTAAATTCTAATAAACTGTTTTTTATTAGTAAAACTATTCTAACAATTTTAATTCCACCGCTCGTACTTCCAGCTGAGGCACCGGAAAATAGAAAAAGAAAAAATATAAAACTCATAAATGGTCCCCACATAGTGTAATCAGCAGTTGCGTATCCTGTTGTTGTTATTATTGAAACAACTTGAAACGCTATTCGTCTAAATGAATTTATAAAACTGGTATTGTCTAATATTGAAAAATGAAAAAGTGAAAGGGAGAAAATGACAACCAAAATTGATGTTAAATACCACTTAAATTCATCATTATTTAATAGCTTTTTGAATTTGAATTTTAGCCCAAAATAAATTAAAGTAAAATTTGTACCTGCAATGAACATAAATACTACAATTACAGCCTCAACCCAAGGATTGTTAAATGCTGCTATACTGTCTTGCTTTGTAGAAAACCCCCCTGTTGATGTTGTTGTTAATGAATGGTTAATCGCATCGAAAAAATCAAGTCCTAAAAAAAATAAAATTATAGTTTCTAAACAGGTTAAACCAAAGTAAATTATCCAAAGTCTTTTAGCTGTTTCTTTAATTCTTGGATGTATTTTATCTTTTGTCGGACCAGGAGCCTCTGCAACAAATAGTTCCATTCCTCCAATTCCTAAAAGTGGCAAAACTGCAATTGTTAATACTATAATCCCCATTCCTCCGATCCATTGTGTCATACTCCTCCAAAACAAAATACTTTTTGGAAGTGACTCAATATCATTTAAAATTGTTGATCCAGTAGTTGTGAATCCAGACATGGTTTCAAAAAATGCATCTGTAAAATTCGGTATACTTCCTGAAATCACATAGGGTAGGGAACCAAATAAGCTCATACAAATCCATCCTCCCACAACAATTAGATAGCCATCTCTCTTTTTTATTTCAGCATTCTTTTCTGACTTGGTACTAAGCCTCATTACATAACCAAATAAGATCGTAATACTAGAGCAAATGAGAAAGTCCCAATGCAAATTTTGATTAAGATCATAATATAAAGCAAATGGTATAGAAAAAAGCATTAATAAACCATTTAGGAGTATTAAAGTTCCTATTACATAGGTTATTACTGATTTGTTAAATAACCCTTTCTTATTGGAAAAATTGTTCAATTGCTTTTATTGATTCAGTAAGTGAAAATACTATTGTCTTATCATTTTCCATTAATTGAAAATTACCAAACGGAATAATTGGTACACCTTCTCTAATTACTCCAGCGATATTTGAGGTCAATGGAAATTTAAGATCTTTAATTGGTGCTTTAGTAACTTTTGAATTTTCTTTTACTACAAATTCTATAATTTCTGCATCCACTCCGTGGAGATTTGATACTGACGAAACATTACCTTTTCTAACAAATTTAAAAATGTTACTAGCTGCTATTATTTTTTTATTTATTAATGTGTCTACTCCAATAGATTGTGATAAGTGGATGTAGTCAAAATTTTCGATTCTAGCAATAGTTTTTTTTATTCCATGTTTCTTACCAACAAGGGAGGACATAATATTCATTTCAGAATCAGCAGTTACAGAAATTAAAGCGTCCATTTCTGTTAAACCTTCTTCTTCTAATAACTGAACATCATGACCGTCCATGTTTATTACTAGTGTTTTTGAAAGCTGACTAGCAATCTCTTCACACCTATCTTTATCTTTTTCTACAAGTGTAACTCTATAATTTTTCTCCAAAATTTCGGCTGTGTATACACCAATTCTACTGCCTCCTAGAATCATAATATCTTTAACTTTAAAGTTTTCTTTCCCACATATTTTAATAATATCCTCGGTAGATTCTTTAAGAGAAATAAAATATATGATATCATTTTCTTCAAAAACTGTTTCATTTTTAACTAAAAGTGTATAATCATTGCGATGCAGTGCAAGAGGTTTAAAGGTGAGATTGGGATTTAAGGAAGCACTCTCTCTGACAGATTTATTTATCAGTGGTGAGTTTTTTGAAAGTGATATGCCAAAAACTATTAATTTACCATTTTCAAACTCTAGATCGTCAGTAAAAGATGCCTGATTTATTAATCTCTCTATTTCAAGTGTTGCCAAATGAGTAGGTGATATTAGTGTGTCAATTCCTAATTCGTTGTAGAAATGTTCTTTGTTTTCTTTTATTATATTGACATCATTGATTCTAGCTATTGTTCTTTTTGCACCTAATTTTTTTCCTAAAATGCATATTAACATGTTAGTTTCTTCACTTGATGTAACAGCAATTAATAAATCACAAGTACTTATTAATTTTTGTTCCATGATTTCCACTGATTTTGCATCTCCAGGTATTGTGAAAACATCGATTTGAGAAGAAATTGAAGATAAACTATCTTCGTTTTCATCCAATAAATAAATGTCATGTGATTCTGAAGCTAGTAATTTAGCTAAATGTGAACCAACATCACCAGCGCCGGCAATTATAATCTTCATTTAAATTTTTTAACAAATATATATAGCTCTTGATAATTTAGTCGATAATTATAAAATTAACTTATTATTACAATAAATAGATTTAATTTTCTCATCTATTGAATTCAATTAAATATCAATTCATGTTAAGTATTTTTTACATTTGCGAAAAAAATCACAATGTCTAATATCAAATTTGGAACAGACGGATGGAGGGCAATTATAGCTAAGGATTTCACCGTTGAAAATGTAACTAGAGTATCTTTAGCGACTGCAGTTTGGGTAAAAAATAATTACAAAATTAATCCATCAATTGTAATTGGTCATGATTGCAGGTTCGGAGGAAATCTTTTTGTTGAATCTGCAGTAAAGGTATTCCTTTCTAAAGGTGTAAAAGTTTACATGGCAAATTCATTTGTAACTACGCCAATGGTTTCCCTAGCAACAAAAGAATTAAATGCTTCTTTAGGAGTTGTAATTACTGCTAGTCATAATCCGCCAAATTACAATGGGTATAAATTAAAAGGTCATTATGGAGGTCCTCTTACGAGTGAAAAAGTTCAAGAAGTTGAAGATTTAATTCCTATTGAATCCAATATTGATTTAGATGGTATTATTTTAGGAAAATTTATTGAAGATAAAAGAGTTGAAATTGTTGATTTAGAAAAACTATATATTGAAAAAATTAAGTCTTCTTTTGACCTTGATGCAATAAAATCTTCTAATTTACATTTTGCTTATGATGCTATGTATGGTGCTGGGCAAGGGGTTATGAAAAAGTTATTTGACAACATGACTTTTCTTCACTGCAATTTAAATCCTTCATTTATGGGTCAAGCTCCTGAACCGATTGCAAAAAATTTATTGGAATTTTCAAAGCTTATAAATCAACATGGAAATATTGCTGCTGGTTTAGCTACTGATGGCGATGCAGATAGAATAGGACTATTCAATTCAAAAGGTGAATTTATTGACTCACATCACATTATACTTCTACTACTACTTTATCTACATAAGTACAAAAAAATCAGTGGAAAAGTAGTTGTTGCTGCATCTACAACTCCAAGAGTCGGTCATCTTGCAAGTCATTTCAATTTACCTTTTGATATGGTTAAAGTTGGATTTAAACATATTGCAAAACAGATGATAGATCAAGATGTTTTAATAGGTGGAGAAGAATCTGGAGGAATTGCAATTAAAGGTCATATTCCAGAAAGAGATGGAATATGGATGGGTCTGATAATATTCGAATACATGGCGAAGTCTGGAAAATCTTTAGATGATTTAATCGAAGAAGTTTACGACCTTGTTGGTGAATTTAAGTATTGGAGAGATGATTTGCATTTAACAGAAGATCAAAAAAGAGATATTATTAAAAATTGTGAAAATGGTATTTATAAATCATTTGGAAATTATGAAGTAAAGAATATAGATAGAACAGATGGATATAAATTTATCATAAGTAACGACGAGTGGCTAATGATTAGACCCTCTGGAACAGAACCAGTTTTAAGGTGCTATGCTGAAGGAAAAACTTTAGACGACGCAAAGTCAATTCTTAGAGCTTGTAAGCAAGCTATTGGATTAATTTAATCCATTTATATATTTATCCTGAGGGTATTTTACACTGTATTTAAATGTTTTTTTTAAAATATTATTTGGACTAAGGTTTAGGTTCCATATTAACTTACCATTTTGTTTTTCATAATTGGCATCTGATTTTTCCATTAATTCTACAGAAATAGACTTTTCGTTTGAAACTGGAATTTGATCAATTAAATTCAAGCTTATTGAATCCTTTCGGTTATTATTCACATTAATTTCATAAGATCTTTCCAACTTTATTTTATCACCAACTTTTACTTCAGTGCTAAATTTTTTAATTAGCCTTCTTTCTACAATAATCCTAGGGTCTCTTCCAAGAGAAAGGTCTAAAACGCTTTTAACTGATAATGGATCAAGATAGGTTCTACCAACAGATTTTCCTCTAAAGAAAACTTGCCCATTTCCAGGGAGAAAATTCTGATTATTTACAGTTTTAAAATGACACATTAAGAAAACATCTTTGTCAATTTTAGGGTAGCAATAATAATCATATGTAGCCGGTATAGTGATTTTTTGTATATCAATCAATATAGGTTCTTTGTTAGAGGGAATTGAGTATTTAAGATCGATATCGTATTGAATTTGGGTGCCACCAAAATTAACTGAGGTGAATTCTGCTGAAGAAGATGACATTTCTATTGAGGATTGAGACTTATAACCTTCGTCATTTGAAAATGATCTTTGTCGAGGTAAATTTTTAGAGTTATTTATTCCTTCGTCTTTTATAACAACAGGGTAACTTAATGATAAATTATTAGTTCTAAAACTAGGAGCAACATTTGATTTATTTAAATCTCCTGTAGATAAAGATAATTTAACATTCTTCCAACTTTCATTAGAATTTTGATAAACTTTTGCTTTGTAAGTTAAATCTATTTTAGAATTAATTTCTTTTGACCTTATGTCGTAAAAGGGAACCCATCCAGCATTGTTCAGGTTATAACTAAACTCAAAGTTATAAATACCATTTTCTTTTACTGTTAATTGTACAACAATATTACTAAACTGATTTTTATTTAAATTTTCAATAGATTTGATTTGGTTTTCAATCTTTTGAGCTTCTATATTTAATTTATTTAATTTAAATTTTACATCCGATAAATTAGATTCAACGTCAAGTAATCTTTCTCTGAAAAAAGAGGCCAAATCCATTAAGTCATCGATAATAAATTCTTTAGATAATTTAAGTACTGATTTATTTTCATTAAGTAAATCTTTTTCCTGCATAAAAACTTCAAGATTGATATTTTCTTTACGAATAATTTTCTTGAGCACAAAAAGACTATCTTTTAGAATTGACATTTCCTTAGTTTCTGGACTAGTTCCTAAAAAATTCATTTGTTTTTTAACTGAGTTTATTATCACATTGCTTGAAAAAACTGCAACTTGAATAGACTCATTAATTAAGAATGGAGATACATTTTGGATAATTAACTCATTTGCACCCTCCATTAAATTCACCATACCTTTTCTTTCAACATTAGCACCTTGATTAAATATTGTAATATGATCTAATTCACTTTTCGTATATACTTTGTTCATCTGAGAAAATGAATCAAACACTGATAAAATGACTACGAAAGGAAAAATAATTTTTTTCATAATGTAATTTTAATAACTAATTTCAAATTTAATGCCAAAATTTTAAATATAATTAACTTTGTTTTATGTCCAAGCCATTAATTCTAATTACTAACGATGATGGATACAAAGCTAAAGGAATCCGTTATTTAATAAAAGCTGTAGAGCAAGTAGGTGATATTATTGTGGTTGCGCCTGAGAAACCTCAATCAGGAATGGGGCATGCAATTACGGTTAACGATCCTGTAAGATGCTTTGAAATAGATTTTTTTAAAAATATCAAATCGTTTTGCTGCACTGGTACTCCTGTAGATTGCGTTAAAATGGGATTTTATATGCTAAAAGGAAAATCTCCAGACATCATACTATCTGGTATTAATCACGGATCTAATGTGAGTACTAATGTTATTTATTCTGGAACAATGGCTGCAGCTGTTGAAGGTGCACTAGCTGGAATTCCTAGCATTGGTTTTTCATTAACATCACATTCAAAAAATGCAGATTTTTTAGCAGCTTCAAAAGTTGTAAAAAATATAACTAAAAAAATTTTAAAAAATGGATTAAAAAAAGGAACGTGTTTGAATGTGAATATTCCTGATGTTACATTTGATAAAATCAAAGGTATTAGAGTATGTAGACAAGGGAAAGCCTACTGGGATGATACCTTTGATAAAAGGGTAGACCCACTAGGAAACGAATATTATTGGCTAACTGGATCTTTTTCATCTAAAGAGAGTGCAAAAGATATAGATATTAATTTTTTAAAAGATAACTATGTCACTATTGTGCCCACACAATATGATATGACTTGTTATGATTCTGTAGAGAAATTAAAAGAATATTTTTGAAATGGTAAATAAATGGTATTCAAAATACAATAAATTTAATTATGGTCTAATATTAGGTTTAATCTTCCCTATAATGGGGTTTTTTATAAGTTTCTTGTTTATTGGAAGTGACAGCTTTAGTACTTTCTGGGAAATATTTGTAAAAGATGCTAATGTATATGGAAATGAAATTGGAGAATTTTATAAGCAAACAAGGCAAAATATTCTAATGTTTTGTCTAATGCCCAATTTACTTCTCTTTTACTTTTCTTTCTTTATTTATAAAATTGATCGTTTTTCTAAAGGTTTAGTTTTTATTACTTTAATACTTTCTGCAATATCAATGCTATTTATTTACTGATTTATGAAATACTATTTAATAGCTGGTGAAGCTTCAGGAGACTTACATGCATCAAATATTGTAAAAGAAATAAAATTACAAGACTCCGAAGCAAAATTCAGAGGGTGGGGGGGAGATTTAATGGAAGAAGAAGGTGTTGATATCGTAAAGCACTACAAAAATCACAACTTTATGGGTTTTTGGGAAGTTATTAAACATTTAAAAACCATAATTGAAAATCTCAAATTTTGTAAAAATGATATTAAAATTTATTCTCCTGATGCATTAATTTTAGTTGATTTCCCTGGATTTAATTTAAGAATTGCAAAATATTTTAGTTCTTATTCCTTTCCAATTTTATATTATATAGCACCTCAAGTATGGGCTTGGAAAGAAAGTAGGGTAGTTCAAATTAAAAAGTATATAACACAACTTTTTGTTATTCTCCCTTTTGAAGAAAATTTTTTTATTAAAAAAGGTGTAAATGTCTGTTATGTAGGACATCCTTTAGTTGATCATGTAAATAAATTTATCAAGAGCAAATCCATTAAAAAAGAAGACTTCTTAGATTTATATTCCACTTCAAACAAACCTATAATTGCAATTCTACCAGGAAGTAGAAAACAGGAGATCATAAAAAAGTTACCAATAATGTTAAGTGCTGCTAAAAATTACACTAATAAGTACAGTATTGTCATTGCTGGTATGAAAAACTTCAAGAATGAATATGAATATTATGTAAAGAGTGATAATAATATTTCTGTTATTTATAACGACACATATAATCTACTGAATAATTCTTATGCTGCATTGGTTACATCAGGAACAGCAACTCTAGAAACGGCATTTTTTGAAGTTCCACAAATAGTATGTTATAAAACAAGTTGGATTTCTTACAATATTGCTAAAGCACTTGTTAAAATTAACTTTATATCATTGGTTAATTTGATACTCAACAAAGAATCAGTTAAAGAATTGATACAGAGTGATTTAAATAAATATAAGTTAAGTCATGAATTAAGTGAAATTTTGAATATTGAAGTAAGAAATAAAATAATAAGTGATTATAAAGATTTAAAAAGAATGTGCGGTGATAAAAATGCATCTAAACTTACTGCAACTGAGATGTTAAAAACTATCACATTAAAAAAAAACAATAAAAGAATAACTTCATAAGTTTGGTAAAATAATGAGATTTTATTTATTAATATTATTTGTATTAAAGTTTTCAACTAACCTTCATGCTGTAGATTTTAAGATAGGTTTGTTACGTAATCTAAACCTAAAGAGTGTTTCGATTTCAGCATCAAAAAACACTTACACACTAAAGGAAGGAATGAATGATTTACGTTTTATTGATGAGGGTAAAGGATTTAAGGTTTCAATGACTAAAAACAAATTAAAACTCTCAATTAACGGTAAAAGTACAGGTCTATACGATACGATAAAATTATTCAAAAATAGTAAGGACACTTCTTCTTTTTCAATCACTGGAATCTCACCTGGATTTGAGAAAAGAAGTTATTTTGATAATCTAATCATTTTTGTAAATGATCAAGCAATTACTCTCGTAAATTTAGTTGATTTTGAAAATTACATAATTGGTGTTTTAGAATCTGAAGTCGGTTTGAACAGATCAAAAGATTTTTATAAGGTTCATGCAGTAATAAGTAGAACATATGCATTAAAGAATCAGTTTAAATTCATTCATGAAGGTTTTCAACTTACAGACTTAGTTAACTGTCAAGTTTATAAAGGGAAGATGTATAATGATAAAAATATAATAAGGGCTGTTAATGAAACAAAAAATCTAATATTAGTAGATGAAAACATGGATTACATAACTGCTGCATATTTTTCAAATAGTGGTGGTCAGACTAATAATGTAGAAGATGTTTGGATTAAAGCGCTTCCTTATTTAAGAAGTATATATGATCCATATTCAGTTGAGGGATCTAACTATAAATGGGAAAAAACAATTAATAAAGAATCTTGGTTAAATTACCTTCACAATAAATATGATTTCCCTTTAAATGATTCACTGGCTGTTTATTCTGCTTGTAATTTTAAGCAAGATATTAGACACAAATACCTAATTGGATGGGTATATCAAATTCCGCTTACTGAAGTGAGAAATGATTGGAATTTAAAAAGTACTTTTTTTAGTATTAATGAGCAAGATCAAGATTTAATATTAAAAGGTAAAGGATTTGGCCATGGAGTAGGTCTTTCACAAGAAGGTGCAATGAAAATGATCGATTTAGGATACGGTTTTTTAGATGTACTAAGATTTTATTATACAGATGTTCATTTGATTGATATGAGTATGCGTGATTTCTATATAATAGATTAACTATGTTTTATACATAGGTTAACATAATATTAATTATAAGACAATTAGGTTATAATATAATACAATTAGTAATAATAAATTTATCTATAACTAAAAAATTCAAATTAAAATAATTTTAATCCTTTAAGCTGACCATGAAAAACACAGCAAAGATTCTGTAGCAAAGTTTTTGTTTGGACAATTCACAGTCTTATATTTAACACAATTACCGCAATTTGACTTTTTTGAAAGTGACTTTTTATAATTATGATCTTCACAATAATTATCTAGATTTACTGTAAATTGATGTTTACTACAAGTTATTGAATCAGTTAGATTTTCGCAATTAAAACATACATAGTTTGATGATAGTGACATAATGAGAAATTTTGTTTAATAAATTTATTGAAACAATAAACAAATAGCAAATTATAATAAGCTTTTATCTGTAATTTATTTCGTTTCTAAATAATGATTTCCCAATAACGATAGTTAATTAATTCATTAACTAATAATATAATATTAATTTATTACTAAAAAATTTCAAATGATCTAGTTTTTAATAACTCTAAAATCATCGAACTTCTGTTTGTAATACACTCTTAAAATGTATAATCCATCTGGATAATTTAATATCGAGATACGTCTACCATACCCTTTTTTTAGAGATCTTCCAGTCATATCAAAAATTTCTGTTTCTAGATCACCCATATAAGCTCTTGTATCAATAAAAATTTCGCCATTGGACGGATTTGGGTATATCTTGAATGTTTCTTCATTATTAAAATCAATCAATCCAGTTGATATTACAATCTCTACATTAAGACTGATTGTATCACTAGCACATCCATCCTCAGTGTTCTCAACTACGTTAATCGTTGTGTTTGTTAGTACGGAATCCCATAAAATTGTAATTAGACTATCTCCTTGGTTAAAAATTTCTCCGTATTCTACAGACCAATAATAATTTGAGTTACGACTACCATTTACATAATAATCATTTGATGATGTTATTCCCACAATGGTATCTCCAGTTATAGAAGATATAGTTGGACTTAACCCTTGATTAATAATAAAAGTCTCTTCAACATCACACGCTGTTGCGTCTGTAACTATAAGTTCATAACTTCCATAAGTTAAATCTTCAATACTGGAAGTATTTTCACCATTATTCCACTGGTAATTAAATGGTGAAATTCCACCACTTACTACTCCCCCCCAAATTGTTCCGGTATTTTCATTTTCACATAACAAATCTGTTGAATAGTAAGATAATATAATTTCTCCTGGTGATGATATACTTATAGATTTTGAGTTTTGACAATTATTGGAATCAGTTACTGTTATAAAGTAATCACCTGAGGATAGATTTGATATATACGAAGAATCTGAACCATTATCCCAACTGTACAAATAAGGAGCAGTTCCACCAAGCAAATCTACATTAATATATCCATCATTACTACCAAAACAACTTTCATCACCGCTGTCGATGACTAAAGTTGGTGCGCTTGATGAAGTTAAAATTACTTCACCTGATGTAGTACATTGATCTGCGTCTATAACATCTACATTATAAATACCTTGCGATAAGCCGATTAAGGAAGGTATACTATCTGCATTATTTTCCCAAATGTAGATGTAAGGAGATGATCCTCCAAAAGCATTTGCAATAACTTCTCCATTGCTAGCTCCACAATCTGTAGGATTACTTACAAGAAACTCAACAGTAATTTCATCGGCCTCTGATAGTTCTATTGATTCTGTAACAACACAGTCATTAGAATCAGTAACAGTTAAAGTGTAAATACCAGATGATAAATCATTAATTGTTAGAGAATCTAGTCCGTTATCCCAATTATAATTATATGGTTCTACCCCACCATTTATATCAACACTTATAGAACCATCATTTCCGCCAAAACAACTGATTTCAACTTTTTCTATAATAGAAATTTCTGGTGCTTCTGAAGAGCTTATGTTTTTTGAACCTACACCAATACAGCCATCTGAATCTACCACTGTAAGACTATAAAATCCAGCTGATAGATTACCTATTGAATCTGATGTTAAACCATTACTCCAAGTATAGTTAAACGGTGGAACTCCTCCATATAAATAGGAGCTAATTGATGCATCATTCGTCCCACAACCTGAAGGACTTGTAACTGGAAGATTCACTATGATTTCATCAGGTTCTGAAATTGTAATTAACTCAGAAACGACGCATTCGTAGAAGTCAGTAACTGTAATTTCATATGTTCCACTTGAGAGGTTATTAATATTTTCTGACATTGATCCATTACTCCAGCTTGTAATAAAAGGACTTGTACCACCTTCAATAGTAACATCAATAAAACCATCTCCGCTTCTAAAACATGTTAAATTGTTACCATTTAAAGTAACAGAAGGTTTGTTTGTTATCATAGTTAAATCTAATTCAATAACGCTATCACACCCAAGAACAGTCTGATATGTATATGTTGCTGAATCATTATTTTCAAAATAAGTGATTCCATCGATCCATGTAAAAGAGGTATCACATGTAACTATAATGTCTTTTTGTGTACTAGTAGTTCCAACAGTAATAATTGATTCGCTTCTTGCAGAATGGCAACTTGTCACATAGGAAGCTGAAATATTATCAATTGCATAATTTACATTCTGAAATGCCCAAAAGTTGATGCTTGCAATTGTTGAATTAAAATTAAAAAAACCTTTTGACTCATTATTGATAAACATTTCTCCGAAATTATTATCAATATCTAATACGAATGATATATTAAACCAATTACTGTTACCGGGGTATTTAGTCTGAAAAATTGTATCTGATTGATCTTTTACTATGTATGTAGTATCATTGTTAAAATACACATCATATGACCAATCTAAGGAGTTAATAGATTCAGGTTGAAAGTTAAAATAACCAATGTTAGATATATTCAAATCCATATTTAATGTTATGATTCCACTTTCGAATACTTCATTAGACAATGGAAGCACCATATCATTACCGCTAACAATTAAAAGACATTTAGAACTGTCTTGATATAGAGAATCTGTTACGATGGCATCCTCATCTCCCCCACCAATAGAACCGGAACTCCATGTTTGCCAAATAACAGAGTTTTGTGCAATTGAATCGCCCGTGTTATAACTTTCAAAATCATCATATATTAAATTACTCAAAGCCCTAGATTCAGCAAAATAAGAGACTGATGATGTATCAGTAATTGAAAGAACATCACCAAAGCCTTTTAAATTCCCCCCCGTTGGAGAATCATACCATACTGTAAAATGAGGTGAAGACGAAACTGAGATATCAGTTGTATCACCGAAACATGCAATATAATTAAAAGTCTCTGGACTATCTGGTGTAAGAGTATTGTTACCAGTTTTAAAAATACTATCGTTGTATGTATAAATATCTGAGTTTAATTTACATGTAATAACAAATTCGTAATTACCAGGAATGCTCATATTTACAAGTTCGTTAAAGGTGTATTTTAGTGTATCGTTTGGGTATAATGTGTCATTAAATATTTCAGAAACTTCTTGTTCACCATTGTAAGAGTAAGTTAATAAAAAACCTGTCTCCTCTTCTATCCCATTATTTGTGAGCCAAATTTCAACTTGTTCGTTTTCAGTTAAATCACATCCATATGGCACAAATGCATTAATAACTTTAAGGTCATTCTCAGGGCATGATCCATATAATATAGAACTTATAACAGTATCAGCATTAAGATCACCACTTTCAAATATAACGGCACCACTACCATCAGTAATTTCAAATGTTACTTCTTGAGGATATGTCCCAGGTACGAAATTTGTCAGTAAAATTTCACTGGTGTCATCGGCAGGAAATTCAAGACTTCCCTCCGATCCGCTTTCTATTGTACCAGCATTAATAACCAACATTCCATTGACTAGAACATCTATAGAAGCTCCATTCCAACCATCTCCCCAACTATCAAACATTTGTAAGCTGTGCATACACCCAAAGTCTTCAGAGAATTGTGTTGAAAAAGAGAATGGACCTTGGAATAATGAGTCACAGTCGGATTTGACATAGAAATCGTAATTAGTTGAGGGCGTAAGACCGGTTATTAGTATAGTATCATTGTAAATTATTTCAGAAGATGCAGAATCTATATTTTCTCCTTGTTCTACTATAAAATAATTCCAACTTGTAATCATTGGGTTTGTATTCCATTCAAAACCAACTGTTGACGAGCTTAAACTGGTTCTAGAAATATTGTAAGGACTGTGGCATAGTAACTTTTCATCAATTCCAAATTCATCTATTGCAATATCAGCAACACAAGTGCTGGGAATACCAATCTGAGATGATTGTTCATATGCAGTATCATTTTCAGCTATTATTTCAAAATTAATAATTGATGATGTTGGATTTAAATCTATTGTATATTCCATCCAATTATCTCCTTGGTTTCCAGAAATATTAAAAATTTCAATAGAAGTATCGGCTTCAATTATATTAATTTTAAGCGCACCAACACACAAACCCTTCATATGTGCATGGAATTTAAGCTCTGGTGCTGTAATTGAACTAATATCATAAGACTCAGTAAACATTATAGCATTGTTGAGGATAGATGACTCTACCATCTCTGCGTACATGTAGTTACCATCGCCATTGTAATCATCCGATGGGCCAGTGTTCTGGTTTAAAGTACTACCCGAATAAATAACCCAATCAAGTGAGTCATTTTGAGTTTCTTGACTCCAACAATTAGGAAAACCATCATCAAAATTTTCAACAAAAGGAGCATCAATTGTACAAGTTAGCTCAGTTGTAAAGTTTAAAGGACCAAGCCAATTACTATTGCCCTCGTTACCACAATTAGCTCTTACATAAACTTCATATGTATTTCCTGAAACAAGACCAGATAAAGTGTAATAATTTGAATCTGCAATAGTACCAGAGTCAGGCAAAAAACCAATTTCACCGTATTCGACTTCCCATAAATTTTCTGAATAACCAGCAGACCATGTTATTGATGCGCTTGTTGAATCAATTTCATCTAATAATAAATTAGTTGGGGTTACACAAAAAGGCATGTAAAATGATGAAGGACCGACCCACTCACTTAAACCTTCATCTCCACCGCAATTAGCCTGAATATAAAAATCGTAAGTTATTCCTGGATTAAGTCCATTTATGATGTAATGGTTAGAATCTACTGAAATTAAAGTTCCTGTATTCTGATTAAAACCAGCAATTCCATATTTAATATTCCAATTCGTTTCAGTACCCCTTGAGATCCAAGAAATATCCGCACTAGTTACTGCAGTAGATGCGACTAAATCAATTGGAGTTGGACATGGAGGCCATGCGTCAATCACTATATTATCCACAAAACTTATTCCATTTAGTTCAGGCCCTAGACTAACTCCAGAATAAACGAAAAAACGAATATTTTGACCTTCGTATTCGGATAGGTTATATTCATAAGTAGTATAATTAGTATCTGGAACAATAGTTCCAAGTATTCCTAAGAAGTTATTTGCATATTCATCATAAATACCTACAGACAAAGTATCAAAATATTGTTCTCCAAATTGATGAAATAAATTTTTACAATCAAACATTAACCGATTGCTAACATTTTCAATACAAGCAAAAGCTGGCGACATCAAATAATCATTTGAAGAAGAAGCTTCATAGTTATTTATAACATAATCTCCATTAACAGTAATATACCAATCATAATCATCAATAATTGTATCATAAGTATTCCATAGACAACCATCGAAATTAGACCAATCTTCAGACCAACTTGTAGTAATAGTACTACAATATGTCCTAAAGGTAAATGGACCAGCCCTGAGACTCTGATCTGGTGACTGGCAAACCGATTTAATGTAAATGTCATATGTAGTATTTTCTAAAAGATCAGTAAAGGTATAACTGTATATACTTGAAATATAATAGTAGGAATCTCCCTCTATGTTTGGATCAAATCCTTCTGGACCAATTTGAATTAGAAATGCAGTGGCAGAAAGGCTATCTTCTACCCATTCAATTGTAGCAGAGGAGTCAGTTTTAGATAAAGAAGTTAAGATTGGTGAAAAACAAGTAGGACTTTCAATAATTGAAACATTATCAATTGCTAAACCATTTGCCCAATTACTTG
>CEUH01026400.1_pt1 | contig 18122 bp, 39 predicted proteins | sample 356461 | NCBI WGS metagenome assembly CEUH01 (sample SAMEA2623275, study PRJEB7988) | marine metagenome | isolation source: saline water (ENVO:00002010), including
CTCCGCCATTTTTTCTAAGTTTTAACAACAACTTACGGCGGATGCAGGACGGCTGACCGTAATTTGACCGTAATTTGCATGGATTTTCCGGTTTTTCGGAGGCTTCATGGAACCAATTTATCAGTATGCAGCTCGCGTTCATCGCTGGGTCGATGGGGACAGTGTGATCCTCGATATCAGCTGCGGCTTTTCAGTGTATCTGCATAAACAATCAGTGCGCTTGCTGGGCATCGACACTAGCGAAACTCGAGGCGGGACCCCTGAGCTGAAATGGCTGGGCAATCTCGCAAAGCAGTATGTCAATGATGCCTGTCCTGTGGGCAGCGACATCATTATCAAAACCACCCTGGACAAGAAAGGAAAGTTCGGTCGGATATTGGCTGAGATCTACAAGGGCGAAGGGACGGTCAGCCTTAACGAAGAGCTGAAGCAAAAGCGTCTAGCGGTGGATTATCACGGCCAGTCCAAGAAAGAGATTATCGAGCTGCATAACCTTAATGTGGCTTGGCACAAGGAAAACGGGGAGATCTTCTGATGGAGCAATGCGCTGCAAATCAGGTCGAGTCTGCCCTCGATGGGATCTGGGAGATTCTGGCCATGCACCCGTGGGACCTAATCTATCTGTCCATCCCTATGAGCATTGTTGCCCTTTATGTGCTCTCGATATACGGCGCGTTTAAGTATATTCAGCGGCGTTTTTCCTAGCACACAATTTTGGTTGTTCAGCTATTGGGCAACCAAGTTTTATAGCAGGCGAGGCCGACATGAGACATTGCTATCGTTGCAACAAGGCAGGCGTACCGATAAAGGATGCTTTGTGTGAGAGCTGCCGATCTGAAACAAAAAAGCTGACGGCCACCCTGGACACAATAATTTTGGTGTTACTGGCAGTTTTTTTGGTTGTCCAATAGTCGGGCAACCAAAAGGCTATATCTGGTCGAGCAGCCGGATCTGGTCCTTGTCCTTTACCCCAGAGATCCAATCCGCATATATATTCAGAAACATCTCTGTCGTGTGACCCAGCTGCTTCGCAGCGAAGGCAGGCTCCACTCCAGCCATAAGCATTTCAGAGGCTCGAGTATGGCGGCAGGTGTAGGATCTCCGGTATGTCATGCGGCATTTTTTGAGCGCAGCCTTCCACGCCTCATTGAAATCATCGGCATCGAGGCAGGGTCCGCCTAGCGTGTTGCGGAATACATAGCCTCCGGCAAACCGACCAGGGTGCGATTGCAGCACTGGGCGCAGTGCTTGCGAAATGTAGACCGACCTAACCTTAGAGTTCTTCAGACCGTCTAAGCGCCTTCTAACCATGGCTCTTGTGAGCGTAATGGTGTCCTGAGTTATATCCTCCCACTGGAGCCCTAGAATCTCCCCCGTCCTCATCCCTGTTTCAAATGCAATCGTGTAGAAGAGCAGCGGATCTCCCTCGAGCTTGCTAAGCAGCTTGTCTTTCTCAGCTGGTGTAAATCTAAGGATCGGCGGCTTTTGATGCTTTTTCAGCCTGACCGCCTGTACTGGGTTATTGAAGATAAGCTCCTCCTCAATCGCCAGATCGAATACACCCCGCAGCGGGATCAGTGCATTGCGCTTTGTCTTGGTTGATACGTCATGCTTTGCGAGCACCTCACGGATATGCGAGGGGCGGATGCTGTAGATCGGCTTATTTCCCAGCGGCTCCATCCAATACTGGTTCAGCAGCTGCCGGTAGGTTTTATGCGTAGAGAGTTTTACGTCACGCTGGTCTATAAACTTTTGCGCGATAACGTGCAGCGGCGTGTTTTGCGAATACTCGAGGCCCTTGGATAAATCCTGTATCCAGCGTTCCCTCTGGGCTACTGCCTTTTTGAAACCAGCCTCGGAGTGCGCGAATTTTGCGGAAGAGTAGTGCCTTTCGCCGTGGTGCATATACTCGAGCTGCCATGCTCCGTTTCGCCACCTGATTCCCTTAGCCATAAATCCAGCTCCACTGGGTCCACCGCCACAACGCGACCTATCTTAACGTAATGCTTACCCTTGACTAGCTTGGGTCGCCAGCCTCGGAACGTAGTCTTGGGGAAGCCGGTGTCGCTGCACCACTTCTCCAGAGAGATCAGGTTACTCATCTATCGGTCCTTGCCCCAGCTGCGGACAGTCATCGAACACAATGTTTGCGCTGAAGATAATGCGCTTGCTGTCTGTGTCGTTCGGTGTTGTCCCATGGGGAATGAATGAAGGGAACACGATCAACATCCCATCCTCGGGAGTGACGGTGTGTGTCTGCGGGAATAAGTGGCAGCTGCCGCCATAGAGCTGCGAGAACATCGGCAGCGCAGGGTTCTTAAATACAATTTCGCCCCCTGGGGCTGCGCCATAAAACACCAGACTTAAATGGCTGAGTGGGTGCGTGTGCTCTGGGACCCAGTGGCCGCGGCCATAGATAGACACCCAGCTGTTAGTCATCGAGAAGTTCATCGGGTTGGGGGACTCGGCCAGATACTTGCGAACCCCTTGATATGTCGCGCTGTGGATGCGCTCGAAAACATAACTGGTGATGAGGTTGAAGTTAGCAAAGCTGGAGTAGCCGCTGCGCTCGTAGTCTTTGCTCGAGGTTGCCTTGGTGTCGGAGTGCCAGTCGTTGCTGAGGAGCGAGCCGTTCGTGTCAAACTCTTGCAGCTCGAGGGCTGCGGCACAGAGTTCGTGAGCGAGGTCTGCTCCCCCCTCTAGGATTTCCGCCATGATCGGAAACCCGAAGGGTGTATATACCCCACGCACTTTTAAGCGACTTCGACTTTAGGGGTGCGTATCAGGGGTCGCTCGCTGAGCGTTTTGGCCCAAGAAGGTCTATGGAACGCAGCAGGCTCGTGCCTGCCGTATGCGTACCATACTCCCTCATCAATTCGAGCGTGTGGCTTGCGCTCGTACCAATTCCAGACCCCATCGGAGTCCTGGGCGATAAATGTCGCCCAGTCTGGAGCGTATCGCCACAAGTAGTCCACTGGCATTTCTCGCATCTTGATCTCCTACCATTCGTCATAAGTTGCAAGAGGGTGTCGCAGCTCGTCCTCGGTAATAAGGCCGGCATAAAGGAGCTTCATCTCGAGTCCGCGGATTGCCCACTCGAGGTGCTTGGCTCCCTTCTGTAAGTCTTGAAGCTCTGTACCTTTCTTGCTGGATCGCAAGATGTACTCGAGGGCCTTGGCGACATCGACCGCGTAAAGCCCTGTTAGCTGATTAACGACTGCTTGCTGGATGTCTCGCGACTGGATGCTCCTGCCGCACGGACACTCCAAGATTTGATAGTGATTAGGCTGGTTGATGAGGTCGTTATCGACCCCACCATCCTTATCCTTCTTGGCTTTTGGGTTAGCCATTTCTCTCTGAACCTTTTTGCGAGCGGCTTTTTGCTTTTGTCTAGCTATGCTCAGCCGCTTTGCGTGAACAAGATCTTTCATCTCTCCTCCAATAGACATGGACCCTTCCGCACGATCCGCATCTCATATATCTCGCGATGACCTCTTTGTTCTTAACCTGCTTCCTATCGTCCATTTCCCTTCCGCAGCTGCACTGCATTAAAAGGGGATGTCATCTTCAGGAAGGTCAATGGGCTGGGCTGCGGACGGTTGTGCTGCTGCGGGAGCATTGCTGTCACCGCTCTGCTTGCTCAGCATCTGCATCACGAACGAGTGGACCTCTTTGACCCTGTACTCGATCCCGTCCTTCTCATACTTGCGGGTTTTCGTCGTGCCTTCGACGTACAGCTGCGTACCTTTCTTGACGTACTGCTGAACTACCTCAGCCAGCTTTCCCCGAAAAATAACGGTGTGCCACTCGGTCAGCTCTTTTTTCTCTCCGCTTTTTTTGTCGGTCCACTTTTCACTGGTAGCCAGGGTGACAGTGGCCACCGTGTCTCCGTTATCGAATGTTTTTACTTGCGGGTCTTTGCCTACGTTTCCCACAAGGATTTGCTTGTTAATCACTCTTGACTCTCCGTAATTGGAATGTGGTTGATGGTTGCGAGCGATACTCCTCGAGATCCCAGTCGGGGTTGTTAGCCACGACTGCGTTCTTGTACGAGATCGTTCCCTTGCTCTTGGTTGTGATGCTCATATAGCGATTGCCGACCATCTTCCGGCCAGCAGCCATATCCTCGAGCTGCTGCCTTATCTCCCCTTTGCGCTGCTCTAGGCTTGCGATTTGGCTGTCTATTGAGAACAGCTCTTCCTCACCTGATACCCACTCCGGCAGCTTGGTTGCGTCTACGATGTCTACTGGTTCATGCGTTTCTGCATCTTTAAGAAACGTGACCCAGCCCTCGAGGAGAGCTGCTTGCGCTAACGGGTTGGCGTGATACTCGAGGAGCTTCATCTGCGCTGGGGTTCCGTCAGAGGTGACGAAGATGCAGCGTTTAGCACCAGATACCATGAGGTTGTGCTCGAGCTGCCACATGATGTACTGCGGCAGCTGCTGGTCATCTATTGCCTGCGCGAGCTTTTTGTTCCAGAGCTTATGCTCGAAGATGATCGAGCCATCCTCGGTCATACCATCCAGGCTGCAAGCTAGTTTGTCTTTGAGAATCTCTAGGGTTGCAGCGGGGGTCCCCTCGGGGAAGTCTGAATCCTCCATCTCGCAGCACTGGGCCTCGAGGGTGATCGGAGTTTTCTCAACCTCTGTCATCAGCTCTGCAACGATAGGGCGAGCTGCTTCTTCGGCTTGATGGCCTTTATTGAAAAGATCCTGCACCTTACCGCCCACTGGTTTTGAGTATCCCGTGGTGTAGCTGGTCAGCAGATCCTCTCGTTTGGTGTAAGGGGATTCGCCCATCATGGCTGGGGCATTGCTGCCGGTGAGCTTGGACTTGCGCCATGCCTTCCATAGCGCAGTCCCTTGGTTGATGTCTTTGAGCTTCACGCTGCCTCCTTGCCACCAGCGGCTGCGGAGAGCTGTGCGATCTGCTCTTCAGTGGCGAGATATCCACCCTTCTGCATACGAGCAGTAATCTCACCTACCGTGTGCTTGCCTGACTTAACCAGCTCGATTGACTGCTGGAGCTTCTCCTTCGTAACAGGCTTGCCCTTCTTTGCTACCTCAATGACTGGTGCAGGCGCAGGCTCCTCTGGCGCAGCCTCAGTAGCAGGGTCCTTTTGCTTCGGGACTGGATTGTCATTAGTGTCCTCCAGCTCATCATCTGAGTAGACATAACCGTGCAAACCGATGAGCTTTAGAATCACGCGGTCTTTAGCGCGCTTCTCAGCCATAGCGAGGGGAAACTTGTTCTTGGAGTTTTTCTGCGAGGCTTCCCCGTAGGACCACTCGCTTTTCTCCCCCAGATGCCCTCGGACCCAGACGGCAGCAGAACCAGTAGAGCCTGCCTCGAGGTCCACTGAGATCAGCTGCGGGTCATCGAATGATACGCCCTGGGCGGCAGCGATCCGCTCGAGCGCCTTGTGGTAGACACAAAGCGTCCCGTGGCAATCCCACAGCGCGGATTCCGCTGTCTCGCCTATTTCTTTGAGCTTCTCCCCAACGATCTTGGGATAGTTGAGTTTCTTCTTAGGCATCGCGCGCCTCCTCTGTAGCGTCCAGCTGCTCGCCAAAGACATAGCTGTGGCTATAGCCGCTGTTGTAATTGCTAACGAAGGGCAGGGATTCGTGACTGGTGGGGAAGGCGTGTGCGTTGCCATCCCTATAGTCTGTGTAGCCTTGTATCCAGGCTTGAATTGCCATTTCTGGATCGTCGGCTCGAGAGATTTTGTCCAGACAAGGACGCAAGCAGTGTGGGCCTAGCAAGTACAGCTGGGTGAACAGCTCACCAAACTGCAACGCGCTGTTGTACTGCTCATCGACCATGACTGGTATTGCCGATAAGTCATTCATATTTCCTCCTCAGCGGCTCGGAAGTGAGCGGCTATGGATGAATACTACATCCAGCTACGGTATAAAACAACATCTTTAGGGATATGTAATTTGGGTTTTATTTTTTTCAGAACCAGACATTTTTCACAAAGAAAACCAGACATTTGTACGGACAAGTAAGCGTTTAAGCCATTTTTTTACTCGATATGTATGGTTTCGCTACATAACTTGTATGGATTATTGATCGTGATCTACGGTTGGGTATATGCTTACAGGAGTGATAAGAGATACAAGGTATCCAGACCTTGTGATATTGATATAACAATAGAACGAACAGCGTCGATCAGCTTGGCACGGGAACACTACCCAGGAGGAAATAATGAATAAATTTTACTGGACTACAGATTCGGGGCTGCTCACATGGAGTCGCTTATTTTTAGGGGATTGGGTGAATTGGACTGTCAACAAGGAGTTCAATGGAGTGGCGGTATTACGCATCCCAGACACCGATGGGGCCAGTGCTAACTGGCTTTGGGCTGTTACAGATATCTTCGGTATGAATTTCTTTCGGCGGGGAGGCGGAGATGCAATATACAGAGCTTGATTCTCTCGACCTTCGCGAGAAGTTGGCGCAGCTGACAACAGAAGATCAAATTATGCTTGCATGGCTTGTGTACCGGCTAGGCGACGCATCTGAGACATGGGACAACGTATTCCGCGAGAGCACGGGCCAGCAGGGGTTTAGGCAAAGTTTTGTTTAGTCTGAGCCCTTTGCGGCAGATTCCGCCCTAGTAATTATCATCGCATCTACGATTTTCTCTACGGCCTGACGGCTGTTGAGATCGAGCATTTGTATGCGCTCTGCTAAATCATCCGACCTCGAGTGGTCGGTGTCCATCCATGCCGGCTCTAGGCTACAGGCTTCTTCGATGCGTCTAGCCAGCCTGTCTCCGACTTCGCGCCGGTTGTCTGAATTTAGGAATATCCGTGCCAACTGCATCTGGGCGATGCCGGTTTGTTTGGCCATTTGGTTAGGAACCCCTTTGTACCTAACTTGAATTAGATACTTGAGGTTCTCGCGGCGAATCTCATAAACGGTACGCACAATTCTCTCCCTGGGCTTCGTGGATCTTTTGACCTCTTTGACTGCACCGAAGCCGATGTTGCTAGTGTATAAGAATAATCCCTCTCGGCATTAACTTTAACACCAATCCTATACGCTTCGTAACTTTTTTAAAGCTCCCCCGCCAATCCATTTAGGTTGATTTCTAATACTTTCGGGATTAGTCTCTCTGGTCGGGAGGATTAACTATGCAAAAAATACTGTCTTGTCTGCAAAAAACTAAAAGCACTGGCAAGGATAACAGGGGGCGAAATACTTGGAAGGCTTGCTGTCCAGCGCACTCCGACTCAGACCCCAGCCTGTTAATAACAGAGGCCGATAATATGGCCTTGTTCTATTGTCGATCCGGTTGCGATCAAGCAAGCATCATGGCTGCGCTGCAAGCACTGGGCCTCACGCCCAAGGACCTGCACTGGGATGAGGACTGGAAGCCTCGAGCCAAGCCGGTTTTCGAGACCTACCATAAAGCACTGGTGATGATCGGCCAGAACGATATCAAGGCCGGCAAGCGCCTCATACCGTCCGATAAGGCTGCTTACAAGGACGCCAAGCTGCGCGAGCTGATGCAGCAGGAGGCGGTGGCATGAGCTTTGTTGCCCAAAACGCAGTGTGGGCGCTGCCTATGCGTCCAGCCAGCTGTAAGTTTGTGCTTCTCGCCCTGGCTATGAGAGCTGGAAACAAGGGAGCGCAGTGTTTCCCGTCAGTCTCGAGGCTTGTCTCTGACACTGGGCTCGACCGCAAAACGATAATGGCTGCTGTCTCGATGCTCGAGGAATGGCAGTTCATCAAAGTAGAGCGGCTGCGCGGGGCCAGTAATAGATATGTCATCGACATAGAGGCGATAAAAAGAGCAGCTGATGTCCCTGATGATGGTGAACCAGCTGATGTGGTCCCCATTCAAACCAGTACCAAAACTGGTACTACAAGCAGTACCGATATTGGTAGTACCGATAACGGGACCAGTACCGAAAACGGGACTCAACCAGTACCAGAAACGGGACCCGACCAGTACCAAAAACGGGACACTAACCTATCAGTAACCTGTCAAGAACCTATCAAGAGCGAGAACAAGGGCAGGAAACCTAAGACTGATTTGCCTGATTGGTTCGTCGCTGAAGGCGTTACCGATGCACATCGAGCTTGGGCTGAATCTCACGGATTTATGGTGGGTCTGCTCGATCTCCACTTCCAGTCTTTCATCGATAAGGCGGCAGCAAAGGGATACCAGTATGCCGACTGGGATCGAGCGTTTTACAGCGCGGTCAGAAGTGATTGGGCAGGGCTAAACCAAAAGGCAGCTGAGCCGACAAAGATTGCGGGGGTGTATGTCGCATGAATGATTTTGTCGCAGTTCCTAACTTTAAAAACATAGATATCCATGAAGAGCTGGCGGACGCTGAGCTTGGGGATATCGTAACTCCTGATGCTCTGGTGGGCAGATTACTTGAACGGCGCTCGACGATGGCTGAGGGAATCAAGCTGCCATTTGAGAAGCTGGCGAAAACAGATTTTCTGATGCACAAGGGCTCACTGAATTTGATCGGTGGCTATACCGGCCATTTCAAATCAACGATCAGCAGCCAAATCGGGCTGCGCGCCCTGCGTACGGGGTATCGGGTTGGCATCGCGAGCCTCGAGCTGTTTGCGGAAGATGTGCTCGAGCAATACTGCGAAATTGCTTTGACCCAGCCTCGGCCCAACGAAGAATACGTCACGGCTTTTTCCGAATGGGCCAAAGAAAAGCTCTTCATTTACGACCGGATGGACGCGATCACCCCAGAAGAGGCGGTCCAGATGGTCATCGCGCTCTCTAAATACTGCGGTTGCGATCTGATTGTTCTTGATGCGCTGATGATGATGGGTGTTTGTGGGGACACCGTGGTGGAGCAGCAGTTCACTCAAACCTTGGCCGCGGTTGCCAAGCGTTTCCAAGTGACCATTCTGCTTGTGCATCACGTTCGTAAGCCCTCCGGCTTCGACGGCGAAGAAAAGATGCCAGGGAAGTATGACTTCATAGGGTCCAGCCATCTGGCCAATATCGCAGCCTCGATCATGCTGGTATGGCATGACAAGAAACAAGCGGAGCTGCGCGCGCAGGCGGAGCTGGGGGAGTTCAACGCTGACTACAACCCCAACCAGCACGACATGGTTTTCAAGGTCGCGAAGAATCGTTACGGGAGATACGAAGGGGGTATAGCCCTTTGGCAGCACGAAAACTGCCGCGGCTTTACTAGCGACCGCGATAGAAAGATCACACCGTTCTCGCTGCACCAGATGACCGGCAAGATCAAGGCGGTGGTATGACCACTTCATTCGCGCTGCAAAAGAAAGAGCAGATCGAGTACATGGCGGTCACGCTGAGCGATCTGGTGGAAAAGCACGGGCTCGTCACGGTTGATTACAAGGTGGGAAGGACCCGTTCGTCGTTTCAGCAAGCTGCGCTCGAGGTCTGGTGCAGGCAGGTTGCGGAGTTCTTTAACGAGCAGGACATACCTCGAGCGATCAAGAGTCCGATATTTAAGAAGGGCGAGATGGATGCGCCCTGGTCGCGAGCTGCGGTTAAGAACGAAATCTGGCGACCGATCCAGCTGGCTAAGACTGAGAAAGAATCTACGACTCGAGCAACCAGTCGCGAGTTCTTCGAGATCCATGAATTTATTGTGCGCGCCTTCGCGGAGAAGGGGTTGCAGCTACCGCCGTGGCCAGTGAGGAACGATGGCCGCGATTAAAAGAACCCCAGCAGATGTTGCGTTTTCCCAGTGCATTAGAGAGCGCAGCGACTGGACCTGCGAAAGATGCGGGACCAAGTACGAACCTGGGGCTCGAGGACTCGAGTGCAGCCACTACCACACCCGCGGTAAGTGGGGGGTACGCTTCCATAGCCTCAATGCTGAGGCCCTGTGTACAGGTTGCCACTTCCTCGAAGGCGGTTTGAAGAGAGCTGACACGCAGCTCACAGAATTTCAGCGAGAGCTGCTTACCGATCTAGTGAATGACACTGGGTTAGGTAAGGAAATCAGAAGGACTAAAGGCAAAGGGGCAATCGCCAAACATTTCCGCGAGCAGCTGGATCTTATGAAGCAGCTGCGGGAGTGCGGCGCTACGGGGCGAATAGAGTTCGAGGATTTTGTATGAACCAATTTTTCAATCGCAGGAAGTCTGTGCCGGAAGATCTCGCAAACGGTGCAGCGTATGACGATCCGAGCTGGCAGTTTGTTCAGCGCGAGCTGGCACGGATTCAAGAGCGTTCAGTGGTCGAGGAGTCTAACGACCAGCAGCTAGAGGAGCGTCACCAGATGGAAGAAGCAGACCAGAAGGTACTAGATGAGCTGGCTCGATATCTGGGTCCGCAGCGGCAAAAGGTTGTGAAGGCTAAGTTCGGGCGGAAAATCGCGGAGCGAGTGGCGGCGGAGAACCAGCACTTTCAAGCGACTGGGCCAAAGATACCAGCTCCCAGCTCGCAGCTCGCCAGCTCTGAGACTATGGAAATAGCTATGCGTACTCTCAGGGACCAGATAGAGCACTGTGTCGGGGGAGAGCGCAGGGACGCAGAGCGCCGGTTGGCAGTCATCCGCAATGTTTATGAGAAGGCGTACGGGTGCTCAGCAAGCATTTAGCTAGGCAGCTGCTATCAGACTGGGGAAGGTACGAGAGAAAGGAGATCAGGCGGATAGGGTTCCCCGCCGTGTCTCCCATGTTTCGTGATTATCTCGCTGGCTATCGGTCAACAGTCCCAGGGTCCAAAGATGAGCGCATCATCGAAAAGACTGGGGCAGCTCTGGCGCAGATGCACCAAGGATTAGCCAAGACTCTTAGGCTGGTTTATCTGGATCGGGGCAAGTGTCCGCGTAGGGCGCATGATCTCGCGCTGCACGGATTTATTAAGGAGTTCGAGTCGCTACCCGAAGAGATTTAGCATTGTTCTGCACTCATCTGAACAATACCTCACCCTTCGATCTTCAGTGAGGACAGTCACCCCGCAGCGCCGGCACTGGATCTCGACGCCTTCGCGGGGTCTCCGTTGGTATTTCGCAGCCTGCTTGCACTTGTTCGAGCAATACTTTGCCCTGGGGTCTACAGCGGTGAAGCCCGTCCCGCAAACGACACACTTAAACTTTTTGCGCTTGCGCGGCATTAGTGCGTCACCATAGGCGGCTCAGTCACCAGCAGCGCAATGGGAAACTCTGACCATCGCTTGTTCTTCTTGGCGTTCGAGTAAACCCTGCCATTGACTACTGGCAGAAAACCGAAGCGCGTTATCTTCACCATGTCCTGCTTCAGCATACGCTCCAGGGCGCGATTAACATCCTCGCCGGCATGAGCTGGCAACCAGTTGTGAATGACATCAAGGTGAGCTGCGTTGTGGCCATGACACCAGAAGATGAGGAAGTTCCAGATGTCAGCCTCGAGCCTAGTCACGGCATCAGACTCAACGGTTCGCGCACATCTGAGACTAGAATTGCGCGGGTAGGGCGCTGCCAGAGGTACTTGCACTCGAATCGCTGCCCAAGGACAGGTATGGGGTCCTGATAGAGCTGCGCGTAAAAGGCGACTCGATCACCTACTTGGACGTATTCGCTGGCACTCGACGGGATTCTCCCCCGAAGGAGAGAACCGTCAGCACACTGGACAACCCAGTCCATGCCATCTCCGTAAGCAGTAAACTTACCGCAGTAGGATTCCACTACCTCACCACAAATCAGGTGCTTCATGCAGAGCGCAGCCACTGGTTTACGGTCTTGTCATTGTCGTGCGCTTTGTCGATCTCGCGCTCGATCAACCAGTCCTCGGCCTTGTCGTAGTCCATGTCATCTACTGGGTGGCCGTTGTAAGTAGCGATAGCCTGCACATCCCAGAATCGCACACCGTCCTCGATCCAGCCGTCCACGGTCGATTCATCCCAGTTCAGCTCGGGATCATCCGCGTCTATCTCAATCGTGATCGTGATCTTCGGCATAGCTCGACCCTCCGTACAGCTCGGCGTACTCGCGATTAGCAGCCTCGATCCTCAGTTCTTCCTGATAATCCATCTCGCCAACAATGCCGAAAGCGATACTCAGGACCGTGAATAGCAGCGCAGCCAAGTAATGTTCTGGCCAATCACTCAGTCTCTTCATCTGTCTGGGCCTCCTGTTCTGCGCGGTATGCCTCGAGCCAATCGACCGCGATACCGCAAGCGGATCGAATGATCTTTTCCGCGTCTGCCTTTTCGTGGGATGCGTACAGGGCCAGTGCGGTACAGGTAAACGCTCCGAAGATCGCCTCCATGTGCTCGCCCTTGTCGCCGTACTCCCGCTCGATCTCCTCCATCAGCGATTGCATCTGGCGCTTGCCGACAAAGTAGGGGCGGGTGGTGTCTAGTGCTTTATCGTTCTCCATCGCCGCAGCCACTGCTCGGCCCACCGCGAGCATTTCTTCTTGGGCTTCTTCTTCGTCCATACCTAGTCCTCTTGGGGTCTTTTGATGATTGAAGGGACAAGGCGCTCTGGGATCTCTCTAACTTCGCCCTTGTCGCTGGTGATCTTCAGACGCAGCTCGCCGCGGAAACCTAACCACTGGGTCTTGATGGGAACCTGATTCCCCTCGAAGAGATCCGGCGCTACATCCTTGAGCTGGAAGTAAGCGTCCAGCTGGTCTAACAGCTGATCTCTAATTGCGCCCAAATCTCGCAGGCGCCCAAGGATCTCTAAGGCTTGTGCGTTGCTGGTTTCTCGATCAGATATTCGCTCGAGAGTGTTGAAGTGCTGGTCCATTAAGGCGCACCTCCAGCTCGGGCTTCCCACTCGCCGCAGTCCCATCCATAGGAGTGCGTAGCGCGCTGCTCCTCCTCATGCTCACTGGGGGATGCTTCTGGCTCTCGGTAGCGAATCTCGACGAGATTGCGGAACCATTCTTCTGGATGCTCGAGAACGTCAGCGGTTACACCCTGGAGCCACTTATTGATATGGCGACTGGTTGTTTGGGAATACCAGTTGGACGTTCTGGCGTACTGGCCAGAAGGCAGCAGGGCTGCTACTGGGGTTTCGTATGAAAAAAGGATTACCGCGCCTTCCGTAGTGGTCAGCTCGGTTTGGTTTGAAGCGATTGGTTTAAGTTTCACTAGGTCCTCCCTATGAATAATCCGCAGGCGTCAGCGGACCAAGGCTGTAGGCGGTTTGATCTGAGCTGGTTTGCTTGCGGGTTCTGAAAAAGCCTTCGTGCTGCGGGAACTTTTTGTGGAAAGCTCTGGCGTAGAAGGCTCGGTAGTTGTTGTTGAGCTTGAAGCAGGTAACGCCATCGCCACCCATGTTCTTCATGTGTCTGATGACCTCGAAGATCACAGCAGCTGAGTAAGTCTTGAAGCCGACTCGGATAGCCTCAAATGCAAGCTCGGTGAACATCCTCCACACTTCGGGGTGTTTCTTATGGAAGGCGATGCACTCCTGACGCATCTGCTCTTCTCTGGTGTTATGTGACATAACATGATCTCCGGTGCATGGATTACTAAACATACTTTGGTGTTTAGTTGAGCCGAAGATAATCGAATGAAGCTAAGGTGTCAAACAATATAAAATCAATTTAATAAATCGAATTAATTAGCTTGATTACTTATTCTCAGAGTTGACAATAAGCACTGGCAGAGCTGCGTCCACATATTCCTCCCGTGGATTACAGTTAAGCCAAACCGGAACTCCTAAAAGCCGGTTTCCAAACGTCAGAGCCCCTGCCCAGTGACCCTGGGTGGGGGCTTTGTTTTTGTAGGGGTCCGGCGATGGTCACTGAAAGACAGAAAGGATTGCTCGAGCGAGCTGGTGTATCAGGCTTTAACAAGCCGAAGCGAACGCCATCTCACCCAAGCAAGTCTCATGTGGTGGTTGCGAAGGAAGGCGATAAGGTCAAAACCATACGTTTCGGGGAGCAGGGCGCTAACACCGCCGGCAAACCGAAGGCCGGAGAAAGCGAGGCAATGAAGAAAAAGCGTAAGTCGTTCAAAGCTCGACACGCTAAGAACATTGCCAAAGGGAAGATGAGCGCAGCTTTTTGGGCTAACAAGGTTAAGTGGTAATGCCCTCAGACCGCACAGGGGAGCTTCTCGAGGCAGCTGGCTTAGTGGTGGGGATAACCCTCATCTTATGCCAAGCGTTGCTTCTGGCGCTGCTCATGGTCTTTACAGCTGTGTTCCAGACACAGGGAAAGAGAAATGAGATTGAAAGCACTGTTACTGGGGCTGGCTGTATTCACGCTGCCGGCGTCCGCACAGACTGTAATTAACTTCGAGGACGGCTCGACCTTCACGCTCGAGGCCGGTCAACAGATTTATATCAGCAACGAAGCGAGCACGTTGTTCAAGCGTAAGCTGATGAACGACAAAAGCACTTACTTCATTTCACAGAAACCGTGGGCCAGTCGGGACTATGTTCCAGAGCCCATTGACTCTATGACTCCAGGGTCCCACGAATGGTGCGTTGAATACGTCCCGTGGTCTGAGGGTTTCACGTTCGGGATGCAAACTTTCCAGCGAGCTTGCGACACGAACGGCGACGATGTTTACGATGAGTCCGACGAGGGCTGGGAAGGTTAAATCATGGCAGGTCTGCTAGAGAAGCCTGGGCTATACGCCAACATCCACAAGAAGCGAAAGCGTATCGAGCGGCAGAAGGCTGCGGGTAAGACGCCAGAGCGGATGCGGAGCAAGGGCGACAAGGGCGCACCATCTGAAAAGGATTTCGAGGACGCTGCAAAAACAGCTAAGAGCTGATGGAAGTAGAGCTGCTCGAACGGATTAAGAAGTTTGAGGGATACCGGCGCTATGCGTATCGGTGCTCTCTGGATCACCTCACTATCGGTTATGGGACCATGATCGAAGATGGTGGGCATGGAATCCCTGAGTTTGTGGCGGAGCTGCTGCTTAGGGATTATCTCGAAACGATACAAACGAGGCTCAAGGCGCACGACTGGTTCACCGCGCTGAATGAGCCCAGGCAGCATTGCATCCTAGAGATGGCTTACCAAATGGGGGTAGAGGGCGTTCTAGCCTTCAAGATGATGATTCAGAGCTTGAAAGACAAAGACTGGGAGGGAGCGCGAACCAACGCTCTCGATAGTTTATGGGCAAGGCAAACCCCTGCCCGAGCTAAGGATGTAGCGGACAGACTAGCCGTAGGCTAATGGACCGTTACGAATATCTGCGTCCTTACGCAGAGACAGACAAGCAGAACGCGCTGCTCGACTCCTGTAAAAAACATAGGACTCTCAATGATGTAGCGAAGGAACTTGGTGTTCATTTGAGGAACGCTCAGGTAATGCTTGCGCGAATGAAGGGTCGGGCTGCGATACAGGGCGTATCACCTGAGCACGACATGACTCGAGAGGTCCCGCGGCCATTTACGGTCAAGGGTACTTCGACGCTATACAACGCGGAAGGCGATGTATCGGCTCAGTGGGTCAAGACACAAATAGATAACGAGGACAAGCTAACCCTAGTCAGGGATGCCATTGTCCAGTCGATGAGCGACTTCAAGGGCGTCTATCGTCCGCGCAAAGCGCCTGCCTCAGACACTACAAGGCTGATGGCCTGTTATGTACTGGGGGACCCGCACATTGGCTGTTACGCTCATGCTGCCGAAGCCGGAGAAAACTTCGACGTAAAAATCGCTAGAGAGGATCTGCTGAACGCGACCTCGAGGCTGGTAGCGGTAGCACCTAAGACGGATCGGGCATTGATTGCCAACCTGGGCGATTTCTTCCACGCGGACAATCGCGGGAACACGACCACGCGGGGAACACCCGTCGATGTCGATACTCGCTGGCCGCAGGTGTTGCAGGCCGGCTGTATGCTGATGGTCGATCTGATTACGCTGGCGCTGTCAAAGCACCCGCAAGTCACAGTGGTTAATTGCATTGGTAATCACGACGATCACTCGAGCGTGATGCTATCGGCATTTCTAAGCGCGTACTTCCACGACGAGCATCGAGTCGAAGTGCTGCCGACCACTAACAAGTTTCACTACGTCCAGCATGGCAAGGTCGCTATCGGCATGACTCATGGCGATACGGTAAAGCTGCAAGCTCTCTCAGAGATCATGGCAACTGACCGGCCAGAGCTATGGGCAGGTACAGAGCATCGGTACTGGTTCACTGGGCATATACACCACACAACAAAACAAGAGCTGCGCGGATGCGTAGTCGAGTCCTTTAGGACCCTGGCTGCAAAAGATCTCTGGCACATGAACTCTGGATACCGGAGTGGCAGAGATATGTTCTGCATCGTGCAAGACAAAGAATATGGGGAAGTCGAGCGTTATCGCTGCGACATTCGGAGGGCGCGCAGTGGCGAAGATCACTAGCATCGACGGTTACAAAGATTCAAAAGAAGAGCTGGAAAAAAAGGTGAATTTCGAGGCAGTCAACGTCTGGTGCGATAACTGCAACGGTGGCCTGTTCAGCTGGAAGGTAGACGTAAACAACGAGAGGAACCACTTGCTGGTGTGCGCTACCTGTCAATCCACTTATCCGATCCTCGATGTTGAGGACATCTTGGGCCTGCTGCGGCTAGAGCCCGAGGAAAAAGGCGAAGATGATTAGTTTACTGGGCAAGATCTTTGGGTCCGAGAAGGGCCTAGATGCTGCTGTCAGCGGAATTACCAAGGGCCTCGATGCGCTGGTCTATACCGATGAGGAGAAGGCGCAGGACGCAGCTCTCGAGCGGCAGAAAGCTCGAGACATGGTTGTGGAATGGATGGCCAGCACGACTGGTCAGAAGCTCGCGCGCAGATTGATTGCGGTGAGCATTACGTTTGTATGGCTGCTGCAATACATATTCGCCTGGGGGCTAGTGACTGCTGCGGTATTTGTGGACCCTGAGACAGCGGAGAGGCTCAAAGAAGCATCCGCGATTACTCAGGAACATTCTGACGGGATGACAGGAGCGATCATGCTCATATTGAGTTTTTACTTTGCAGCTCCGCACATGGACAAGATTGTGGGTCCCGCGATGGAGAGGTTTGCCAAGACTGGCAAGCAGCAGAAATGAAAATGAACATTGAGCCATCGCTCAGCTGGAGCGATATCGTTATGACTTTTGGCCTGATTGCCTCTGGCTTTCTGGCGTTCACGGCAATATCCGAAGGGGTGGCAAAGAACGCTGTCGAGCTTGAATATCTCGAGCAAGACATCCAGCAGCTGACCGAAGATCACGCAGCTCGCTTGCAGCAGGAGCGAGGAGATCGGGAGCGCATGAGGACTGAAATGCGCGAGGACCTATTACTGATTAACCAGAAGCTCGACAGACTGATCGAGCGGGAGCTGAGTGATGGCTGACTACAGGCCCGTAGCACCGCAATCAAATACTACGCTTGCGCCACAGGCCCCAAGAGGGCAGGTGAACACCGGCAACAGCTTTCCAGTGCAGCGCGCACGGCAAGAGCAAGCGCAGCAGGTAGCAGCACCCACAATCCAAGAGGGTATGCCGGCCATGACTACCGCAGATGCGCTGCGTATGGCCAACAACATGAATGACCTGCCTCGAGAAAACATTACGGTCGCCGGCATGAATCAGGCTAAGGCGACTGGGCCGCAGACAAATATGCAGGCTGGCTTCTCAGAACAAGCGAAATCAAACATGGGCGGCCCAATGGGGTCCCCCCAAGATTACAGAGGACTGCTCCAGAGGTTTGCTTATCAGCTGCCAGGGTACGGACAGTCAGGTGGTTAAGAATGGAAGAGGAAGCCCCAAAGAAGCGGGGCCGACCGAAGGGTAGCTTTAGCAAGGCATCCAAGGCGCAAGTGGCCCGATTAACATCCGGCGGCAAGCTGAGCCCCTTGGAGTACCTAGCCTCGATCTACCAGAACGAAGCAGAAGATATCCGACTCAGGATAGACGCTGCCAAAGCCGCAGCACCATACGTCCATGCTCGACTGGCATCGACTGAGGTGAACGCCGCTGTCACGGAGGTTAGCCACGAAGAATGGCTGAAAACCTTGAAGTAACTCGATTACGACTGAGAGATGACTTCCCGTTTTACGCTCGCAACTGCTTACGCATTAGGGCCAAGACCGGAAAGATCAACGCCTTCGAGCTAAACAAGGCGCAGCAGTACATACATCACTGCCTCGAGGAGCAACGGGAAAAGACTGGCAGAGTCAGAGCGATTGTTCTGAAGGGCCGGCAGCAGGGCGTTTCAACATA
>CEUH01003654.1_pt1 | contig 17855 bp, 18 predicted proteins | sample 356461 | NCBI WGS metagenome assembly CEUH01 (sample SAMEA2623275, study PRJEB7988) | marine metagenome | isolation source: saline water (ENVO:00002010), including
ACTCTGAACTATTGGCTGAATTTAGTAGTTGCTTTTTATGCTCATTGTAATTAGCAATAAATTCACTTTTTATATCCTCTGGCACGGATTCTAAAGGAGATAAAAGTGTACTGGTAACATAGTATTTTTTTTTCTGTTCTTCAGAAAGTCCTAAATCATATTTATTACTGATGAGCTTGGCAAGTTTCCATAAGCTATTTGGGTCTGTTTTATCGCTAATAATTTCTGTAAGGGCATCAAATTCAGACTTCAATTGATTAATTGCTCCTTTTTGCATTTCCGCATTAGCTTCCTCATTTTCCGCATCTTGTTGAGCTTTGAGCATATTTGAGGCAATTTCCATGGCTTTTTGCAAATCTCCATTGGCTTGTGTTAAGGCTTTTTTACAATCCCCAAAAGAGGCGCCTGTTTGCGTTCTTATTTCTTTGATCAGTTTAATGTCCATATTATAATCTTTTTAAGTAATATTGAACTTTTCTTGTATTCATTAGTTTACATTAATAAAATCTCACTTAAAATCGTTTTCCAATTTACTTTAATAAGATGGTTATTGTAGAAGAATGTAGTGCAATTTTTATAATTTATTGATGTCTAATTAGTATAATTTATAAAATCAATTAGTAAATAGTCATATACAGTAGGGTCAACGGCAAATATTTGGTCTGTTTTTTTATTTTCAATAGTTACAAAATCGTGGTCTTTAAAAAATGGAGAATTAAAATATTTATGAATGTTTTGTCCAATAAAATAAAGTTGTCCAACTTTAGGTTTTGCAGTCCATTGATCACTAAGATTATACTTTTTTAAAAGATAATTACATGTTGTAGCAAAAAAAGAGGCATAACCAATGCAATGAGCTGTTCTAGATGTAATAAGCTTATTTGGGTCTACATCGTTTTCATTTGCAGTGAATTTCAGTTGTCTTGAGGTTATTGAAAGTCCAAGTTCAATTATTTGCACTACATCAAGATCAGTTTGCTCTTTAATATTTTCATTAATGTATTTAAAGAGTTTTTTATCCTTTACTATGTAATTAGGCCGAACACTAATTGATTTATAAGTTACTAAATTTCTAAAAAACCATCCACGAAATAAAAGTCCAATTATTGCTAAAATTAGAATCAATATAGATGCTTTTTTGAAAAATTTCATTGTACGAAATCAATTTTTAGATTTAAAAATAGCAGTCCAATTTCTGAAAATTTAATTTTATTATTTTATTTGAAGTTATACAATTCATACCCTTTTAAAATAAACTGTTATAAAATATTTGTGTTTTTTTGCATATTCCCTTTTGATTTTAATTATAATTGTTGAAAATTAATTTTAAATTATTTAATTGAAAAAAATAATTCTCTGTATTTCAATAATTTTTTTGATTTGCTTAATATTTTTTATAATTAACAGTGGTAGATCTGATACTTTAAATCATAGTGAAAGCAATAATACTCAAGTTTATAAAAGTGAAGTATCAGAGAAAAAAAATAATGATCTTACAAATCATCCAAATAATTCATCACAAAATATTTACGATGAAAATATAATTAGACACCGTCATTATTCATTTGTTTATTCAGAGATTCATGAACAACCATTATGGGTCAAATATGTTAATACTAAACAAAGTGTATCATCAAAAAATTTTAAAAGAAAAAATAATTTTAGGACTGATCCACTTGTAAAAACTAATTCTGCATCATTAGAGGATTATAAAAAAAGTGGTTATGATAGAGGACATCTTTGTCCAGCTGGTGATATGGCTTTTTCTGAAATTGCTATGTCAGAATCATTTTTCATGAGCAACATGTCACCTCAACACCCCTCGTTTAACAGAGGAATTTGGAAGAAGCTAGAATCTAAAGTTAGAGAATGGTCTAATAAATATGACTCAACAATTATATATTGTGGTGGTGTCTTAGATTCATTAATTACAACAATAGGACCTAATAATGTTTCTGTTCCTAAGCTCTATTATAAAGTAATTTATTGTCCCAAAATTGAAAACGGTATTGGTTTTATATTACCTAACAAAAAGTGTGATAATTCATTAGAGAATTATGTTGTAAATATAGATTCGGTTGAATCAATTACTCATATTAATTTTTACAACAATTTACCCTTAAATTTCCAAGAAAACATTGAAAAAAATTATACATTAAATCTTTGGTTTTAATATAAAATTAAATGGACTCATTAACAGTTACAATTATAGCTATCGTTATAGTTACTTTTTTAAGTGCTTTTATTAAGGGGCGAAAAAAAGACAGGTGTCTTAAAAAAATTGATGGCTATTTTATTCATGTTTTTAATTCAAAAACAAAAACTATATGGGGAAGAGCTGAAATAGAATCAAATTCTTTGATTATTGATTTTGAAAACAACGAAAAAATTAACAAGAAATTTATTCTGTACAAAAATGAATTCAAAAACATGCAGTTGATTTTAATGTTACATAACCATTTTGATATAAACCAAAACAACAAAAGAAGTAGAGTGCTTAAAAAAGTTTTGAATCCCGGTGTATATTCAAAATTAAAGCGAAAACTTGCTAATGTTTTTGCTACTGCAAAAGATGCTGTCAATGAAATTGTAAATCTTTTAATGGCTTCTGCCAAAACAATGGGACCAATGAAAACTTTGTCTTCGCAGGCTAAACATGTTGACCGTTTAAAAGATGATTCATTATTAAATCTAACTTCAAATTCATATGAACCAACATGGGAAAAATATATTGGTAAAAAGGTTGAAGTAGAAATATTGGAAGATAAATCATTGAAAATTACTGGAATATTAGTAGAATACTCACAGTCTTATATCTTTTTATATGATTCATCTATTGAAGGTCTTAATGAAGAAGGACCTCATGATATACTTGTTAGCAGGTCTTATGGCACATTAAGACACGTACTAACCTAATTAAAAGTTTATCAACTTTTTTAACAAACAATTTCCTAACTAATTTTATAATTTACTTTTTTAAGATAATTTTTATAATTATTTTTTAAAATCTCTTAATGGTTTGAATATGAAATTGACACTAAAAATATCACTGCATTTATTAGTTTTTGCCATTTTAACAGTCGTTACTCAAATTGGAGGAATTATTTATATAATTGCAATTTTTTCAGTTAAAAGTAACACCAACAAAAGAAAATTAAAAAAGCTTGGAATTTTTACAGCACTTTACTTGACATCAACTTTTCTAATAGTTCCAAACGTTGCACCTTATTTTGGACGTGAAAAAATAAAGGACTCAGATTTTTTAGAGGCGCGATCTTTCTTTTATGTTCTTGCAAATAGAAATTATGTAAGACCAGCATTAAATGAATCACTCAACCAAATCTCAGTCGAATTTGAAAAACAAAATCTTGGAATAAAAATGATTTATTTGGATGCGAACTTTCCATTCATCAATGGATTTCCTCTTCTACCTCATTTAAGCCACAAAGATGGGAAAAAAGTTGATGTATCTCTGATTTACGAAAATTCGAACGGTCAAATAACAAATAAAAAGCCCTCAATGAGTGGTTATGGCGTTTATGAATCTCCAAAAGACAATGAATCTAAACAAAATGAAGTTTGTAAAACTTCTAATTGGTATTATGATTTCCCAAAATATTTGACTTTTGGAACAATAAATAAAGAAATCAAATTTTCGAATAAAGGCACAAAGGAATTAGCAAATCTGATTGTGCGCCAAAAAAGTACAGGAAAATTATTCATTGAACCTCATTTAAAAAAACGACTAAAATTAACAAGTGGAAAAGTTAGATTTCACGGATGTCACTCAGTAAGACACGATGACCATATACATTTCCAATTAAAATAAAATGTTGTAACAAATGTTTTTATTAAACTAAAAATATCTATATAAGTAAAAGACTTTTTTTTAAATTATTATTCATATTTATTTAATAGTGTAAAATCAAATGGAGTCCACAAACATGACTTTAAACCACTTTCTTTAAAAGCTTTGTTAACCCAACTATTACAGGTATTTATAAAAGAATAACTCCCTTTTGATTGATAAAAATCATCGTTTTTTGAATAACCTCTATTTTTAAGTAATAACTTTTTTCCTGAAGATGTAAGCTCAAATGAATTTAAGATATATTCATTTATTTTCTTGAACTCCAAAGAGCTTACTTTTATTTCCATCCAATTAGGATTAATGTATCTATGACGACTAACGTGCATTAGAGAGGAGCTATTTAAAAACATTGCAATAAATACATTTGAGAATGTTAAATCATTCCACGTTGGAGTATTTAGATAAAAATTCTCATCTCCCCAACCAAATGAAAGAAAGATATCATTTTTATTATACATAATGCCGTAGATAAGCTTGTCGTCTATGTCCTTAGTGGGTATAATTATATCCAAATGAACTCCGTTAGTATTTAGAAATATTTTCTTTTCAAGATTTTCATTTTCCGCTACTCTATCCACAGTTATAAAGGAAATAATCAAGGAAACTATTAAATATATAATCGGAACTAAAAAAAGATAAGCAGTTAATTTTAATATATTTTTAATTACTGTCAACGTTAAGAATTTATTTCATTGTCAGTTTTTTTTTTTGAAAAATAGAGAATTGTAACTATTGTCGAGCCAAGCATTGCAAGAGCCATATCTTTTTGAGGGTCAAAAAAATCGTTTTGTTGTCCATTATATTCAGTAGCTTCAATTGGATCAACCATAACTGTCAATGACCATTCAAAAACTTCATACAACATACTAAAAGTTTGAACAGACAACCATGCTAACAACAAAGCAAGTCTGTAATTTTGAAATCTATAATGAAAATACTCAAATAAAAAAGGAATAAATAAAATGCCGAAAAATAAGTGAACAAAACGATCATAATGATTTCTTTTACCAACAAGTAGATCAGCTAAATTTTCGTGAAAATATTTGCTAATAAACTCTTGGTAAGGCACATGAGAATATATCCATCTTGCGCCAATAATATGTATTAAAATAAAAATACCAACAAAAGAAAATGCTTTTAAAGTCAACTTATTTTTTTTTAGATCAACAAATAAAATAATTGAAATAATTATTGTTCCAAGATGTTGTAAAAGTTGATTTTTAGGAAAGACTGGATTTATACATGTAACTAGAGTAAATGTAAATAGAAAAATTACTATCAATATCTTAATACTTTTTAAACTCATAATATGCTTTAAAAATAGTGCCCTCCAAATTGTTTATTATAGTTGGGATATTTGTGTCCATTTATTATTTTAAAACCGATAGCTGAAATTAAAATATTTTTCTTTTTAATTTGATTTGTATACTGTAGTTAATAGATCAGAATCAAACATATCTGCAGGAGATATAACTTTTTCATTAGGATTAATCTTAATTTTTCTTTCATCAATAATTTTCTTGGATTCTGCAAAACTTAAATCAAAATCTTTTAACTCTTTTAATCCTCCGATTTCAATACCTGTGGCCTCCTTATAAATTTTCCAAACTAGCTCAGAACAATACATTTTCTCATTTGACCATCCAAAATGACTATCATAATTTTTACCAAGATATTTTTCTCCTATCTTTTTCATTTTAATAAGATTAGATTTAGATAACGTGTTTTTTGCATTTTTTAATCTTTTTACAACACAGTGCGAATTCTCTCCTCTCTCAATCCAATCGCGAAGTTTAGTTTTTTTTACTTTATTGCTAGCTTCGTAAACATAAAAATAATCACCTTCTTTGTATATTATACCCATATGGCTGTACTTAGAATTTGTAACTTTTTGGACAGCTAAACTTTGAGCTGAAGTTGAAGTTTGAAATATAATATCTCCATTTTTTAGTAAACTCTCTAATTCTGAAATTTTAGAATCCATCTGATAACTATATTCAATGGCATCATTCATTACTGTTTCTATTTTTAGGATCAGGTAATAGGAGCTAAATGAAAACAAGGCAATTAAAGAAATATAAATAAAGAATTTCTTCCATTTTTTTCTAATTGCTAATAATAATATTGAAGCTAACAACAACAGTAATAGTGGAACATATAGGAACAAAAGATATATATTCCACATAAAAATAAATGTTAGCCAAATTGGAAACAGAGCAATAAGTATTAAAATCAATGCTATGATTATAATATTAGATTCCAAAATTTTCATATTGAAAGATAAATTAATTTTTTACAGAATACCTTAAATCAATTGTAATACTTGCTGTCTTTTTTTTCGATGAAGTATTAAAAGAACCACCCCAAGAATAATTCTCATCACTATTTTGTCCAACTATTTGAAGAACCCCCATATCGGCATCTATTAAATCTGACAATACCTTTCCTGATTTTTCTACAATATTTTCAGCTCTTAGTCTAGCATCCTCTGTGGCTTTTGAAATTAAATCTAATTTCAAGCTAGCTAGCTCTGTAAAGTAATACCTTGGGTTATGAGAATAAAATTGAACACCACTATTTAATACTTGTGTAATCTTTCTAGATACTTTCTCAATATTTAATACATTTTTAGATTCAATCATAACATCCTGAGATAATTTATATCCTATAAATTTTTTTCCAATAATATCACCATTATCAGAAAATAAAGTTTCAAAAACCTCGTCTGTACTAACAGGTCCAAATACAATTTCATTTGAAGAAACACCATTGTCAATTAAGAACTTCTCTACAATACTTTTATCATTGGAAATTGCAAGAAATGCATCTTTCAAATTTGATTTTTTTCTCTTATAACTGCCTTCCCATACAATGAGATCAGACTCAAAATTGGTTTGACCCATCCCTTTTACATCAACATATCCAGTTCTACTGTTAGGATATCTATTTAAAAAAGTTAAGCAAGAAATTCCAACTGCCAAAACGATGGCAGTTGAAAAAATAATTGTGTTTTTTGTATTCATCTTAAATAAATTATTAGTTATTATTTGCTAGTTCGGTTGTAGAAGTTGTAGAATTATTTGTTCTAAGGTTTTCTATATAAGCAAAAGCCTTTTCTTTTGGCATTATTTGAGATTTAAATTTTACTCTGTTAGTGAATAATTTTGAGACTGTTTTATTATTTACTTTATTGGTATATTCTTGAGCACTTACATAAGCTACTTTTAAATCTGGTAATACAGCAAAAATTTCAACATCCTCGTTAATAAAAAATGGCATGTCCGACCAATTAAAATTATAGTAGGTTAAAACCCCATTTTGATCATTTAAAACCATATATAATTTAACCTTGTTAACAAGTGGCAAAAACTGATCTTCAAAATCAAACGCATATGTTCCATTAGCTAAAATCTCAGTATTTTGTAACTTATCACAGTTCCAAAATCCAAGTGCACCAATCTCAAATGTATTTACCAAATCAGATTCTATTGCTAATCTTTCTTCCTCAAGTTCTTTTAAAGCTAAGAGCGTCTCGTACTCTTTTAAATCATTTTTATAATTCTTTAAAGCTTCAGCTAGTTCTTTTCCTTTCAAGGCTGGAATCGCATTTAGGCAAAATTTTTCATTTTTAACCTTTTCTAAACCTGGTTTTTTGACTTCTCTAAAAAAAGAAATCTTAAAAATATTCTCTTTTTTATCGATCTTTTTGACTTTAACCCTATCCCAACCCGTTCTTAATTCATTATATGGATTACTCTCACCATTTTTCTTAACCATAACCCAATCAACATCTTTAAAAGATCTTAAATAGGGTGCGTTTTTCAAGTCCATTGCAAGAGTAAATACAAAATCTGAACTGTCTGGATTAGGATTTTCAGGAAATACTGGCAGAGTTGGAATAGCAGCAATACTCTCTAATTTAAATTGATTTGAATCAGTCTGAAATTTTCCAGTTTCTATCCACTGCTCGTCATTGTCAAGAAAATAGAGATTAAAATTTTCATCTACTTTATTAAGGGCTGCTAAATTTACTTTTATTGACTTTCCATTTTTCATAATAAGCTCATTTTCGCCCTTATAAGCTCTCAACTCCATCATCCCAGCAGACTGCATATATTCATTTCTATTATCATTCATTTGCATTGGAATTCCAGAAAGCAGAATACTTTTTGCATCATGGAATTCTCTAAATTTTACTTTTACTTTTCCGTTTACTGTTCTCCCATCTTTGTCCATAAACGCTGATTTTGGGATAGACAAATGAGTTCCATTTGCTCCGTGAAATTCATACCCCAGAGAAGCATCAAAGGTCATTTCATTATAGGTAAAATTATCTCCAAACATTGGAATTACTCCTTTTTCATAGCTAATCATATAATCATAATATGTGTAAGCTGAAAAACTAATTATTAAAGCAGATAATCCACCGATTAACCATTTTGTTCTTTTATTCTTTTTTAAATTTTTCATGATTTTTAGTTTTAAAATTTATAATTATTAAAGTTTTATTGATGAGAAATCATAACACATAAGCTTTTCATCACATTCTAGAAGAAGTTCTTGTTTACCATCATTATCGACGTCTCTAATAATAAAAGGGCCTTCAATTCCAGAGAAAGAACTACGCTTAGTATTTGATGGAAGTCTTAGGCTCAATACCTCATTATTATTTTTAACATTGAAAAACTTAATAACCGAATTTGATCCCCATTTTTTACCAAATTCCCATTTAACTGCTCTACACAAACCAATTTCAGTATTCAAATAATTTGGTAAAAATTTGACAATCCCATCTAAATCATAATTGACATAATAGTATTCAGAATAATCCGATTTTTTTGTTGTTTTTTTATTAAAATTATTGATTTCAGAAAGCGAGTTGTTTATGATATCATAAATGTAAATGGCTTCGGATGTTGAAAATGCTACTTCATTATTATTTATTTTAAATAATGAAATATTCCACCAAAAAGGAGATTTTAAATGACTAGGTTTTGTAATTATAAAATCGCTTAATAAGCTTCCATCTTGCTTAAATACCATGATCTTTTTGTCTCCTTTATAACAGCCTGGTATCCAGGATCCAGTCATTGAGTCAATAGTTGGACTTGCATTGTCGATTAGAACAAATTTAGCATTTCGACCACTTCCAACTTTAATAGGATATTGGTTTTCAATTATATTTAAATCATTATTTAGTGCCTTAATTTTTTTTGGCAGAGATTTTATCAATTTACCATCTTTTCCACTCAAAACTGTACTATTCCAGTGCAAATCCATTACTCCATCTCCGTTATAATCATTTCTTATTGGCTGATCGAAAAATATATAACCTCTTTTAAAATGTGTTGTTAATTTAAACACATAGCGATTATCGCCTTTTTTCCATCCATTAAATTCAGGATGATAGTATTCCCATACAGTGTTACCGTTTTCTGGGTTTACAGCTCTGACTTCACCTACTTCTGTGGCAAAAACAACAACATTATCATCCTTCCTTTTAACTAAAGTTGGCCTGTGTTCCACATCCCCAGAAACAGGGATTCTCCATATTATTTCACCATTTAAATCAGTACACAAGAATTCATCATTATCATTTCCAAAAAATAAATAGTCCTTATAGTATAAAAGACCATTTACGTCCATATCACCCATTTTACCGTTTGCAAACTTTTTTACTAGTTTTCCGGATTTGGCATTAATTTTATAAACCCCACTTTTTTTATCCCAAGTATGCCAATCGTTAAAATATTCTCCATTAGAACCTACATAAATGTGCCCATCTACTAATTCAAAATTTGATCTGTAACTCATATTTCCAATATCTACGACCCATTTTCTCTTCATAACTTTATCAATGTCATAGATTTTTTTAGGATTTTTTACTTTCGATATTCCCTTCAAAATATTTGAAATAGTCTTATAATTATTTTCAGAATTAATTGAGGAATAAACAGGCAACTCCTTTATTATTTGCTCATCATTATTTGAAGACTTTTTAATTTCTAATAAATTTGTTTCCTTAATATTTTCTTTGGAAACTAATTCATCCTTTATTTTATTATTAACTAATTCTAGTTGGGTTGAGTTATCATTAATTTCATCTGTGTTTTTATAACTTGACAAACTAGCATAACCAATCAATGTAAGTGCTATTGTACTAGCAGTTACGGCAACTATTTTTTTATTTTTTGATTTCATGATTTTATTTATTTAATGGTTAATTTTCTGTATCCAAGCACATCTTTTGTGCAAAATTGAGTGATGTTAACCTCATCTGTTTGGTTACCACCAAGGCAATATGTGTTTTCTTCATCCTGACATATATATATACCTACATGTCCAGCCGTAGAATTTTTTCCACCCCAACCAAATACCACAATATTGCCAACTTTTGGTGGGTTAGCTGCTTTTCCGCAATTCATCCAGTTCCTTGCTCTTAAGCCTACAGCATACTTAGCTCCATTTTTTTTTGCACAAAAATTAATAAAGGCTGAACACCAAGGGGTTTCATCAGTATTATAGTGTGTAAAACCAAGCTCATGAAAGAAATTCACTACTTGTTTATTGTGTTTATTACCTGGAATTTCCTTAATTCCATAGTACTTCGAAACAAAGTCAAGTATTTTAGAGTCTAACTCTGGAATATTAATGTTTTGTCTTTTTTCAAGATATTCTGAAAGAGAATTTTGATTGAAAAAGCCTTGTTCAAATAAGTCTGTTAACTCCTCTGCAATGTTATCAAACCTTTTTACCTTGGAACTTCCTTTAGTACTTTTAAATATTGGTTTTGGATGTGTGACAACCCATAAGGAAAGATAATCTGTAGTATCATTAAAAATATCTTCTACATATTTTAAATTTTTTTTAGATCGAGATAGATTATTTTTAAGATCAATTTTGGCTAAATCAATTAACTTTTGATGTATCAAATCGAGTAATTCTCTATCATCTTTTGCAATTTTTTCGACTAATTTATTTGTATTGAAATTTGAATAATCTAAGTATCTAACTGAACGATTTAATAAATATGGCTTTTTTGATTCTTGAAAAAGTCTAAAGCAAGATAATGCTAAATAATAATATGTTACTCTGTCTAAATTCCCTTTACTAAGCTTATTTCTTCCAATTTTAATACATCTATCGTATTTTTTTCTTTTGTAAAGAGATTGAATTCTTTTTTGATTTAGGTTTAAATTTAAGTTTTCACTTTTCTTTGTTTGTCCTATAAAAATAAATGGAATTAACAACAAACTAAATATTGACAAGCATCTCATACTCTTTTTTTTAAACTGATTAAACTTTAGAGTAGAATTGACTTATAGGCAGATATATTTTAATTTATTTATCTATATAATGTGATATTCCAAAAATGGTACATGTTTTAATAAAAAAAAAAATATTTATTTAACTTTAGAAATAATTTTGAATAAAAACTTACATTAAAAAAATAATTATGAATAATAATTTTCTAATGATATTATCAGCACTATTTTTTTTGATTACATCTTGCGCTGATCCCTCACCAATTTATTTTAGTCATCCAATTGGAAAACAAGTAAGTAGTTTTGACTCAACAATGATTGGAAATTTTGTAGATTATGAAAATTTTGGAATTAAAGAAAGTGTCAAAGAAAATTATGTGATTTCAGGATCGGAAATTTCTTTAAAAGCAGTATCTGATGATTCAAAAAATATAAACGATAGTGCAGAAATCGATAATCATAATGATAATGATGAAGATTTAGTAACTGATCAATATAATGAAGTTGAAGTCGCTGAAGAAGATAATACAGATTTATTACAGCAAAATAATCTATTAGAGCTTAATCCAATATATTCTTCATTAAAATTTAAAGATATTTCTAATTATATGAAGGATTCTGGTACTTCGTGGGGTATGTATAACATATCTCCAAAAAAAATTACTGTAATTGGAATTAATGATAGTACAGGAAAGAACTATAAATCTGTAATTGTAGAACTTAACCAATCAACTACTTTAACAAAATATCTTGGTAATTTTTATCTCAACTTTAAAACACCATACGGTTGGGAAATTTTACAAATTGAAAGGTGGCATGGAAATTATCTCAGTTTTAACTTAATTTTCCCTAACAATTACAATGATGATTCTAATTCTGAAAAAGAATTATTATTATCTGTTAAATACCTTTATCCTAATTTAAAAACAGTTAAGAGTAAAAATAACAAAATTGTAGGTTTCAAAGCAAAAACAAAACCAAAAGAAATAGTTAAATTATTTAATAATAAAAATGAAATATTAAATTTTGAACTACACAAATTAAATTGATCAGTAAGTAGGATTATTTGATTGGCATTTGGGTATTCAAGAGATGATATTATCAAATTATTTAAAAAAAATAACAAAAATTTTAATTTAATATGAGAAATTTATTGATTTTATTGCTAGTATTTTTACTAAACGGAGTTAGTTACTCTCAATCAGAACATGCTAAATTTGGGAAAGCAATTATAAAAAATGACTTGTACTATCTACCAAGTGGTGATCTTGGAAAATTAGGAAAGGCAATTATAAAAAATGATTTATATTATCTGCCAAGTGGTGATCTTGGAAAATTAGGAAAAGCAATTATAAAAAATGACTTATATTATCTACCAAGTGGTGATCTTGGAAAATTAGGAAAAGCGCTTATTAAAAAAGATCTATATTATTTACCTAGTGGAGATCTTGGAAAATTAGGGAAAGCGCTTATTAAAAAAGATCTATATTATTTACCTAGATAATGCATAAAAAATATTTTTAACCATAAACAGTTAAAACGAAAAAAGTATTATGAGGTTTAATTTAATTACTTTAATTTTTGTTGTTATGATTTTATCAACTAACTGTTCGGTTAATATTGATAATGATATACTAACACGAATAGAGACATACAATGCACCTCCTTACCCAAAAAATAAATATGTTAAGAAAGAAATTTATGATTACAGATTGGAAAACAAAAGCCCTGTCCCACCTACTCTTACTGACGTTTTAATTTGTGACATTTGGGATAGAATAGTGTTTGATTTGAATGAAAATAAATTAAGCTTTAATAGTGTTCAAGAAGAAAATATAAATAAAGCACTTCTAATATATAAAGATAAAAGTTTTAATCACATTGCAGGATATAGACCTTACACACATTCATATTTTATAAATTCACTAAATGAGCTCGAATTAAAAGTTCTATCAAAAAATATTTTAAACTACATACGTAAGCACGGTGTGAAAAACCCTGAAAAAAACTAAATTTTACATATATTAAAATAAGTTGATTATAAAACAATAATTTAATTTTTAAAAGAAATGAAAAAAATAAGAACAATTTCTACAGTGACATTTTTTATGTCAATTATTATAACAAGTTGTAACGAAGAAGCAGATACTGAAGCAAAAATGTTTACAGAAGAATTTTATTCTTCGCTTGAACTATCAAGCGAGTTAAATCAAAAACATTACGAAGAAGGAGGAGTAATTTTTAACATGGATAATTTTAATAAATTAATTGATCAAAATTCAATCTATTCTAAAGAAAGAGTATCAAATCTCACTGGAGATTATCATGATAGATACTACATTAATTTAGTAAGTATTGAATCAATAGAAAACAATAATAATAGAATTGAGGTATCCACTTTAGTTGAATACTCCATCTACGAAGTAGGTAGATTTAGAAATAAAGAAAAATTATGGCTTAATATAAAACAAGATAAACTGATATTGGAAAAATGGGAGGATATCAAAGTAATAAAAAAGGAAGTTTCTGAATATGATGGATTAGAAGATTTTGATGAAAATAGCTTCTATCAAGTCATTGGTAGATAAGTGAAATCTTATTTAATTGTAAGAAAGTAAATAGAAAAAAGACTATTTTTTGAAATTAATATTTTAAACCAAATAATATTTATGAAAATAAAAGTAAATAATTTAGAGTTCTCCTACGGAAAAAGAAAAGTGCTAAACATTTCTAATATTGAGTTTGAGCAAGGGAAAATATATGGGATTGTAGGTAAAAACGGTGTTGGGAAAACCACATTTTTTAAGGCATTGACCAATATTATTATCAACTACAAAGGAACAGTGGAGATTGATGGATTTAACATTAAAAATAATTTTCAATCACTGCCAAAAGTAGGTATTGCACTTGATGATATGGAACTGTATAAAAATCACACAGGGTTATTCAATCTACGATATTTTGGCGGTCTTAGAGGTGGATTTGACGAAACACATGCGTTGAATCTTGCTCGAGAATTGGAAATTGGCGATAGTATTAATAAAAAAGTTGGCTCATACTCTTTGGGCATGAATAAAAAACTTATTTTATTAATCTCGGTAATTAATGATGCTCAGATTTTGATCTTCGATGAACCTTTTCGCGGATTAGATGCCAAAAGTGTAAAATGGTTTAAAAATTATTTACTCAACTTAAAAAAAAGTGGTAGAACAATTCTAATCTCTAGTCATGTTAAAGAAGATATCGAAACACTTTCTGACAAAGTTTTAGTAATGTCAAACGGGGATTTTAAAAATATTTTTGACTTGAAAAACGAAGTTCAAAACTACATCTACCGAGTTGAAGTAAGCGATAAAAATGCAGTTATAAATCTACTTAATAAAAATAAAATTGTCTTTGAAGAAGAAGGTCAATTTATAAAATTTGAAATCAATGAAGCAAGTTACAAAGAAGTATTCAAGAAAAGTGTTGCATTAGGAGTTGATTTTTATCAAATTAAAAAAGAAAACAAGTTTGTTGAACTAATTAAATAATTAGAAAAAAATGAAAGTACAAGACATTTTTAAGATGGAAATTTATAAAAATCGTAATGATAAACCCTATTTGTTAGTTATTGCTATTTTGACAATTATGACATCAATTTCAACATTTATAGCTGTTGGAATGATTGAAAATAAAATTGACGGTGATAAAAATATGGTATTATTAGTTCTAATTAATATTTTTAGCGCAATCGGTCTTTCTATTTTTTCTTTACATTACCCATTTCGATTGTTAAATATGGACTACAAGAACAAAGTGATGAGTTTGATTTTTGCTAGTGGAGTTTCTCGTGAAAAATATTATTTTGTAAAGATTAGTGCATCGATACTAACTTGTTTGATCGCCACGTTGGTGATTCTTTTAGTTCCAGCATTAACATTTTTAACAATTTATATTGACGAATTTGTTAAGGAAATGCAATATTTTTTAAAAGAATTTCGCCTTGCAGATATTTTTCCACTTTTAACAATGTTGTTTTTTTGGTTAATTGCCTATTACGTCACTCTTACAACAGCCGTAATAATAACTAAAGGTAAAATAGTAGGAATTTTACTTTTTTTCGGATTTTATTTTGTAATATCAATTGTCCAATCAATGATTGGTGTTCAATCATTTAATGAAATGACTTTACACTCAATTGTACAAATCATAATATTTTCTTTAATTGGTCTTACTGTTTTGAAAAAGCAGGATTTGTGACAGAAAAGAAACTTTCAAGAAAAAATCATATTGATTAAATTTTTAATAAATAAAAATTTATTTTTTACTTTAAAACTAGCACATATTTATAAAAAAATTACTAGTTTGTACCAAAATCAACAAAACATACATGAGTTCTATAACAGATAAACCAATTTCATCAAACAGCGAAGACTTGCTAAAAGTTGAAAAGTACAGCGAAGCTTTAAGTAAATTTATTTCTAACAGTAATACACCAATTACCATTGGTCTGCAAGGAGAATGGGGAACTGGAAAAACCTCACTAATGTCTTTGCTACTAGAGGAGTTCAACAAAGACGGTAAAGAAAGAAAAATTGCAACATCTTGGGTAAACACATGGGAGTACAGCATGTTTAAAGGTGCAAAGGAAACTACACCTGGAGTATTGAGAGCAATGCTTGATAAATTGAGAAAAGAAAACGAAGATGTTTGGACTTTACCTGAAAAGGCGGTTGCTAATTTCAAAAAAGCTTTGGGGTTCTTAGGTGCAATAGGTAACCAAATAATAGCAAATCAAACGGGTGTTAATGTTGGGGAAGCCGCTAGTGGATTATCTTCAACTGAAGAAAAAATTGCTGAAATAGCGGAAATCAAAAAACTTATTGCCGATTTAATAGATGAACTTGTTAATCATCCTGAAAATAGTATAGAAAAGGTAGTTTTTTTTGTAGATGACCTCGATAGAATCCCTCCGTCTGATGCTGTTGAAGTTTTAGAATCACTAAAAAATATTTTTGACATCCCATATTGTGTATTTATTTTGGCAATTGATTATGATGTTGTAGTGAAAGGACTAGAAAGTAAATTTGGTCCAAAAACAGATGAAAATGAAAGGGAATTTAGATCTTTCTTTGATAAAATTATTCAGGTTCCATTCTCAATGCCAGTAGGCACATATGATATTGAAAATTTTTTGGTAGAAAAACTTAAAACTTTAAATGTTGAAATTGATGATAAAGAAAAAGAACTTTTTGCCAAAGCAGTCAAATTTACAATAGGATTTAATCCTAGAAGTTTAAAAAGATATTTAAATTCTTTTAGTCTAATAAATGATATTAGAGCTATTGAAAACTCCGATGACGACCAACAACAATCAGGTGATGACTTTATGTTATTTGCGCTATTGGGAATTCAAATATCATTTCCAAATATATTTAGATTGCTCACTCAAAATCCAGACTTTACAAGTTGGAATAAAGGCTTTGCTAATAAATTTGGAATTGAATGGGCGGAGATTGAAAAGAAAATAGAAAAATTTGGAGAAAATGAATTAATTGATGAAGAATGGGAGAAGGTATCTTGGGGTTCATGTCAAAAAGATCCTTATCTAAAAGCCAAGGCTTTTTCAGTTAATCAGCTTTTAAATTTGCTGAGAGATAAATATAAAGACACTCTGGTTGAAGAGGTTGAAGCAGCAATGGCATTTGCTTCTATTACTAGTGTTGATGACGATGTTGAGTCCAAACAAGCCGTACAAAAGGTTGGTAATAAAACAATTTTCAGTGGCCTAGAGACTAAGTTGGTTCAACTTTCTGATGAAGGATTTCCGACAGAAGCAATTAACAATTATAATGCATTATGGTCTATCTTAGAACAAAAATTAAATGATAAATATAGAATCTCATTTGCAAAAACAGGAACATCATTTAACGACGAGTCAAAAGTAGGAAGAGGTAACAAACAATTGATTTATTGTACAAATCCTTCAAAAAAAGCATTGGGAATGAAAATATGGGTAAAAAACAATACCGGAAAATCCAATTTATTATTTGAAAAATTAAAAGCAAAATATAATCTTCAAGAAAGTGAATTAATTTATATCTCTAAACAAAAAGACTTGATACTTGAATATAGTTTGAGTATTGAAATTGGAGATAGATACCATTCTCTACTTGCTGATATTGTTGATGAAATAACTTAACTTGTTTCTCATCTTTAAAAAATAATTTTCGTAAATTAAATTCTTTATTAATTTAATTAGTTACTTAAAATGTGGAGAAAACTTATTATTTTCCTATTTACCCTAGCTGTAACATTATTACTTTTCGCAGTTTTTATTTTCAAGCCAAATTTTCAACGTTTATTTGATAAATTATTTACTCCTCTTAAAAAGTCAATAAATTGTATAGCTTATGAAAAGAAAAATAATCATTTAAAATTAAAAGACGGACAAAGTAAATATATAAAACTAGCAATCAAAAATGGTATTTTAAAATGTGACAATGAAGATGATTTACTAAAAAACACCAAGCTTACAAAAATTGAAAATTCCAAATATTTTATAATTGATTACTTAACCCATAGCTATCCATACCTTACAGAAAGTGGGAAAAGTTTGTTAAATAAAATTGGAGAAAACTTTAATTTAAAATTAGCCAACTCTGAATTAAAAGACACCAAGTTCTATGTTACTTCTTTAACTAGAACTACAGAGTCTATCGAAAGATTACGAAAGT
>CEUH01147473.1_pt1 | contig 17599 bp, 21 predicted proteins | sample 356461 | NCBI WGS metagenome assembly CEUH01 (sample SAMEA2623275, study PRJEB7988) | marine metagenome | isolation source: saline water (ENVO:00002010), including
CCTGAAGGGCGATTGCTCCACCGAGAGCCTGTGCTTTTTGAGCGGTTTGTGCCGCCACAATATTCTGAATCTCGCCACCAAGGTCGACATCACTGCCCTGCTCCCATCGTGCAACAAGGTCAGCGACTCGAGACTTTTGGTCTGGGGAAAGGTTGGCACATGTTTTCTGAATCATCGTGCGTTGTCCTTGACTCAACTGACGTCGACCGTGGCCGCTGCTCAAAACGTCTCGATGCCACGAGCGAAGTCCAGCAGTGTTGTCAACAACCTGCTTTGGTTGCATCTCTCCCAGTTTCTTCTCGATACGCTGGACTTCAGCAAAAATACTGTTCGCCTGACGCTCAACCATCACGAGTTGTTCATTGATTCGGGTCCGATGCTCCCGAAGGTCATCCATGACTTCGGGGTTGCGAACCTTGGCGTGTTGCATCTCATTGGTGATTTGCTCAAGAGCCTTTCTGAGGTCGTGGTCCTTCTTAACAAGAGCATAATATTTTTTGCTTGCTTCGTCCATACGCTTCATCATTTCAGCAACAGCACGCTTGTGTTGTGCCTCTTTTTTGGCCTGCTGTTCTCGGACTGCTTTTTGGCGTGCGAGGTTGTCGGCTTTCTCTTTGCGGATACGAGCCTCCTCGTTGGCCTTCGCTTCTGCTGCGCGCTGTGCGTTTTGCTTGGCCAACTCCTTTTCGTGTGCAGCCTTCATCATGGCATCCCGCTTCTCTTCTGCCGCTTTTCGGCGGCGGGCGGCCTCGTTAGCGATGACATTCTTCACTTCATTTTGCACCTGACGAATGCTTTCTGAGCGTTGAGAAGCCTTTGATTTCAATCGTTCCTGCTGCTCCAATGCGAGTTGCTTTCCACGGCGCTGCATTTCGATTTGCTGTTCAAGTTGTGCCCTTTGTTTTGCTACGGATTCTCGAGCCTGTCGCATTGATTCTTCGGCGGCACGGCGTAGTTTTGCCTGCTCCGATGGAACGACAGGGGGGAGATTGATTTGTGGTGGCAAGGCAGGAGGCTTGATTTCGTCAATACTCCTGTCAAGCCGAGCACGCTTTGATTCAAGTGAATGCTTCCCGGGGACCTTTGACCGACGCTGGTCCTCAAAAATCGCATGTTGACGGCGAATCGCTTGTCGGTGCCTTTCGGCTTCACGCTGGTCGAATTGGTCAAGGTCGATGTGGTATTGGCGAATGTATGATTGAATCTGCGTCAGTTGTCGCTGCTTCATGGCGATGGCTCGCTGAGCAGCAGGGATGTTGCACGTCTTGCGCTTGATGTCTTCTCGCAGACGAAGAATGTCTGCCTCCAATTGTTTGTAGACCCGGATGGCGGAGCGGGCGTCATTCGGGCTTATCGGCATCACAGTTGGCTTAACAGACATTATTCAATCCTCCCTATCACATAGAGGCCCGCAATCAACCATGCTGCACTGGCACCGGCCTGCGTTGCAGGTGAGCCGAAGTTCATGACTTTCCCGGGGATGGAGCGCATGCGCTCGTAAAGTGTTGGTTGCTTGCGGGCTTTGAATGCTGCTTCAATGAGGGCGGGTGTTCCCTCTTCGAGCCGCTGGATTTCTTGAGTCGCCTTCAGATTCTTTTGTTTGAGGGTGGCGATTTGCTTTTTTGCTTCCAGCAAATCCTTCTCCCTTTGAGTGAGAGACTTGTTGGCTTCGTTCAATTGAGTGCGGATGGTGCTTGCGTCTTTTTTCAGACGCTGGTGCTCCATGTCAAGACCAACATGGAGTGCTTCCCACTTTTCAGAAGCGAGTTTGTATTGAGAGCGCTCAGCGTAGATTGCCCGCTTTTCAGCATTGAGGGCAGCGACTCGACTGTTAGCAGTTTGGTATTGAGTGCGGAGAGATTGAACCTGCGCTTGCTCATTGAGGTATGCGTTGTATGCCTTTTCATACATGCTGAGGAGGTAGGCAGCATTCGTTTTCAAAACAGGGTGAATTTCAGAAGACGGCCTGAGGCGCATGTTGCCTTCGCCTTGGCCTTTGCCTTGACCAGTGCTTTGTCCCTGCCCCAGCATTCAAATCAGCCTCAGCGGGTGAGGAAATAAACTGCTGCGATTCCAAGAAGCATACCGGCGGTGTTGTTGTATGTGAAGCCGTTCAAGTAGTCTGCTTCTTCGTGGGCTGAGCCAAAACCGAACAAGTTGGTGTGCATCGTTGCACCGCCACCGGCTTTTGCTTCTGGCTCATTTCCATACCAACCGGCTCCCATCGAGCCAAGTCCACCGAACATAACGGGGGTTCGGGCTCGCTCACTGAACAGGCGGGCTGGAATCGTTTTCATCGTTTCAAAGAAACCGGAACCGCTACTGGGGAGATGTGCGCTTCCAGTTCGTCGTGCAAGGCTGCTGCTGTAATTTACCATTGTGTTCACTCTCACTTGTAATACCTGTCAAACAGGGTCTTGGCTGTCAAACCGAGAGCGAAAAATGCAGCGCCCACATAGAGCGTTTCGCTGCTTCGCCAGCGGATGTCACCAAGACCACCCTTTTGCTTGGATGCTTTTCCAAGAGGTTGTCCAACAGGAATTGACGCACTCCCAAGGCCGAAGTCTTTCTTGACTCCGGCGGAGTTGACGAGATTCATCGCTGACTCGTCGGTATTGAACGAAGCCATTTCGGTGTTTCCGAAATTCTTCATTTTGGGGTTTGGGGTGGTTTGTTGGGGTGGTGGGGTAATGGGGTCTTGAAGCGTAATGAAGCCTTCATTTGCAGGGCTTCCCATGAATGAATCGAATGCCATTTTGAATCACCGCCTACGAAGGCCCCTAACCATCCGAACGATTGGAACTTTATCAAATGCCCGCCCGGAACCACCAAAACCCGCCAGACCGGCAACCTTCTGCATCATGACCGGAAGTCGCTTCGTGTTCGGGTCTGCAATCAGTGGAATAACCTTGGTGACTTTGACGGACTCACCGAGTTCAAATGTTGGGAAAATCAGTTCACATGGAATCCATTTCCTACCGAATTCTCGTGTGGCGGCGTGCGTCCTGACGACCAACATCACGTGGTTGAACGTGCCATCACCATTGGAGTCGACAATCAGGGCACCGGTTTCGTATCCGATAGCACCGAGCAACGAAGCACCGAGAATGACAAAGTCATCGCAGTCAGCAGCCGAGCGACCTGACTCGATGTCCTTGATGAGGCGGCGCGCACTGTGGTAGTATTCCACATGTATGGGGTCCTTTCGATACACGGCGTTGTTTTGAACCCACTTGGTGATGGCTCGGATTTCACCGAGTTCGTCGTGCCCCGCAACGCCAGCACGGTTCACAATTTCTACTGCTTTCCGACGCACGTATTCGTCGCGTAGTCCGTCTTCGATTTCTTTTCGGAGAAATTCAGTGACCACACCGAACCGCTTGTCCAGCGGAACACCGGGGTTGAATTTTACCCGGAGAATTCTCTCGGCCATGCACGAGGGCACGACGCACTCACACTTGAAATTGTCCCAAAGGTTATGGCCGCTTTGCTGATGGTTTGATTTGTGCGTCTGACATTGACGATTCCAGCAGAACCGATAGCGCAAGGGCGACCTCGCTTTTCCTCTCGGGGTGGGTTTGTCCGGGCATACGACCCGAAAAAATCACGAGACTGGAAGGCATTCATCGCTTCATTTGCTGAGCAAATGATGAGAAAAAGTGGATATGAAAAACCAACGGACGTTCCGCTGAAAGTGCGCGCACGGTTTGCTTTCTCTCTACCCAAGAGCAGGTGGCGAAAGCGGACACCGGTTGAGGCCCAATGGCGGAGTCAAAAACCAGACTTGGATAACCTCTTCAAGGCAATCACTGACGCTTGCGAAGGAATCGTGTATCACAACGACTCACAAATCGTAAAGGTCGTTGTTGAAAAAATCATGGTGGCTCAGGGAGAGCCACCGTATGTTGCTGTCGTTTTCGAGGAAGCAGGAGACTTCAACGGCGCTTGAGTGTCAACGGTTTTTTCGGTTTGGGTTCCCTCGTCAGTGTCAATGGCTTGCGCTCTTCAGGCTCAAGCCATTCGACATCGACATCCTCGTCATCGGGGACTGGCGTTGGGAGAGTTGGTTTGAATTCTGCCATGGGAGATTCCGTGGTCTCGTTTCGCTTTTCGATGAAACCCATCACTTCCTCGGCGGCTGAAAGAAGACTGTGCCAATCAATCCGCTGTGCTTGGTTGATGTATGATTCAACGTCGATGTTTCGCAGATGGTCAAGGACCTGACTGAGACCATCCTTGTTTTCCTTGAGCCTTGAAACGACATCGGCCACCGGCTCGAGGTCAAGTTCGTGCAGGTCAACCCCAACACGCTGAAACAACTCCTTCGCCTCGTCGAGGTCATTGGTGAAACCCTGAACCTTGGAATTGGCTTCCTCAAGCGTTTTTTCCAAGCGGTCCATTTCCGAATTGATGTTTTCCAAGTGTTGGAGTGATTCCGAACTCTTTGTGTCCAGTTGAATGGTGAGGTATGCGATAACGGAATTGATGGAGCCGTTCATGACAGCAAGCGCAGTGATACCAGAAAACAGGAGGTCTTGGCCCAGCACATTGGTCATCAAAACGAACGTCAGTGCTGCTGGAAGAATGAAGAGCAGGAGGTAAAGCCAAGTTGGCCATTGACGCTCCTCACGCTTCTCCTTTTCCGCTTCCCAGTCCTCAATCAACGAACACACCTCATGCGGCTTGGACTCGAGTCAGCATCTCTCGACAAACGGTGGCCACCTCTGGTCGGAGGAGGAAATTGTAGTCGTGGACCACTCCACCAGTTTCCTTGTATGGTGCGATGAGTGCCATCAATTCGTCATAGGTGTTGTTCTTGAAGATGTTCCAAAAGACTTCGTTCTTTTTCAGTTCGCCGACAACAAACGCATAGACGATGTCGGGGTCTGTGCCCTCTTCGATTTTCGCCATCGCGTCTTGCATGCCACGACCGATGTCTCGAAGTGAGCGGACGAGGACCATTCGTTCGGCCATTTTGTCAAGTTTCCCTTGAGGTGTCAGGGCAGGGTGCTCAACGACGACATTGTCAACGGTGATGTCGATTTGCTCTTGCACCGCCGAGAGAACTTTCGGGTCTTCCAGTTCGTTGCCCATGATAGCCTTGAATTGCTCCAGCAACGCATGTTTGTATTGCTCAGGAGTCACTTCAATGTCTGGTTCGGGCTCAGGCTGTTCTGGCTCTTCCGGTCCCTCGAAAAAATTGTCCTGAACTGGTTGCTGTGGAGGTGCGGGTGCAGGGTTCGGCTGGATACGCGTTGGTTGGGCGTATGGGTCGTAGTTGGGTGAATCGTATCCTGCTGGCACTTGGTTGCGTGTAGGCATCACGCTGGTCGCTGCACTTGCCAGACTGCCAAGCATTTCTGGTTGTAGCAGACGAGAGGCGATGCGTTCAAGCGCTCCGCTGTTGGAACCTCCATCGAGCATCTGCTCAACCATGCGCTGCTTGAAAATCGTTTTCATGTCGCCATCAAAGAAACCATCGTTGTCCTTGCTTCGCATCATTTCTCGCATGAATGCCATCTGCTGCATGTTGAACTGCTGGTCTCGGGCTTGAGACTCCCGACGGATTTCAGATTCCCGCTGTTGGTCAAGACGACGCTGCTCCATTTGCATCATCATCTGACGATGTTGATTCTCTGATGCAATACGCTGCTGGAGGGCAAGGAACTGCATCATGGAAAACATGGAATCCGAATCTGAACCGCCTTTTGGAGCCTGCATAGAAAAAGTCTCGGCGGGGCGTGGTGGTGGGGCAAATGCTTCGTTTTGCATGCGGTTCACTTCCTGTTGATATGCGGATGATGGTTGAGGCTCGGCGGCTGGTGCTGGTGTGTTTGGCGTGGTAATCGACGCCAGCGGGTCCACTGCTGATGTCATGGATGTTCGGATGCTCTCGACATCAAAACCACGGGCCTTCAGCCACGCAACGTAATATTTCTTGATGGTTGACTGTTCTGCACCAACTCGCTGAGCGATTTCGTCGAACGGTGGGTGAGAATGACCACCGTCTGAAAAAGAAATGGCGTCATACCAATTGTCATCGGCAAACACGTTTTTCAACAACTCTTTTCGTTCACTCGGGTCGAGGGACGTCCACTGGGCATCTCCCTCATCTGCGCTTTCTGTCATGTCAAATTCATCACTCATTTTCAGTCCTCCTGTATTTCGTTTCCAAATCGGTCACAGTCGACTTCGTTTCCGTCGTCGTCAATGTAGAAAAAATTGCCTTCTTCATCCTCATAGACCAAGAGTTCTTCCTCGTCAAGTGGTTCTGCTTTTTGATTGACCTGCTCCTTGACATTTCGGAAAAAGGAAACACCAGATGCGACTGCGTTCGAGCCAAGCATCATACCGGCTTCGGCGGCTGCTTCTTGCAGCACATCGGTGAGTGTTCGTGGCTTTTTAGGGATTTCGAGCGGTATGCGGTGTTCCATCAGAGTCACAGCCGTTTTTACGATTTCACCACGCATTTCATCGAGAATGCTTTGCGCACGATACGGGTTGGCGATGAGAAGTGCGTAGCACCGGCTCATCTCTTCCCTGTGTTGTTTCAGGGAGGATTCCAATTCGGGCGGAATGATTTCGGTCACTCATTTCACTCCGTCTTGTATGGGTCGACTTCGGGGTCGTCGCCTTTCACTGGCTCTTCATCCTCGTCTTCCAAATCAAAGTCTTCGTCGAACTCCATCATGTCCTCGAGCGTATCAAGAACAGCCTCAGCCCAGACGCGCTGAATAACCTTCACATCACTCCATTCAATGCTGTGGACTTTTTCCCACGTCACAAGAAGCAGGCTGTTTTCATCTTCTTTGATGTAAATTCCCCACTCCGACATCAGGACTTGAACATCGGTGAAAACCTTGGGTGTTCCGTCTGGACTGACAATATTGATGGTGCTTGCTTTGACTTGCATGGATAACCTCCCTTTGCGTTGTGGACTTAAAGGAGATGGTTCGGGGGAAAGGTGAGGTCAGAAAAATGCGCACATTTTCGTAGCATCTCTCCCAGATGCATTTTCCCGTAAAGGCTTAAGTTCACAACACATGTCGCTTCGCGACATGGGAAGAGAAGAAAATGAGGGGTCAGCAGGAAAGGCACGGAGACAGAGAGCCCTGAAAAGAAAGCGTGAAGGATACCTGCGAGAGGTTTTTTCTGTTGCAGATGAGGATTCCGATGGGCGCAAAACAACAGTCACCCTTCGGGGTGAACAGGTCGGTTTGATTGAATGCGTCCGTGCTGCACACGACGCAGGGATTTGGAAGCATTTGCCGAACGAGATTTACGACATTCTTGTTGAATCCAAAATTTATTGGACAGAAGTCCCGGTCAAAAGCAAAGGTTCAGACTTCATTCCGGACAAAGGCATCATTCTCATGGCTTTGAAAATGCTTCACCTTTATCTCATCGGTGCGTCACCGTATCACGGGACCATTCTTCGGGAGATGTATGGTGTTGAAGGAACGGACGTGTTAGTGAAACACATGATGCAGCGCACCAAGCGTGGCGCACTTTATGCTCAGATTCAGGAACTCGGTGCGCGAAAGGAGGAACTGAACGATGATGACTTCGCCTTTGACGACGACATCGAATGGGACTTCTGAATCAGAAGACCTTGATTTCTTCAATCTCGAACAGCGGGACATCCTCAACAGGCATCGCCGCAAGGATTGCTTGGTTCATTTCGTAATAGGACTTGATGTAATCGCGTGCTCCCCTTTCACTTGGGAAAGCAGCCACAACACCCAGTCGGTGATGTGCGTTTTGATTTCCTGAGTCGCGTAGCACTTTGACTTCGTATTCTTCTTCCTCTTCCGTTTCAACGGACGTTTCTTCTTCGGCTTCGTCATCTGTCAGAAACGCAGACATGGTCTGGCTTTTCCGAAGTTTGACTGTTTCGAGTTTGCTACGACGACCTGTCACAGGACAGCCTGACTTTTCACACCAGACGCCTACTTGCTTTGGATTGAATACAGCCCAAACACTGAATCCATCACGCGATGTTTTCTGTGCAGCAACTTGAGATTGAAGTGCCGCTAACTGTGCAAGAACAGCAGCGTTGTCCAATCACTCCACCCCACTCGGAAGCGGGATGTCAAGGGAGGAAGCAGGGACCATGATTTCAATACCCGGAATCGGGTATCGAGTCACCAACTTCCCCATTCGTCGGTATTGTTTTTTGAGGCGCTCAAGTCCTTCTTCGTTGTCAAACATCTGAGTGTCGACCAATGCGGCGCCTTGGTAAAAGCGCTGCCAATATGAGCGGGTAATTGAAAAGGCCGTGCGGCGTGTCTCGTTGACAAGCACGGTTTTCTGCGTTGGCCCGAGATAAATTGTCCAACCATCTCCACGTGCTGTCGTGTATCCTTCTGGACGAGTCTTCTCAGCGAGATTCAGGAGTTGTCGGTAAAGGGACTTCTCGGCTTCGCTCGGGTCGTTGAGGATGAACAAGTCATTGAAGAGTCGGAGGAATTCTTCGCGAGGTTGTTCCTCCACCACCTTCGCTTCAGGCTTTTTCTTCGCTGCTTTGGGTTTTGCAGCAGGCTTTTCGGTTCCTTTTGGTTCATATTTTCCCTCCTTGTAATCGGCCCACAGTCCTTTGATTTCCTTCATCGGTGTGCCTTTGTGCATCGAGCGGAATTTGTTCCACGTGATTTTGCTCATGTCCCTATCCGACTTGCGTAGTGGCCTTAACGCTTTTGAAGTGTTCAGCGAATTTTTTCCGGGCTCGACCAACACTGTCCCGGTTCAGACCTGCCCTTTCTGCGCTTGTTGAGGTTGCGATTTTGATACTGTAAAATGCTTCGGCTGCCGCAAGGATGAAAGCAAGCGCAACGATTTTTGCGTCAAGGATGATGAACGGCTCAATGTCCCTGTTCCATTCATTGAGGATTGCATCTGCGGATTCAGCCTCGAGACCAAGCGCTTTCGCATACGCCGGAATGTAATAGCCAGTCATGTTCTGTTCTTCTCCCAAACGGGCGCGAATGAGCAGTCGCTTCGTGTCATTCACCCGCTTCAGATTTTCTGCGAGCAGTTTGACCATCTCGATTTCGTCGAAAACGAAACCACGGTCCATCCGATAAACGAGGAATACCGCCAAGACAGCGGAGCGGCGGAAAGCAACCCTCTCGCCACCGAAGGCATTGATTCCATGCTTTGAAAAGAACAGGTAAAGGCCTGCGATAGCATCTGCTTCACTGGTCAAAAGTGCACTGTAAAATGTGGCTTTGTTTCCCAATTGCTCAAAATGCTCTTGTTCCTCAGCGTCATCTGTGTCATCCCTTTTCTTAGCGTATTCGAGAAGTTCGTCTGCCAACTTGAAAACGACATCCCTCACCTCTCGGAACATTTGCTCTTCTGGTGTTTCGTCCTTCAATTCCTGTTCAAGCACTGCGTCCACATTGTTGAATTCGGGATTGTCCATGTTCCCGTCGTCGTCATCGTCTTCTCCGCCGCCGTCTTCCACAAGCATGTCGGCTTCAAGGTCCGTCTCAATCCCGACCTCTTTCTGGCAAGCAGGGCACTTGACGATTCCTTCGACGGTGGTGATAAAATCGCCGAGGTATGTCGGGCACTCAGAATGGATGTCCTTGAACTCTGGGTTGCTGAAAAGGCCTCCTTGCTCTTTCGGTCCGAGCGGGCAAAACCAATCATCGGGCAAGGTAGTCACGGACTCCCCCCAATCCACGGTATTTGACGCCGTCTGCAAACAGCATTGGGGTATGAACTTCTCCACTCAACGATTCCAAAATCAGCCACCCGTAAGTCATTTCTTGTAGGTTGATGATGTCGAAGGGGATTTTCGCATCCTCCAGCATTGACTTTGCTTGCTTGGATTGCCGATGGAATTTATCGTAGAAGAGTTTCACCGGCATTGGTGATACGCAGCGAGACTGCTCCCTTAACCTTTATCACCGTCGTTCAGACCGTGCAGCGTATGAGCGAAGAATCGGTCTGGTCTGGTCTCGGAAGCAACGTTTTGGGCGGGAACCGAATTGATGAATTGAAGACACTCGTTGAAGAAATACACCGAGAACTGATGGGTTCTGTCGAAGCACTCGCTCGAAGGGTCGGTTCTCTTGAGTCGTCCCTGAGTGATTTTGATTCCAAAATGAATCTGCTCATCAAGGCTGTGGACCGACTGGAATCTTTGCCTGTAAGTGCAGGGGCAGGCCAACATTCAGACGAGCCCATCGACAATGTCCTCATGGTCATGAGTGCTGCTGAACTTGGTATCGAGCGGACGCCAGAGGAACTTGAACCCGTAGAAGACGATGTCGAGGTGTTGTCAATCAAAGGTTTCGTTGCACCCCCGCCCATCGGGGAAAAGACCCCTCCCACAGATGCTGACGAATGCGCTGATGCAATCATCGGGTATCTTAAGAAAAACGACGGCATTCGCACGAACCATTGGAAGACACGAGGTCTGATTGACAAGTCAGTCGACTCGAAAACACGAAAGGAAATCAAAGGGATTCTTGCAGACAAGGGAGCGAAGTTCCACAAGGTGAACAAGTTTGCAGACTGGGTGTTTCTTGGAGATGAGGACCCAGCAGAACATTTTGCGAAACACAACGCATGAACAACAACAACAACAACAACAACAACAACAACACAATCACATCACATCTACCTACCACACCCAACCACACCCACTTTCTCACCACAAAGGCCCGAAAATCCCTTGGTGACCGTTCACCAAAATCAACAGCGAAAAATAAAGGGGTCGTGCGCGCACACGCAAGTGAGCGTTCACCAAGTGGTGCACGGTCAAAAACGATGCACTGCGTCCTGACCGTTCACTAAAAAGGACCAGAAAATCTGGCTTTTTCGGAACCTAAACGCAACACTGCGCCTACAAAAAAAGACCGTTCACCAAAATTTAGTGAACGGTCGTTTTCATTTTGAAGTGTTGGTAGTCCTTTCCGCATCAGGTTTTTCCCCTAAACGCAGCACTGAAAGCACACACTTTGTTGAGTCACTCATTGTAAATCAGGCAAAAACAAGAGCAACGGACGTTTTTCCTGTTAGTGAACGGTCAACGACCTTTTTGAAAAAACGGCGGAGTTTATATACAAAGTCCACTTTTTGGTGAACGGTCTCCCTGAAACGGGGTTGACTCACCTTTTCTTTGGTGAACGGTCAGAAACATTATAGGCCAGAGGGAAGGGAGGAGTGGTCCCTGAGGAGAGAGAAGAGATGCCAAAACAGGTTTGGATGCGATACGAGAAGGATATTGAGAGTTATCTACGCGACGGCAACGCACTCACAAGGGCCATCGCCAACAGGGACATTTTCCCTGAACCTATCCCACGCAACTCGTGGTCAAAAATGATGAAGCGCGTGAAGAAGCAATCGCAGGTGATGATTGTGGAGACCGTTCAGAAGTGTCCTGTCTCGCAGCGTCAATCTGCCTGTTTTACAATCGAGGGACTTGATGCCCAACTTCTTCTCAATCAATCGCTGTATTCTTGGGTCAACGGCAGGGCGCGATGCCTTCGCTTCATTCTGAAGAATGTCACTGCCCAATCCCCTGACGAAGCCACCACCCTCACGGTGCTGGCCAAGAGCCTCGGAATTGAAGACTTCCCCTCGGACATCGCTGGCCGCAGGGAGGTGTTTGAATTGCTCAACGACCGTGAGCAGGGCTTTGGTTGGCATGCACGGAAGGAGTTTGACTGGGAACAGCCGATTGGGATGAACAGCCAGACTTTGATTTGGAGGTCTGCCTGATGACCATCGCATACGCTGCCCTCAACATGACCACCCGTCTTGAAATCGAGCGAGCGGTCAAATCATACCTTTGGTATCACTCGGGTGTCTGGTGCGACTTCGCAGATGACTTCACCACTGAAACCATTGACTCACGCGCTGATGATGCCATGAGGCGTATGCTTGAGGAAGAGCACATGAGCCCCGAATCAACCGCTCAACGAGCACGCTCGATGCGCTCAATCACCACTCAAGTCTCAGAAGAGGTTTCGCAGGACCAACGTGATGTCATCACTTTGGACGCTGAAAGCATTCGCCTTGCGTATCACATCCCTGCCCACATCCCGGCAGGCTTGACGACGGAGGATTTAGACGAGGAATTCGTTGAAACCTTCACCATCCGCTGGAATGATTGGCAGCACTTCTTGACCGATTACCGCCGTCTTGCGAATCATCTCGAGCGACACTACGAGGCCACTTACGAGACATTCAAGGAAATCCACCGTCCATTCCTGTCAGGCGCTCATTGGCACTACGGTCAGATGTTTGATTCCGATGCATATTTTGACGGACCAGAATACCGAGTCACGGGAGTCAACGAGGCATACAATCGAAGTGTTCGCACTTGTCTCGACTCTTCGCAGGCTGGTTTGATGGTTCGTATCCGAGGTCAAATCACTGACATCTCCCAGACCCGGGCATCGTATTATTCGATTGCTTGGCGATGCAACGCAACAAATGCTGAGGGGCATGAATGCGGGAACATCACGGAAGTCCGTCAGGACGACTACAACGATGACATGATAAAACCGAACCGCTGTGGAAGCGCAGAATGCGAAGCACCAGCGAACATCGCTCGATTCAGTCTGGTCGAAGCACCACGCTCAAAAGAGCGGCGTATCCGCCGAGCCTTCGTTCAAGAGGAACTCGTTGACTCAACAGACCAACCGAACGTTCTTGTTGAATTCCGAGACTCGGTTGCGAAGCAGGTCGAAGCAGGAAAGGTCGTCACCATCATCGGCTATGTGCGCTCGCGTCCTGTCGACAGCAAATCGAAGCAGGACCGAAACCGAGAACTGTATGTCGTCGCAACAGGACTTGAGAGCAACGAGGCTGCGCGTGATTTCGTCGTCTCGCCTGATTTCCAAGAGGAAATCGGTTCTTGGGCCGAGCAGAATGAATGGCAGACCAAGGTGGAAGTCCTGACGAAATCATTCGCATCTGAAATTCACGGTCGAGACAAGGTGAAGCACGGCCTGATGCTCCAGCAGTGCGGTGGCTCGGAGAACACCTTCGGTCTGCGCTCCGACATTCACATCTCAATTTTCGGCGACCCCGGGACGGGAAAGTCCGTCCTGATGGAATATGTCCGAGACATGCACCCCGGAACTCAATACCTCACAGGTGAGCGAGCGACACGCGCTGGTCTTATCGGCGGAATGGGAACGACCAAGGGCCAATTGTTCGGCAGCAGCGATTCACGTATCATCACACCCGGTGCCCTTGCACTGACTCCCCGTGGTGCAATCTGTATCATTGACGAAGCACAGCACTTGGATGTCGACCCCGCAGAACTGAACACTGCTCTTGAAAAGCAGGAAATCAATGTCGCTCTTTCGGTCAAAGCAAAATTGACCACCAAGACGCCCGTCATCCTTGTCGCCAACCCAAAGAAGTCAGACAACGCAAAATTCGACCCAACCGACCCAAACCGCTCCATCATTGAACAAGCCGGGTTGAAGGAATCAACGCAAAGCCGGATGGACGCTTCATATTTCCTGTTTGATGAGAAGGTCGGGGAAGAGGAGGAATTCCGTCGCGCTGCCTCGATTTTTGACAAAATGGACGGTGTTGACCCATCGTCTCGTTCAAGCGACATCCTACCTCGTGATTTTATGCGCAATTTCTTCGCCCTTGCTCGCACACGAACGTCCGTTGTGTTCACTGATGTTGCGAAAGAAATGCTCGTCCGCAATCAAGTCGAGATGCGAACATCAGGTTCCGAGGACCAAGTCTCGCAGCGCCGCTCCGCCTCACTTGCTCGTCTTGCTCAGGCAGCCGCCAAAATTGACTTCAGCGATACGGTGGAGGAGCGCCATGCAGCCTTTGCGATTGAAGTCATGGCTGGTGCCGAGCAGGACCGCAACCCAACATTCGTTCGCGGTGCACTGACAAAGCAGACACGAGACATGAAGGCTCGCCTTTGGGAGGCACTGCAAATCGTCCACCTCAATACCCGACAGGCGATTTACACGACGATGGAAATCGAGGCAGCACTGCCAGATGCTTGGGATAAGGAATGGGGCCCAGTTCCAAACAGCCTCACCGAAATCAACCGAAATTTGGAAGCCCTGTGCGCCGATGAGACTCATGGCAGGTTCGGTTCTCTCAGCCGTGTGAAGAAGAACACTTTCACCTTTACGAACGGTTGACTGCGGAAACGTTAAGTGCTTGAGACGGGAGTGTTCAAATCATGTCAGACGACAACAAAATCGGGCTCCACAAGGAGCAAATCAAGGAATTGACTGCGAAGACCCCAAAGGCCAGCATCCAAAGCAGGCCTTCACCGTGGGGAGGTGAAATCGAATACGTTACTGGCGAATACGTCAAGCGCAAATTGATGTCTGCATTCAAAGGCGCTCTACGCGTCACTGTTCGAGACATCGAGACCGTTGAGGACTGCATCCTCACGCACATTACGGTGGAATACCCCATCACTCAGTTCTGCAAGAACGGAACCTTCATCCACGAAGAGTGGGCTCGCATCGACGAGGTTGGCACTTCCACCATCCGAAAGCAGGGTCAAACGACCAATTATTCGACCGCAATCAAAGCATCCCACACAGACGCTCTCAAGCGCGCAGCAACGCACCTCGGCATCGGTCTCGACCTTTACGAAAAGACCAGCGTCATGGAAGACCGCATGCGTGGTCACGAGGAGTCGCTGGTTCCAAAGACCGAGCAGAAGGTCCCCGATTGGGTTCAGCCCCAGCAAGCCCCAGCAAAGCCTGCTCACACCTCTTCTTCCTTCGGTGGCTCTCAGCCCGCCACGGACAAGCAAAAGTCATACCTTTCCTCCCTCGCCAAGCGTTTGGGCCAAACCGGCCCAAGCAACGGCGTTTGGTTGGAAGGTGTCACAGGCATCCCAAAAGAGCAATTTGAAAACGGGGCCGAGAAACTTGGAAAGAACGAAGCATCCTCGGCAATCGAGGTCCTTCGTGAGATGCTTGAAGAGAAGAATCAGTGATGTGATACGATGACCACCCTTGAAGCCCTTCTCGACGACTATTACGCTGAGGCAGACCTGTTTGACTTCCCAGCGATGAGTCGTCGTGAATTTGCGTTTCAGGCGTGGGACGGCATCGGGCCAAATGACCGCCACCACTGTTTCCCTTCAACGGACGTTCTGCGTAGCATCATCCGAATCAAAAAACCCAAGGCAGTGTTTGCGAGCAACGCTCGTTACCTTGACCCGGGACATCCCAAAATGGACAAGAAAACGCACACTGGTGTTGACCTTGCCTTCGATTTCGATTTTGGAGACCTCCCTGAGCATGAACTCGGTTCAGGCTTCTGGGAAAACATGGATGCCGTCGCAGTGCATGTTCGCCGTCTTTTGGGACAGGCACTTCCTGCGCTCGGCCTCAATCCCGACGATGCAATCATTTCCTTCTCAGGAGGAAAGGGGTTCCATGTCCGTTTGGTCACTGATGAGGTTCTGCCTTTGACTCGTGACCAACGGAGGAACATACAGGACTTCGTCCGAGGGAACAACCTGAGTCACTACCATGTGTTTGCACGAGGAAAGAAGTCCGGCAAATACGCACCACGGTTTGAGCCCTCAACAGAAGGTGGTTGGCCGGGACATTACGCTGCATCAGCGAAGGTGTATTTCCAGACGATTCATGATTCACCGAAAAGTGTCGCCGTGGAGTTCGTCAAAGCGAATCTGCCACTGCACACCTCGGGCGAAAAGAAGGGGCAAAAGAAAAACCCCACCGAAGGCACCATGAAGGAAATTGTGGACATCATTCAGTCCAAATCCTCGGTGCTCAACGGCGGGGTTCTTTCACGCTTCTTCCCGAAGAAGAAGCAGATGACTTTGGTCAGGGATTCGATTGCTCGATTCGCTGTCCTCAATAACGGGTGTGCAATTGACCTTTCAGTCACTGGTGAAATCCGAAGGATTCTTCGAGTTCCCGGCTCAATACACGGGAAGACAGGTCTGCCCTGCATGCTTCTCTTGCCGGATGAATTGGACTCACAGTCCATCAAAGCAAAGGTCAAATCAATCGTCGGTTCGGACCTTGTCGAAGTCGAACTCCCACATCTCGTTCAGACACCCTTCGGGGTCTACGAAAAAGGAGTTCAGACACTTCCTCGCTTTGAAGCACTTTCAGCACTTGCGACTGTCGCACACGAAGAAAATTGACGCAAAAAGAATAGGGCGCCGACTCAGCGTCGACGCCCCTTCTCAATTTGCTCTATGCGTTGTTCGTTGTTGATGTTTTCCTGAGCCTTTGATAGTGCTTGGAAGAGAACGCTGTTCTCGTTTCCGTGACCATTTTCTGGCAGCAGGTCCACACGCTGGTGGTATTCATCCGGGCTATGTTTTCGGCAATAGCCGCTCGAACGTGCCTTGTTTGTGCACGAACGCATGTGGCAGACAACGTTGATGTTGTCAAAGCGGATAGCAGTCAGAATGTGCTTCCCGCATACATTTTCCGTGGACCGGTCTTTGGCATTCAATTTGCCTTTGCATCCGACCACGCTGCAACGTCCTTTGGACTTCACGATTGAGGACTCAGTCCTCGATTGGGTTGAACTTGTCGATTGTCCCATCAGAACCACTTTCGTGGTAAAGCCAACAGGTATCATCCTCGTCAAACGCATTCGGCATTTCGACTTGTAAATCTCCATATAATTTACTCATCATCATTTCATCAAACACCTTCGGGTAATTTGACTTCAACCAATCATAATCTCTATGAATCAAAGCATTAAGTCGCTTGACTTCTTCGAGGAAAAGTGGTGCGTCTGCGATGAGTTTGTAATTCTGAGCGTGGATGTTCCATTTTTCAAGAGGTTGTTGAAATTTTGCGAGGTAGCAAAACGTATCTGGGATGTAAAGCCCCATTGAATTCTCTCTCTTTCTTGTCAAACACCACTTCAGTGTCTCAGTCTCGGGATATTTCGCCCAAACCCATGGTCCGGGCGTATGCCCTTCGTATTCACTGATGTCCAATTGGACATCTTTTGGTTCATCGTTTGATGACACGATTGAGGACTCAGTCCTCGATTGGGTTGAACTTGTCAATTGTCCCATCAGAAACACCATCCAGCATTTTCTCCAAATCTTGGAGCGGCATGAATTTCAGTAGTGCTGAATACATCGCAGTCCATTGGATTCTCAGGTATTCTTCGTCAGGGAAGCCGGTGGTATCGTCAAGGAGCATCGCCATCAGGCATCATCCTCGTCAAACGCATTCGGCATTTCGACTTGTTCGTTTTTTTGGTAGTGCTCGATGATTTCACCGAGGTTGCCTTGACCACTTTCGTGGTAGGCACGGATTTCACCAAGGGCTGATTCTGCAAGCATGAGTTTGCGTTGCAGTGTCTTCACCTTTTCCAGAAGAAGTGGTGCGTCTGTTATCAAATCATAAGTTGATTTTTCATCTCTATGTGTAGGGTCTAATCCCATACCCAAACGACAAAAAGTATCGGGTAGCCAAATGCCACCCGCCTTTTGATGATTCAAGTTTGAGTGGTTGCCCTGTTCTGCATAGAGAAACCACTCCTTCATACCCATTGGTTTAACCCAACGCCAAGGCGCAGGTTGGTGTCCTTCGTATTTGCTGATGTCCAATTGGACATCTGTTGGTTCATC
>CEUH01022589.1_pt1 | contig 17264 bp, 12 predicted proteins | sample 356461 | NCBI WGS metagenome assembly CEUH01 (sample SAMEA2623275, study PRJEB7988) | marine metagenome | isolation source: saline water (ENVO:00002010), including
CATAACCATCGCGATCATCTTTACCGTGCTTTCTAAGTTTCTTTACTTTTTCTGCCATTTCTTTATTGTCAGTCATAAACATACCACCTCCCGATATTCCGCTTATGACTTTATTTGCATTAAAACTATATGAACTACAATCGCCAATACTTCCAGCAACTTTGCCATTATAACTTGAACCTATCGATTGTGCAGCATCTTCAATAAAGAGCACGTTTGATTCTTTACACCACTGTTCAATCTCTGTAGTATCTGACATTGAGCCAAAGAGGTGAGTGTATATAATCGCCTTTACTTTTGGTGATTGCATTCTCTTGATACTATCAATTGAGATATGTCGTGTATCAAAATCAATATCACAAAAGACAGGAGTTGCTCCTGCCATGGCGATACATGACGCAGTCGATATCCATGAAAAATTTGTAACAAGTACTTCATCACCCGGACCAATGTCATTTGCCACAAGTGAAAACATAAGAGCATCTGTCGCGGAATTACATGCAACTGCGTACTCTCTTTGTGCAACTTTCTTTACGTTTTTTTCTAAAAATTCTACATTCGATTCTGGATTTTGTGATAACGCATTTTCAAATATCTGTAAATATGCGTCTTCATATTTATCGTATTGTCTTTGCCACATTCTGTATTACCTCAATAGACGGCTTTTCAATCTTACGATTGAAGTAAACACTGCCGCCGTCTTTTATATTTTTATCTCTATTATAACATACTTTCTTCGAAAAGTACATACTTTCTTGCAATAATCTTGGTGCAGGATCAAACGATGGCTTCGTATAAACATATGTATTAAACATGCCGAGTATGTTATCGACAGGAACTACAAGACTCTTTTCATCTACATATTTATAAACTAGAATACGAGAATCTGGTTTCATGTTATCGAGTGCTGCTTGATAGTACTCGTTATTTGTACCAAGAAATAGATGCTCGAACTGTACATCTTCGACAGACTCTTTGTAAATATCAAAATTGATTCTCTTAATAAAGTTTTCACCAACACCATCTGAATAAACTTCATGATCACAAAGATCGGTTACTTGAGATGGTTTAAAAAATTCAAGTGCAAGTGAATATTCATTAGGATGATTATTTGAATATACAGATATCAGTGGATTTCGAAACAACTCTATTAATGACATCTTTGCGTCATCAGAATAATTTTTAAAATCTCGATATGCTAGTGTAAGCATGCTTCTACCCATAATAAGGGTAATATCATTTCCACCATAATAATCAAATTCAACGTTCTTACAGTGAATATACTTGTGTTGAATTGAATTAAGATAGTCTTGTTCCGTAAATTTAGGATTTGGTATAATAATTAGTTTTGCATCAAGCAGCGATGCATATTCATAACTATAATACAGTAAACCATCACATGGTTTACTCGTACATACAACGTTTATCATTTAATAAATTTCACTACCTCAGTAAATTCTGGTTTTATATCGTCTTTAGTTCTTCTAATTTCTGTTAACCATTCATATCTATATTTTTCGGCATAACCGATGCTCATTATAAGATGTATTTTTGCTGTCTGCTTTTCATAGTTATACCATAAATACGGAAAAGCCTTCCATTTGTCTATGCTCTTTGGCAAACAGGCGGTAAAAGATACATCGATGTTTTGCTCTCTACATAAACCTGCAAGATGTGTTGCGAAAAAGCCGCATTCAACACTCACACTTTCAGCTATATCAGTCACCTGATCTTCTTCAGCCTGTTCAAAAAAATGGGCTTCTCGCCAGATTGTATCTTTATAAAACGCATTTGGTTTTGCAACTCTTGAAGAAAATACTAACAAATGTGAATTATTCTTTACATGTCCATAGAATGGATTAACTTTAAATTTGTATTCTTTTTGAAGTTTAGGATTATCTTTAGTATTGTAATCAAGTCCTACCTCATCATAGAATTTGTGATTCCCTGAAACTTGATCATAAATCTTATTTTTTTCTATTTGATCCTTTGGACCTAAAACATTTACATTGTAAGGCATAGCGTTGCTTTTTGAAGGTGTTATCTTCCATGCTTTCCATAATAGAGTATTTAGTAAACTCTCATCTACTGGTTCTGGCGCATATTCCAGTACATGATGTCGAGTTTGAAAAAGATCATACACACTCATTTAAATATTCTCTATATTAACCACTTTGCTAAAGTTTGGTTTCCAATCATCTTTTTCGCGTCCAGGAAATGCAGGATTTTGTCTGTAATATTTTCCCTTCCCAACCGTTAGTAAACCTATTGGCGGGTATTTTATAAACGGTACATCCCACCAATCCTTTAAATCTTTAGGATAACAGCCAACAGGAGCAATGTCGATATCATGTTCTAAACACATAGCTCCAAAGGCGGTTGAAAACATTCCCATTTCTAGTAACGCATCTCCATAACACTCTTCCACATTACGCATTGCAGGATAGTTATGTCCCTGTTCAAATAACCATTTTTGAAATGGATTTGGATCAGTTTCTTGTCTTAACGTAAAAATTAAAAGATAAGAACATGACCGAATATTTCTATAATTAGGTAATTTTCCACGGTTTTCATATCTTTCAATAACATCTATATTGTCTGCTGCACCTTCATGTTTTAAACTTTTTAAAAAAATACTTTCTTTTAATTTTCTACGTTCTGGTCCTATTACATGAACCTTATAAGGCATAAAATTATTTTTCGAAGGAGTGACTTTCCATGCTTTTTGTAAAAGATCTATAATTAATTCTTTATCTATTTCTGCATGCGTTTCGTAATCTAGTACATATTTTCTTTTTTTTAAAATGTCATACACACTCATTTTATTTCTATAGCCTCAATGTTTCTTTTACGCATAGTATTAATTTTAATTTCAGCTACATCAGGAATTTCGTGCTTATTACCATATGGATCTAAGAGAGTTTCACCTGCATGTTCAGCGACATTAATAATTTTAATATGTCTGTATGGTTTACCTTTTTCATTTTCTGTAAGATTTGTATCAGTTGCCAAATTGCTACCATTTCCAGCACCTAAAGCCAACTCAAGATCATCAGATTCCCAACGAGGTCGATGTTCATTAGGATATCCGATACCAATACCGTATGCTATCTTTTTTTCACCTGCTTCGACTTCTTCTAAGATACCTAATTTTTTTTCCCAAAACTTATCACCATTTAAATCGCCATGACTTTTATTACAACCAGTGGCGAATCCATATTTTGCGGCAGCTCTAAGTACTAATCCAACTGCGATACCGATACTTACATATGCATTTTCCCATCGAGCTGAAGATTTATTAGATTTCTCTGTACCATCTGCATTACAGTTTTGATTTGTATCCGGTTCTTTTGCAACAAAAAGCATATACATGTTTGCATTTGCTTGTGCATTTCTCCATGTCGAAGGAGGATTTCGGCTGTGTGTACATCCCCACGTATAACGAGAACACTCTTGTATAACGTCGCGATCAGTAGACCAATAGACATCGTAATAAGCCTCATGTTGTTTTGATGGCGCATTTAACGCTGTCCATAATAGATAGTCTCTAATTTCATGATGTACTTCTTTAGAGTAATCCCAGTTTCTTTGGCATTTTTGGATATCACGCATAATATCCATTTCATCATCCCAACCATAAAACATCTTTTTGATACGTGTTTGTCTATCCACTTTTTTCTCCTTGAGTTGACATGCATTACTATTTATTATACATGCAAACGGGTTTCTGTATAAATAAGAGTAAGATTATCATGTCGAGTTACTTAGTATCGAGATTGGAAAAATGGCAGAATACGAGAAATTTACGTTCGACAAGGGGTCGGACATAGCAGTGCAGTTAGAACTTGTTGACCCGTCGGGTAACATTAAAGATCTTACAAACTATTCTGCAGCCGCTAAAATGAAGCGGAACTACAATTCAGATTCAGCAGACACTACAGATTTTGCCGTTGCTATTCAGCCCACTGATGGTATCGTAACTCTTTCCTTGAATAACATTCAATCAGACGCACTTCGTGTTGGTAACTATGTATATGATGTGGAGATCTCTTATGTTGATTCAAACGGATCAACTGTAATTGAGAGAATCCTTGAAGGAAAGATACGCGTTAGCCCATCGGTGACATAAATGACAACACCTCCAGTACAGACTCACATTCGAAAAATTACCATTGGTACTCCGGTTCGTAAGGTAACCGGTGCACAAGCACAAGCAATTGGTGACTTGACTGATGTTGATACATCTGCTCTAGTCGATGATGGTATATTACAATTTAATATCAGTACCGGTAAATTCGAAGTGACAACTCTTCCTCAAACTCTTACATTGAGTGGAGGTAGTTTCTAATGTCTTCTACAGATATTAAATTTATTCTTAAACAATCTAGTACTACAGCCACTATTAATGTATCAGATAATATATTAAAAAGTGGAGAACTTGCTTATACTCATGCTGCCGGTGATTCGGCAGGTGGCGATCGTCTTTTCATAGGTGCAGGTGGAAATGATTCGCCAAACGGCTTTGCAAACTCGATTCATACAATTGGCGGTAAATATTACACAGACATGATGGACCATCCTAAGGGTCAGTTAAAACCATCAAGTGCAATTATTACTGATGCAAATAGTAAGATTGATATACTAAATGTAGATAATGTAAGTATCGACGGTAATGAGATCTCTGCTACAGGCAATCTTACAGTAAACCCATCAAGCGGCATAATTGATGCAAGTACTTCTACAATATCAAATGTTGTAGATCCTTCAAGTGCACAAGATGCTGCTACAAAAAATTATGTAGATACTCGTAACGTTCTTGACGTCGATGGAAATACCGCTAGTGGCACCGGTGTTCTTACAATGGGTGAAAAGTTGCAGATATATGGTGCAACTAACATACACACTAAGCTACAAGACCTAGTAACCGGCACAAGAGTCGACATACATCTTGACTCGAACGTTACTGCTCTATCATCACTTCAAGTTGATAATATTACAATTGACGGTAATAGTATTGTCTCAACAAGCGGCGATATTACGATTGATCCAAGTCCTACAGGTACAGCCGGTACTTTAATCATTCAAGGTAATTTACAGGTTGATGGTACAACTACTACAATTAATTCTACGACTCTTGAAGTTGACGATAAAAATATTACATTGGCATCGGGCGCAGCAAACCCTGCGGCTGCAGATTCTGCAGGCATTCATGTAGTCGGAGCCGGCGCAAATATCTTTTATAAGGCGTCAAACGATGCATGGCATGCAAATAAGACATTCTTAGCGCCGAACATCGATGTTTCTGGCACGATTAGTACAACAACATTCAGTGGACGCTATTTAGGATTTGATTCTGATTTTGCACAGAAAACTACTAGTGATCTTACAGAAGGTTCAAATCTATATCACACAACACAGCGAGTAAGAAATGCTCTAAATGTTGTAGATGTTGGTGGAGATGGATCATTAACATATGATTCTGCAAACGGAAGATTTACATTTACAGGACCAAGTGCAACCGAAGTCAGATCTCATTTCAGTGCTGCTGGAGATCTTACATATGATTCGGCTGCAGGTAGATTTAGTATTGATGTTGAGCAAGTTTACTCTAAGGCCAATTTTGATTCAGACTTAGGTGATGCGAATACTGGGCAATTACCTGAAGGTTCAAACTTATATTATACAGACGCAAGAGCAGATAGCGCTGCAAAGCATGCGCTGACTGCGTCAAACGGAATATCGTATAGTTCTGCAACAGGAGCAATTGCTGGAGTAGCATCCACTTCGTCTGCTTTAGGCGTAGCTGCATTTGATTCTCAAGACTTCTTAGTTACAGCAGGGCAGGTAGAAATAGCAACTATTGATTGCGGGACTTACTAAAGATGGCAACGACACCAAAAGTATTACTTAAAAGATCTTCCGTAGCAGGGAAGGTACCAGTCGCAGGTGATTTGGAGTATGGCGAACTCGCTATTAACTTCGAAGACGGAAAGATCTACTATAAAGATACCGGTAATAATATCAAAGCATTCGTAGATTCTGCGCGTGTCGAAGCGATCGCAGCTGCAGTTGAAGTTGTTGCTCTAGCTCAATTAGATTCAGCCGAAGTTACAAATCTTGTTGATTCTGCCTACGTACAAGCTCGTGTTCCTTTATCATATCTCGAAGGTTTAATCGACTCTGCTTATGTAAACGCAAGAGCAGATCATTATACCACATCAGATTTTAGTACAGACTTTGCTGCCAAATCAACGTCAGATCTTTCAGAAGGATCGAACTTATATTATACAAAAGCAAGGACAGACTCAGACATTGCCGCGTCTCTTAACGATTCTGGTAATACTGTCACAATTACAATTAACAATGTAATTGAAGATAAAGTTGATAGTGCATATGTACTTGCTCGTGTAGCAGAGGCTCCATTCCTTGATAGTGTTGATGCAATTAATCTTATCGATTCTGCATACGTGAATGCTCGTGTATCAACGGTGGATTCTGCACAAGTTACTGCAATTATTGACTCTGCTTATATTAATGCTCGTACTAGTGGTGGATCAGTAGATTCTGCTGGTGTGCTAGCAATTGTAGACTCTGATTATATTAAAACTGTAGGTGGTATCGATGCAGATCTGCTTGACGGACAGCACGGCAGTTATTACCGTGATTATAATAATCTACAAAATGTACCTGCTGTACTTGATCTTGTCGACGTATCAAATAGAATCGCTCAAGATGTTGATAAAGCATTTGTAGATGCCTTAGGAGTAAATGCAGATACTCTTGATGGACGTAACAGTACACAATTCTTACGCAGCGATCAATCTGATTCAATGGTCGGTAGTCTAACTATTGATTCAAATCTAACAGTCGGTGGTTATATCGCTGGGCCTGCGAATATGATTATCGACCCGGCTCGGGTCGGCACAGATTCTGGTACGGTACAAATTCTTGGTAATCTTCAAGTTGAAGGTACAACCACAACCATTAATTCAACTACAGTAAGTCTTAATGATAAGAACTTAGTTCTTGCAGACAGTGCTGCAAACGCTGCTGCTGCAGACGGTGCGGGTATTACAATTGCAGGTGCAAATGCAACTTTACTATATGCAGCATCAGGCGATAAGTTTGTATTTAATAAAGGATTTGAGGGTACTTGGTTATCTTTAGAATCGACAGTCGACTCTGCTTATGTAAATGCTCGTGTCAGCGGTGATGCGGTTGATAGTGCTTATATTAAGACGGTTGGCGGCATTAACGCATTTACACTGAATGGTGAAAGTGCTTCTCATTATCTTGACTATAACAATCTACAAGGCACACCTTCGATACCGACAGTTGATAAAGCAACTATTGATGCTCTAGGTGTTAATGCGGATGAGCTTGATGGACAAGATGGAACTTACTATCTAAATTACACAAACTTCTCAAATGTGCCGAGTGTTCTTGATTCTTCACAGGTCCTCGATCTTTTTGACGAAACAATTAGTACCGAAGGTATTAAGAATCTTGAAAGAATTATGTATGTGCATGATTCTGATGCTACAGTATTTACCGTTTTAGTTGCTTCAAAAACTCAAGGGCATCGTTATGAAGGGCAGGGTTCTTCACTTGGGTACACAGTCAATGGCATGGAATCACCATTTATTCAGATGGTTCCAGGTAATAAGTATCGCTTTGACCAATCAAATGTCACTAATTCTAATCATCCGATACGTTTTTATTATGATGCAGGCAAAAATGATCAGTATACGACAAACGTAACTACAAGTGGTATATCTGCTGGTCAGTCTGGCTCGTATGTAGAAATTGAAATTACAGACGATACACCGTCTGTCTTGCATTATCAGTGTCAAAACCACGGATTGATGGGTAATGCAATCTTTGTGCAAACTCGTAATTTAACAGGGTTTACAACATCTAATCTTAGCGAAGGCTCGAACCTATATTATACAAATGCTCGTGTTGAAAGTGTAGTTGACAGTGCATATGTTGCAGCAAGAGCTCCATCAGGTGGAGGCACCTTCGGTCTTGCCGCTAATACTGGAACACATACATTTAACACCGCAACAGAAACGCTAACGTTCTTAGGAACTACCGGTCAAATCAATGCTGGTATCGCGGCAAACAATGTCACATTAGAACTTGATCAGAATATTAACAGCATTACTAGTATTTCGTTTGAAGGTGATTCGTCAAATGCATATGAAGTAAAACTACAAGCAATTAATCCAACTGCAGACAGAACTATTAATCTACCAAACAATAGTGGTACATTAGCATTACTTAGTGATATCTCAGGTGGAGGCGGTGGCGTCGATTCAGCCGCAACTATAGCTCTTATCACAGCAACAGTTGATTCTGACTATGTTGCACTGCGTGAAGCAAATTCAGGCGGAGGTGGAGGCGGATCAACTATTATAGTTCAAGATGAAGGATCTTCTTTATCTACTGCCGCTACTACTTTAAACTTTGTTGGATCAGGCGTTTCAGCTAGTGGAACAGGTACGACAAAAACAATTACAATTAACGCTAGTGGATCTGGTGGAAGTAGCGGCGGAGATGCAGCTAATGCACTTGATGGATTCAAGTATACTGCAACGGCAGGTCAAACAGTCTTTACTGATTCAGACGATAATGGTTCTGTATTATCATATGAAAAACATCTTGCAAATTTACAGGTCTTCTTAAACGGTATTCTTCTTGTAGAAACTGATGACTATACTGAAACAGATAGCAGCACACTTACATTAGCAACCGGTGCAGATTCAAACGATATATTACAGATTTTTGACCATAATGCAGTTACTCCTGCATCTGGTGTTGACTCTTCAGCTACAATAACAATTATTAATCAAACGATTGATTCGAGTTATATCGCCACTAAAATAGAAGATCTTACAAGAGGTGTTCTTTCTGTCACAAAATTTATATATGAAGCTGATTCAGGTCAGACCTTATTTACTGACAGTGATAAATTTGGTAACGTTCTATCAGTATCAACTGATCATATTGAAGTCTATCTAAACGGTATCCTACTCGAAGACACTACAGACTTTACCGCTACCGATAGTTCTATTACTCTCGCAGAAGCAGCTGATAGTGGATATTCTTTAACAGTTATTGAAACAACTGGTAGAGTCGGAAGATCAACTCTTTTCTCAAATGCATATGAATTTACTGCAGACTCTGGACAAACTTTATTCACAGGTGCAGATGATCATGGTACGAATCTAAATCTTGCAACCGGCATTTCTGAAGTTTACTTGAATGGTATTTTACTTTCAGAGCAAAATGACTATGTTGCAACAAACACTTCAATCACTCTTAATCTTGCTGCAGATTCTGACGACTTTCTTTCAATTGTAAATGTTGTATCAAACAATATTGCTGGAATGAATTACCGTGAATATAAGTTCACAGGATATACGGGATCAGCAGTACTGACCGGTCAAGGCATGTCATTTGGTAATAATCAAGTACAAGTCCATAAAAACGGTGTACTGCTTAGCTCAACTGATTATACTACAGCAAATGGTAATTCAATTACAATTACGCCAACATCTATTAGTTCGGATGTTTATATTGTTTCTGTCTTTACTGCAGCAAATGATAGAGCAAATGCTTATTACTTTACCGCGGATTCTGGTCAAACAAATTTTGTAGGATTAGATGATACTGGTAAAGAGGTTGTATATTCAAACACAGGCTCTAAATTAGTATACGTTAATGGTATTCTTCTTGCTCCTACAGATTTTACAGCATCAAACGGTTCGTCATTTACACTAAATGAAGCTGCAGCGGCAGGAGACGATGTACAGTTCATTGCCTTTGGAGATATTGTATTTGATGCTGGAATACAACAGCCAATAACAAGAACTCAATTCGAATTTACAGCATCTCCTGGTCAAACTGCATTTTCTGGCACAGATAATAATGGATCAAATCTAGAATATAATCCTGGAAAAATTGCAGTTTACTTAAACGGTTTATTACTAAGCTCATCCGATTTTACAGCAACAAACAGTAGTTCTGTAACTCTTACAGAAGCGGCAGATAGTGGTGATGTTTTACTTGTTGAAAGATTTTTAGGTAATTCTCCACTACCTGGACTTGATTCAAATGATATGTTTACTCTTGTTGATTCGGCATATGTTGCTGCTCGACTTGGAGCAGCCGCAGGATTTACAATTTCAAATGAAGGTACGCCTCTTACAGTTTCAGCTACTACTCTTGATTTTGTAGGAAGCGGTGTCGTAGCAACCGGCAATGGTTCTGGTACAAAGACAATTACAATCACAGCAGGTCTTGATTCAAGTCAAATTATATCTGTGGTTACTCCGCTCGCAGATTCTATTGCAGATTCAGCTATCAACAAAAGATTAACATGGACTGAAGCTGCATCATCGTTTATCGCCGTGCCAGGTGATCGCAAGATAGTAAATACTAAAACGTCAGGTAAAGTCATAACTCTACAAGCTGGCGCAACATTGGGTGATGAAGTAAGAATTATCGATGGATATGGCAATGCTGCTACAAACAATATCACTATTCAGAGTACACAAAAGATTTTAGGCAGTGATAGTGATCTAATTATTAACATTAACCGAGCCGCGATCGGTCTTGTATATTACAATGACTCGAACGGTTGGATATTAACAGAGAACTAATATGGCAACACTTACATCAATACGAGGTTTAGTTGATTCAGCAGTCGATGCTGCTACGGGCGGTGGTGGAGGCGGAGGTGCTGGAATCACCGTTTACAACACTTTAGCTTCTTTACCTCCTTCTTCTGGAGCTGAAGGTAGTCTTGCTTATGTAGATGACGCAAATAAAGTTTATGTGTCAATCGGAGATGCATGGTTTCCGATGGCAGTCGTAAATCAAGATCCTACTCTTTCAGTTTCTCCTGAAGGTATTATTATTCTTGCAACTGATACTACATCGACAACTGTCAGACTCACAGCGACTGACGCAGATTCAGGCGCTACATTAACTTTCTCTGTAGAATCCGACGGTAATTTCGGTGGTCTTGGTACAGTGTCACAAGATTCCTCTGTCTTTACAATCACTCCTAAAAGTCAAGCAGCTGCCACTACTAACTTTTCTCAGTTGACTTTTAGAGTTTCTGATGGACAGTCGATTGCATCTTCGCAAAGAACACTAAGACTTCTTTTTGGTACTGGTGGACCAACTTATGAAACAATACAAGAAACCGACTTAGGTGCAGGAGGTCATACCAATCAGTGTGGTACAAATTATGCAGTGTGTAGATCTGCTGGCGTGATGATGATCGGTAATAGTTATAATCCACAACAATATGGAGCCTTCGGCTGGTATCAGCTCGTTAATGGTATTTGGACATACCGAAGTTATCATAGCATCAACGACGTTTCTGGCAGAACAGATCAATACTATGGAACAGCTTACGGTGCTATGGCATGTAGCCGTAATTATATTTTTGCCAATTATACAGCTACATCTGCCACAACTTACAATAAACCATATGCTTGGAAAATTAATGGATCGTCATTGACAGGTCTGTCTAGCAGTGCCTTTTCTACACCAGCAAATTCCAGCGGTAATTTCTCGTACTCATATGGAGCTCCACTTGCATGTGATTCCTCTGGAGATATTGTCATTCTGGGTCAGGCACAGGACGGCCAAAATGGTGGTGTATCTGGAGTAGTATCTTTTTATCGTAGAGACGATGGAGCAGATACATGGACAGAAGTCCAACAATTTCCATCTCCTCAATCAGGATCAAATAATCAATTTGGAAATGCATTGGCAATGACAGAAGACGGATTAACTCTAGCTGTTGGTGAAAGGAATGCAGAAGGTCCTTCACCTTTTTCAGCGTCAACATACGGTAAAGTTCATGTATATACAAGAGATAGTGCAGGTTCAGATGAGTTTGAAATTCAGGCATCAATTCAACCACTAGTCAGTGATTGGGATAATGTCTTTACTACTCAAGCTGTTGCTGCTCATAATAGTAACTGGAATCGAGTACCGAATGGCGTTGATGCAAACCCCGTACAGTGGGGACACGATATCGGAATAAGTGATGATGGTAACACACTCATAATCGGTGGCTTTCCTCGTAGTAGATATTCAACTTCTAATTACATACAAGGAGCTGCACTGATTTATAAAAGAACGGGTACAACATGGAATCATTTTCAGACTTTACATCCGGTTGAGTTTGAGGGCATTGGTGATCCATCCTCTCAGAACTATGACTATAAGGCAGAAGGTATGTATTTTGGAACTACAGTTTGTATAAACGGTCAAGGCAATGTAGTTTTTATTGGAGCTCCTAGTGATACCAATTATAAAACATCAGGAAGAAGTGGCGTCGGTGGGGTAGGAATGTTCTACAGTCAAGATTCTTCGAGCGGACCGTTCTTAGCTCGTAACTGGGTTGAAGGCAGTCAGAATACTTCGTATGCACATGGTTATGTACCAATTGGATACATAGGTAAAGCTAAATTCATTACAGATATTGGAGTGGCTTCAAGTCCGTATTATAACGGCGTTCTAAATAAATTGTATGACTCAGCGTAATATAAATAAAGTCAAAAGGATATAAGATGTCAAGAAGTAGAGATATTGCAAGATTTCTGGGTGCCACAGAGGCAGAAAATCCTACAAACTTAAGGCTGTTGGCTTTAGGTGAAGGTACGGATTCAGATAATATTATTGCTCTGATTGATTCAGGTTATATAGCAAATCGATCAGCTCCTGGTGTTGAAGTCATATCTGCGGCAAATGTTCTTCCTAATGCAGGTGATAATGAAGGACAAATTTACTATGCTCAAAATCAGAATCGATTTTACTTCTCGAATGGAATAAATTGGTTTAAGAATGAATTAACAAATCAAGATCCTACAATTGCGGTAACTCCACAAGGAACTGTAAATCTTGCAAAAGATGGAGCCACTACTACAACATTTATTATAACAGGAAATGACAGTACAAATCCACTTACATTTACCGTCGATTCAGATGGTAATTTCAGTGGACTAGCGACTGGTGCTTTAACACAAGCAAATGATTCTGCACGATTTGTTGTAACACCTAAAGCACAAGGATCGGCTACTACTACGAATGCAACCTTGACGTTTAATGTTAATGACGGAGTTGCAATTTCATCAATAGCTCGAGATCTCAATCTTAACTTTGGTACAGCAGGTCAAAATGCCGATGGTTCTTTTGCACCACAATGGAATAGTCCTACATTCAATTATAAATTACATGGTACACCTGCGAGTTCAGGCACTAACAAACAGTCATTTCATAGATTGAAAAAGAATAAAGCTCCAGGCCATATTGAATTTATTGCAGGCGCTCCATTTTCACAAAGCGCATCAGGCTATACTAATTATGGAAACGTTGAACTAATAACTTGGGAAGATAATTCTAGAAGTTGGAACAGTCAATGGCATAGACCGTCTATAGGTAACGGAGGCTGGCAATGTGGTGCTGCAGTGGCTGTAGGCGGAGATTATTTTGCAATCACCACTGATAATAGGCCTAGTCATACTCTACGAATTGGACAAATACAAGGAGCATATCCAAATCGTACCTCATTTAGTACCGCTACGAATTATCAATTAAACGACGCCGTTACATCTGTCTTTGGATCTCTTCCATCCTCATGTGTAAATAATGATATGGATCAAGTCGGAGAAATGGATACTGATGCAGGAGGTAATTACTGGGCTTTAGGTGATACTTATTGGTATGCAAATAATCAAGCTCAGGCGGGAGCTTTAATTTGTTTTAATAGAACTGGAACTGGAACTGGATGGAACCCAGTTGTTCAACAAGTTATTGAATGTCCAGATGTTGTAGCAAATGGAAAATTTGGTGCTAGTCTATCAATATCTGCAGACGGAAATTGGATGGCAGCAACAGCTAATACGTATGGATCAGCCGTTCCTCGAACGGCTTTAAAAACCGGAGCCTGTTATGTCTACAAAAGAATTGCTGCTTCGGGATCTTCGATGTGGCAATATCAACAAAAGCTTTGGCCTGTAAATTCAGGGTCTAATGCCAGTAAATTTATGTCTGGAAATAGCAATGGTCTTACGCACTCACAAACCGTTTCAATGGACAGCGATGCCGAAATTATTGCATGGTCATTGCCGCATTTAAGACCGACTACAGGCATGTATCCGCCAGGATCAAACTCAAATGTGTTTGCAGTAAACGCAGATAACAACCAAAATCCTGGTAATAACGTATACTGCGGTGGAGTTCAGATATGGAAAAGAGATAGTGATGGAGCAACTGGATCAGATGCATATAGTCTATTTCAAGAGTTATATCCAGACTCTGCTGGGAATAGCACGGGCGTTGAAAACAGATACTATGGTGCTTCTCTTGACGTGTCTGCAGATGGAAATACAATTATTGTAGGTGCTCCTTACGCAGCAGCCGAATCTGCTGACGGTACCGAGATACGCGCCAGCGCGGGACAGATTTATATTTACAACTTAGACAGTGCTAAATATTCATTAACTAATATAATTCATGGTGATGTGGTAAATAATGGATTGGCGGCTGCTGGCGTCGTTGGTACCGAAGGTTCTAATGGATCTTTTAATGGCGCACTTATCATGGACAATAACGTAATTGTTGCGGCAGCAAATCTTCATAACTACATGCAAACCGGGAATGATGGATTTAATTGGTTCGACTCAGGATCCTAAAACATATAAATAGTCAAAAGATTTTTTACATGTCGGAGACTATTTTATGGCGAACCCAGCAACCAGACAAGAACTGATTGATTATTGTCTACGTCGGCTCGGAGATCCGGTTCTCGAAATTAATGTTGACGAGGATCAGATTGAAGATCGTATCGATGAGGCAATTCAGTATTGGCAAGAGTTTCACTCTGATGCCACAGTTCGAACATATCTGAAACACCAGATTACTCAGACAGATATTAATAATGAGTACATACCAATTCCAAGTAATGTGCTCACAGTATCACGCCTATTTCCGATCGCATCTTCGTTTAATTCATCTTTTAACTTCTTCGACATTAAATATCAGATGATGTTAAATGATATTGCTGATCTTCAGAATTTTGCAGGCGATCTTGCTTATTATGAACAAATGCAACAATATCTATCATTGCTAGACATGAAGCTTAACGGTACTGCTCAAGTGCAGTGGTCACGGCATCAGGACAGACTTCACATTTTTGGGGATTTTGCAGATGAAGATCTTAAAGTCGGCGAATTTGTTGTTGCAGAAGTTTATACAATTATAGATCCAGATACTCATACATCCATTTATAATGATATGTGGCTGAAAGAATATTCTGTAGCATTAATTAAACAACAATGGGGAATGAACTTAATTAAGTTTGAAGGTGTACAGTTGCCGGGTGGTGTCACATTTAACGGTCGTCAAATCTATGACGATGCAACAGCAGAAATAGAAAGGTTGCGAGAAAGAATTAGACTAGAGTTTGAAATGCCAGCTGATTTCTTTATAGGATAATATTATGGCTCGTAACTTTTACTTCTCAGAAAAAGTCAGATCAGAAATGGACATGTATGAGAACCTCGTAATTGAGGCTCTCAAGATATATGGTCAAGACGTTTATTATTTACCAAGAGATCTTGTAAGCGAAGATGTTCTTCTTGGAGAAGATCCAACATCTCGCTTTCCGACATCTCATAAAATTGAAATGTACATTGAGAATGTCGAAGGCTTTGACGGTGAAGGAGATTTATTTACAAGGTTCGGTGTTGAGATACGAGATGAAGTAACTCTCGTAGTTGCACGTTCTCGGTTTGCAGCACAGGTTAGTAGACCTGATAACGATATTGTGGCAGACAGACCTGTTGAAGGTGACTTGATCTACATACCATTGACAAACAAAATGTTTGAAATAGGCCATGTAGAACATGAACAACCATTCTATCAGATTGAAAATCTTCCGGTTTTTAAACTTCGCTGTAACCTTTTCGAATACAGTGGAGAAGATTTCGATACAAGTATTGCTGCAATTCAAGATATCGAACAGTCTGGCACATATCAATATGTAATTGAAGTAAAAGCGCCGAAGAAAGCTACAGCTACGATTACTCTAGACAGTGATCATGTTGGCGCAATTACACTAATACAAGGTGGCAGATATTACACAACACCGCCAACTCTGCAAATTATTGCAGATAGCAGTGATACAATCGTACTTGGAGATAGCGCGGCAGCAACGGCAACAGTTGATTCATTTGGTGCAATCGGTACAATTACGATTACAGACTCTGGAGATGGTTATAGTGTACCACCTACGATTAACTTTATCGGTGGATCTGCTGTCGATAGTGATTTTGCAGTCGGCGATACAGTAACACAGACATTCTCAAGTGGTGTGAAGATGTCTGGTGAAATACAAAGAATCCTACTCGATTCTTCTGGTGATTCATCTAGACATATCTATCTTGCACATGTCGGTGCTGATGACGGATTGTATCATACATTCATACAAGATTCAGCATTACCTCCGTTTGCCGCGGCCGATGGTGTACTAATAAATAGTACTAATAACAGTATTACTGGTCTTGAAATAAAGAGCGTTGTAGAATTGAATAAGATATCAGAAACCGAACAGAATGAGATATTCTCAGCAACTACCGTCGATGACTTCCTTGACTTTAGTGAAGATAATCCATTCGGTGATCCGGAGAATAACTAATGTTTGGTACACATTTTTATCATGAGAAGATTCGAAAGTCTGTTTCAATATTTGGCAGACTCTTTAACAACATTTATGTTGTTCGTAAGAACTCTGCAGGCGGTGTACTAAACCAACTAAAAGTGCCGCTAGCTTATGCACCGAGAATGAAGTACCTTGAAAGAATCAGACAACAGCCTGACTTAGATACTGATACAAAGACAGCAATTAAATTACCGAGAATGTCATTTGAAATTACTTCGTTTACGTATGACAATACACGGCAACTTACAAAAGTTTCAACCTTTAAAACATTAGGACAAACGACTGCACAAAGAACAAAGTTTTATTCGCCTGTACCATATAATATTAATTTTGATTTAAACGTATACGCTAAGAGTCAAGACGACGCATTGCAGATTGTAGAGCAAATTATACCGACTTTTAATCCGCAATACACATTAACGATTAAACCTTTTCCTGACGATTATCCGGATTTTAAAGAAGACATTCCGATTATTATACAAGGTTTAACATTCAGCGACGATTTTGAAGGACAACA
>CEUH01147822.1_pt1 | contig 17259 bp, 15 predicted proteins | sample 356461 | NCBI WGS metagenome assembly CEUH01 (sample SAMEA2623275, study PRJEB7988) | marine metagenome | isolation source: saline water (ENVO:00002010), including
TACATTGTTAAAACTCTGCTTGGATTATTTTCAGATTTGTTTTACAATCACGGATGGACTCCGATATCATATGTTAACAGAGAAATAAAGGACGAAAAAGAACTAAAAAACTATTTAGATATAATTTCAGACATCAAGAAAATTCTAACAGGAAATATCTTTTTACTAATAAATAATCTAAAAAAAAACATGTCGTACTATTCAAAAACCCAACAATATGAAAGGGCTCATGTTTTAAAAAACAAACTAGATATTCTGGCAAATTATCAAGCAAAATCTTTAATTGTCAGTCCAAAAATTGATGATATAGATGTCGTTTCAATTGTCTCCAAAGATCAGCTTTCGATTGTCAATTTTATAAAGATAAAACACGGTTGCGTAATTAGCGCACACTCTGTTGAACTACACAAAAAATTAAATGAAACAGAAGAGGATCTTTTAACACATGCAGTCATAAGTTTCCGACAAAAAAAAATTAGTAAGGCAACAAAAATTTTAAGCTCACATCAATTAAAAAATATTTTTTCGGACACAAAAATAATTGTTCCAAAAATTGGAGATAAAAAAAAATTAGTCGATTTAAGTCTTAAAAATGCAAAGCTTCTTTTATTAGAAAAATCATTTGCAGGTAAAAACAATATAGCCAAAAAAAAGACTCAATTAGTTTTAAAAAATCTAAAACTAGATCTAGGGCTTAAAATAATTCCGAAACATATTGAGTGTTTCGATAATTCAAACTTCCAAGGTAAGTTTCCTGTTGCTTCGTGTGTAGTTTTTAAAGATGGTAAGCCGAGTAAAAAAGAATACCGAATTTTTAACATAAAAACTGTTGTTGGTCCAGACGACTTTGCAAGCATGAAAGAGGTAATTGAGAGAAGGTATAAACGTATGGTTAAAGAAAAAGCCAAATTACCTCAGCTAATTGTTGTTGATGGGGGCAAAGGGCAGCTGAGCTCAGCTTTTGATGTGCTTAAAAAACTAAACCTCCACCAAAAAATTAACTTAATTGGCATTGCAAAGAAATTGGAAGAAATTTTTATGATTGGAGACAAAACCCCTCTTTATTTAGACAAAAGATCTAGTTCGTTGAAGTTAATTCAACATCTAAGAGACGAGTCTCATAGATTTGCAATTAAACACCACAGGAACAAAAGGGAGAAAAACAAACTAAAAACATCATTAAGGGGTATAAAAGGAATTGGAGATAAAACAGAAAAATTGTTAATTATAACATTTGGATCTGTTAACAATGCCATAAATGCAGGTCAACAAGAATTAACTCGCGTTGTAGGAAAAAGCAAGGCTAAAAAAATTTTTAATAATTATTTTTAATCTATTTATTTTTCATTTGAGGAAAAAACAAAACATCTTGAATTGATTGTGAGTTTGTAAGCAACATGCATAATCTATCAATACCTATTCCAAGGCCCGCAGTTGGCGGCATTCCATACTCTAGTGCTTTTATGTAATCTTCATCCATTTTCATTGCCTCTTCGTCTCCTCTTTTTTCTAGTTCTAGTTGATTAGAAAACCTATCTTTTTGATCCATTGGATCATTTAACTCTGAAAAAGCGTTGCATATTTCTTTTCCATTACATATTGCTTCAAACCTTTCTACCAACCCTTTTTTGTTTCTATGTTTCTTTGCTAAAGGAGACATTTCTATAGGATAATCCGTTATAAAGGTTGGTTGTACTAATTTTTTTTCACATTTTTCTCCAAAAATTTCATCAATTAACTTTCCTTTACCCATACTTTTATCTACAGCTATATTCATCTTTTGAGCACAAGAAAAAATTTCTTCTTCAGACATATTTGAAAGATCAATTCCAGTATACTTCTCAATGGCCTCAAACATAGTAAGTCTTTTCCAGGGCCTTTTAAAGTCTATAGTGTTGTTGCCAACAACCACTTTTGTAGATGAATGAATTGATAGTACCACAGTCTCAACCATTTCCTCCACAAGATCCATCATCCATAAATAATCCTTGTAAGCAACATATAACTCCATTTGTGTAAACTCAGGATTATGAAAACGACTCATTCCTTCATTTCTAAAATCTTTTGAAAACTCATAAACACCATCGAACCCTCCAACAACTAATCGTTTTAAATAAAGTTCGTTGGCTATTCTCAAATAAAGATCCATGTCTAAAGTATTGTGGTGTGTTTTAAAAGGGCGTGCAGAAGCTCCCCCGTATATTGGTTGTAAAATTGGTGTTTCTACCTCTAAATAGCCTCTTTTATTTAAAAAAGAACGCATTGCATTTGTAATTTTTGTTCTTTTAATAAAGACCTCTTTTACATCTGGATTAACTATTAAATCAACATATCTTTGCCTGTATCTTTTTTCTGCGTCAGTAAATGCGTCGTAAACATTTCCCTCCGCGTCCACTTTAGGTAAAGGAAGAGGTTGTAGAGACTTTGATAGCAACTTCATACTCTTTACATTAATAGATGTTTCTCCAACTTTTGTTTTAAAAACACTGCCAGTAATTCCAATGATATCTCCAATGTCTAACAATTTTTTAAACACTGTGTTATAAAACATTTTATCCTCTTCTGGACAAATTTCATCTCTGTTAACATAAAGCTGTATTCTTCCAAAACTATCTTTTAGCTCTGCAAAAGAAGCTTTACCCATAATTCGTCTACTCATGATTCTGCCCGCAATTGACACTTCTATGTCTTTTCCTTCTTTGTAATCTTTTTTTATTTTTTGTGTATTTGTGTTTACATCGAAAAGAGCTGCTGGAAAAGGGTCTATTCCTAGTTCTTTGAGCTTAGCTAAGGACTCTCTTCTTATTAATTGTTGTTCTGAAAGTGTTTTTTGCATATAAAGTTTTTTGCAAATATAGAAATTCTATTAGGGTATAATTTTGTATTTTCGACTTCTTTTTATTTACAGATACTAACAAACTTAAACTAACTAATTATGTTGATGAAAGATTACATTTCAGATTTCTCTAATCATTTGATAGAAGCAATGAAAATTGGAGAAAATAAAAACCTGGAAAACAAAAATTTAAATATAAATAATGTTCTTATCGCTGGTTTAGGTGGGTCTGGAATTGGAGGGACAATCATAGCAGATGTCTTTGCCGCAAAAGTCAATATTCCAATTCTTATTTCAAAAGACTACAGCTTACCAAATTTTGTTAATAAGAATACATTAGTTATTGCGAGCTCTTATTCTGGCAATACTGAAGAAACTATATACGCTGTTAAAAAAGCTCTCAAAATGAATGCTGAAGTTGCAATTATAACTTCTGGTGGTAAATTAAAAAAGATAGCAGAAAAAAACAATTTAAACAAAATCTACATTCCGGGAGGGCACCCTCCTAGGGCTATGTTTGGATACTCCTTCACGCAGCTTTTTTACTTACTAAATCACTACAACGTTATTGATTTAAGCTTTGTTTCAGAGTTTAAAAAAAGCGTTTCATTGTTAGTGAAAAATGAAAAAAACATTAAAGATGGCGCTCTTATGTTGGCCAAGAACTTATACAACAAAACTCCTGTTATTTATGTTGCTCATGGTTTTGAAGGTGTGGCAACTAGATTTAGACAGCAGCTTAACGAAAACAGTAAAATGTTATGCTGGCATCATGTTATTCCTGAAATGAATCACAATGAGCTTTTAGGATGGAGAGTAAATGTCGATAAGCTTGCTGTTGTTTTTTTTAGAAATGAGCTAGACAATAAAAGAAATAAAATTAGAATTGAAATAAATAAAGAGGTTGTAAAAAAACACACAAAAGATGTTTATGAGGTTATTAGCCAGGGTGATTCTGTGATTCAAAATACACTTTATCATATTCATTTTGGAGACTGGGTTAGTTGGTATCTTTCTGAATTAAATGATGTGGATGCTATAGAGATAGATGTTATAAACTATTTAAAAAAAGAACTAGCAAAATTTTGACGAATATTGTTTGGTTATTTTGATTCTAATTATGAACAAAAAAACAAAATTTGAAGATCTTGGACTGATTGATTTTAAAAAATGCTGGGACTATCAAGAAAATATTTTTAATCGTATTATTAGTATTAAGTCTCATAACAGAAAAAACAAAGAAACAAATCCTACAAACAACTATTTGTTGTTTTGTGAACACCCACATGTATACACAATAGGAAAAAGCGGAAATATTAATAACCTATTAATTGAAGAGCATTTTTTATCAAAAAAAGGCGCAAGTCTTTACAAAATTAACCGAGGTGGAGATATAACATACCACGGTCCGGGACAAATAGTTGGATACCCCATTCTAGATTTAGAAAATTTTTTTACGGATATGGGTCGGTATTTAAGATCATTGGAGGAGGTTGTAATATTGACATTAGAACACTATGGCATAAAAGGAGAGCGGTCTAAAGGAGAAACTGGTGTTTGGCTTGATGTTGGTACTTCTAACGCAAGAAAAATATGCGCATTTGGCGTAAAGAGCAGTAGGTGGGTTACAATGCACGGATTTGCTTTAAATGTTAATGTTGATCTAGATTATTTTAATTATATAGTTCCTTGTGGTATTAAAGATAAAAAAGTGACCTCTCTCAGCGCGGAACTAGAACAAACAGTGTGTACAGCTGCATTAAAAAAATTACTACTTCAGAATTTAGAGTTTGTTTTTAACATGCAATTTTTTAACGATGAAGAAAACATTTAAGTTTTTTGTATTTTTTTTAATTGCAATAAATCTGTTTATTTTAGTTAGTGGTAAATCATGGATTTACAGAGCTGTATATTCCACCTATTTGCAGGGCCACACGTCTGCACATATTGATGATCATGTTTTTTTTTATTCAAATGAAATAAAAAAAGGAAGTCCTCAAAAATGGAATGTGTCGTTAAGTTACAATGCGCCCAAACTAAACAAAAGTTTCGAAAAAACACTAAATAAGCACAACACAACTGCTTTTCTTGTGGTTAAAGATGACAGCATAAGATTTGAAAAATATTGGAACGGCTATTCTTCAAAAAAATTATCAAACTCATTTTCAGTAACAAAAAGCATTGTGGGTCTTTTAGTTGGTGTCGCAATTAAGGAAAAAAAGATTAAAAGCATAAATGATAAGGTGTGTGATTACCTTCCTGAATTCTGTGAAAAAGAAAGATCTAAAATTTCTATAAAACATTTAATTACAATGAGTTCGGGACTAAATTGGAGTGAAAATTACTATAACCCTCTTGGTCAAACTGCGGAAGCGTATTATGGTGATGATCTTAAGGAATTAATGTTTGAACTAGAACCAATCGAAGAGCCTGGTGTTACCTTTAGATACCACAGTTCTTGCTCTCAAATTCTTACATATGTAATTGAGAGCGCTGTTGGAATGTCTATAAACCAATACGCTTCTTTAAAGCTATGGAAAAAAATTGGATGTATGCATTCTGCTATTTGGAGTTTAGACAAAAAAAATGGAGATGAAAAGGGTTTTTGTTGTATAAACTCCAACGCAAGAGATCTTGCTAGAATTGGAAAGCTGTATTTAAACCATGGTTTTTGGAATGGTCAAAACCTTGTAGATAGTGCATTTATAATTAATGCAACATCTTCAAATACTCTTTTAAATGTTGGTGGGGCTCCAAATAAAAATTATGGGTATCACTTATGGATAGCAAAACATAAAAATCTTAATGTGTTTTACGCTAAAGGATTTTGTGGTCAATATGTTATTTGGGTCCCTCAAAAAAAACTTATTATTGTTAGGCTTGGCAGTAAAGAAAGTTATGAAAAAATAAACGGTCATCATGTCGATTTCTATAAATATCTAGACATTGGTCTTGCGCTAACTGAAAAGTAACAAAATATAGTTTGCTTCTAATGTTTGTGTTTATGTTTTAGATTTTTATATAAAAAAGGTTATTTTTAACACCTCAAAAACTAACAAATGAAAAAATTATTAGAGTTTAAGGGCTTAGTTACCGAGTTTCAAACAGAAGGAAAGACCGTAACTGCCGTAAACAATGTTAGCTTTAGTCTTAATAAGGGAGAGACAATTGGTATTGTTGGAGAGTCTGGTTCTGGAAAATCAGTGACATCTTTATCGGCAATGAGACTAATACCTTCTCCTCCAGGAAAAATTAGCTCTGGAGAAATATTGTTTCATAATAATTCAGACTCTTCAATCGATTTGTTAAAATTAACCGAGGAAGAAATGAGGAAATACAGGGGTAATGAGATCTCAATGATTTTCCAAGAGCCCATGACATCTTTAAATCCTGTTTTTACATGTGGTAATCAAGTGGTTGAGGCCATTATGCTTCATCAAAAAATTGATAAGCAAGAGGCTAAAGAATTAACTATAGAATTGTTTAATAAAGTAATGCTTCCTGATCCAGAACGTATTTTCAACACGTATCCTCATCAAATTTCAGGGGGACAAAAACAAAGAGTGATGATTGCTATGGCTATGAGTTGTCAGCCTTCTGTTTTAATTGCTGATGAGCCGACTACAGCACTAGATGTTACTGTTCAAAAAACAATTTTGGAGTTAATGCAATCATTACAATCTGAAAATGATATGGGAATTATGTTTATTACCCACGACCTTGGTGTAATTGCAGAACTTGCAGATAAAGTAGTTGTAATGTATAAAGGAAATATTGTTGAGCAGGGGGGGGTTTGGGATATATTTAATAACCCTCAACACCCTTACACGAAGGGTCTATTGGCTTGCCGACCTCCTTTAAATAAGCGTTATAAATTTTTGCCAACTGTTAGTGATTTTATGAAAGTAGCTCCTGATGGAAAAATTACTGATATGGGGGTCTCTATAAATGATTTTACCAAAAAACTAACTGTTCCTAAGAGTAAAAGAGACAAAGAACAAAAGAAATTGTTTTCTCAAAAACCTGTTTTGTCAATTAACAAACTTAAAACTTATTTTCCTATTAAAGGTGGTTTTTTTGGACAAAAAACTGGATATGTAAAGGCTGTTGATGGAGTTTCAATTGATGTATATCCAGGGGAAACTCTTGGTCTTGTTGGTGAAAGTGGTTGTGGAAAAACAACAATTGGACGATCAATAATACGGCTAGAGGAGTCATATTCAGGTGAAGTGATTTATAAAGGAGAAAACGTTTTAAAAATGAACGCAGAGAAGCTTAGGGGGTTTAGAAAAGAGGTACAAATTATTTTTCAGGACCCATATTCATCTTTAAATCCTAGAATGACCATTGGTAATGCAATAATGGAACCCATGCAAGTTCATGGTATTTTGAACAATGATGATGAAAGAAAAAAACGAGTTGAAGAACTTTTAGAAAGAGTTAATCTAGACGCTTCTCATTTTTATAGATATCCTCATGAGTTTTCTGGAGGGCAAAGGCAGCGAATAGGTATAGCAAGAGCATTGGCTGTTAACCCTAAATTTATAATCTGCGACGAGTCTGTATCTGCTCTTGATGTTTCTGTGCAAGCTCAAGTATTAAATCTCTTAAATGAATTAAAAGTCGAGTTTGGCCTTACATATATTTTTATTTCACATGATTTATCTGTTGTTAAATATATGAGTGACAGAATGGTTGTTATGCAAAAAGGTGTTATTGAAGAAATGGGCGATGCTGATCAAATTTACAATAAACCAAAAACAGAATACACCAAAAAATTAATTGATGCTATTCCTGAAGGAAAATTAGATGATATTAAGAGACATTTAGAAAATAGGAAGCAATCCTCATTATCTAAAAAAAAATAATTTTTTAATAAAAAAAGGGGTCTTAAAAAGAAAAATATATATTTTCCAACTATTTTAGTTGCATTTCAGGCACACTTCTTTCTATAATCAAATCTGCGTCTGTTGCATTTTTTATTTCCTCAACAGTTACTCCAGGAGCGCGCTCTAAAAGTTTAAAACCATTTTCAGAAACTTCTAGTACAGCTAAATTAGTTACTACTTTTTTTACACAGTTTTTTCCTGTAATTGGAAGTGTGCATGATTTTAGTATTTTGCTATCTCCTTTTTTATTTGTGTGCATCATGGCAACAATTATATTTTCTGCTGAAGCTACTAAATCCATAGCTCCCCCCATTCCTTTCACCATTTTTTTCGGAATCTTCCAATTAGCTATATCTCCATTTTGAGATACCTCCATTGCTCCTAAAACTGTTAATTGAACGTGTTGCCCTCTAATCATTGCAAATGATGTTGCTGAATCAAACAGTACGGCTCCTGGTAAAGTGGTAATTGTTTGTTTCCCTGCATTTATAAAATCTGCATCTTCTTCACCTTCAAATGGAAATGGTCCCATGCCTAAAACTCCATTTTCAGATTGAAACTCAACTGAAATGCCTTTAGGAATATAGTTTGCCACTAAAGTAGGAATCCCAATTCCTAAATTAACATACATCTTGTCTTTTAGCTCTTGGGCTATCCTCATTGCAATTTGGTTTTTATCTAGACTCATTTCTTACTGTTTTTTGTTCTATTCTTTTTTCATAAACCTCTCCTTGAAATATACGTTGCACAAAAATTCCAGGCGTGTGAATATGGTTTGGGTCAAGCTCTCCATTGGGAACTAGTTCTTCAACCTCTGCTACAGTTATTTTTCCTGCCATCGCCATAAGTGGGTTAAAGTTTCTTGCTGTTCCTCTATAAATAAGATTGCCCGCATAATCTCCTTTCCACGCTTTTATAAAAGAAAAGTCTGCGGTTAGAGCGTGCTCTAAAATATGTGGTTTGTTATTAAAAACTCTCACCTCTTTTCCCGCAGCAACTTCTGTTCCATAGCCTGCTGGAGTATAAAACGCAGGTATGCCCGAGCCACCTGCCCTACATCTCTCTGCTAATGTGCCTTGAGGAATTAGATCCACTTCTAGTTCTTGAGATAACATTTGTCTTTCAAATTCAGCATTCTCTCCTACATAAGAAGATATCATTTTTTTTATTTGTCTTTTTTTCAACAAAAGACCCAGCCCAAAATCATCGACACCAGCATTGTTTGAAATGCATGTGAGATTAAAAATATCCGTGTTTGATATCTTTTTTATTATGTTTTCTGGAATTCCAGAAAGCCCAAAACCCCCAAACATCACTGTCATGTTTGATTCTAAACCATCTATTGAATTCTCCTGTTTTATAGTCTTATTGATCATTTTTATTCAAATTCGTTAAATCCTTCTATATCATTTTCTTCTTTACAGTTAAATTTCCTGTCTATGTTTTTTGGTATTTTAAAGTTCTCTGGAATAATCTTTGTATTAGCAGGGTCATCGTATAATCTTTTCATATAACCAGCAAATATTGGCAATGCAGTGCTGGCCGCTTGGCCATATTGAAGGGTTCTAAAATGTGCCGCTCGGTCTTCACAACCAGTCCAAACACCAGTGACTAGATTTGGGGTCACCCCCATAAACCACCCATCAGAGTGATTTTGAGTTGTTCCTGTTTTTCCTCCTATATCTTTAGTAAGCTGCCACGGATATCTTTTGCTTTTAATTCGTGATCCTGTGCCCCCCTCAACCACTCCCTGTAAAAGTCGTAGCATTATATTTGCTGTTTCTTTACTCATGGCCTGCTTTCTTTTGGGAACAAAATTATCAATAACAACACCGTTCTTGTCAACTATTTGCGTTATAAAAACTGGCTCAATCCACAAGCCCTCGTTGACAAATGTTGAGTATGCTCCAACCATTTCAAAAACAGACAGGTCGTCTGGGCCTAAACAAATTGAAGGGCCTGTCGAAAGGTTAGAAGTAATACCCATGTTTCGAGCCATATCTATTACAGGCTCAGTTGTTGTTAGTTCGTTCATCAGAAATGCAGCTATATGATTTAAAGATTTTGCCAGCCCCTCCTTCATGGTTATTTCCATGTCGTCATACTTAGATTTTGTGTCTTTATTTGGAGTGTATTCTTCTAGAAGCCCCCAGTCTTCAGCAGCAAAAGTAACTGGTGTGTTTAAAATTTTATCACAAGGCTGGGCACGACCATGTTCAATTGCTGTAGCATATAAGAATGGCTTAAAAGTAGATCCAACTTGCCTTCTTCCAGTGCTCACATGGTCATATTGATAGTGCTTGAAATTTATACCACCAACATATGCTTTAACGTGGCCTGTTTTTGGGTCCATACTCATCATTCCTGATCTAATAATGGATTTGTTATAAAGAGCGGCTCTCCTTGGTGTTATTAAGCTGTCTATGTCTCCAGCCCAAGAGAACAGTTTTATTGTGTCTTCTTTGTCATACATGTCAAAGCGCTGTTTTTTTGTGAAGCCCGCATTTTTAAGCGAGTCTCCGTATGAAGAGGACTCCAAGTAGTTGTCTACAAGCGTGTTTATTTCTTTCTGCGAAAGATCTTCAAAGGGCGCCCTTTCATAACCCTCCCAGTGCTTATTAAATTTTTCTTGTAAATCTGTTAGGTGTTCTTTTACTGCTTCTTCTGCGTGCAGCTGCATTCTAGAATCAATTGTTGTGTGTATTTTTAACCCATCGGTGTAAATATTATAATTTGTCCCGTCTGATTTTTTATTTTTTAAACACCACCTCTTCAGCTTTTGCTGAATATATTGTCTAAAGTATAGTGCCTGCCCCTTATTATGACTTGCTCTTTCAAAATTTAAAACTATACTATCGTTTTTTAAATCTTCAAAACTAGAATCCGAAATAAAATTATACTTATTCATTTGTGAAAGAACTATGTTTCTTCTTTTAAAAGCTGCAGCATAATGATCCGTTGGGTCATATGCAGATGGAGCCTTAAGCATCCCAACAAGAAGAGCTGCTTCTTTTTCATTTAAATCAATTGGATCCTTCTTAAAATAGACGTATGACGCAGATCTAATTCCATGACCGCTATTGCCCCAATCAGCTTTATTCAAATACATTGTTAGGATTTCGTTTTTAGTGTATCTTTTCTCTAGCTGCGCTGCAATAACCCATTCTTTTGCTTTTTGCATAATTCTTGCGTCCGATCTTTCTGATGGGTTTTCTGTATAATGAAGCTTTGCCAATTGTTGTGTAATAGTGCTTGCCCCTCCTTTTGCCCCTAATGCTGTAATCGCTCTTAATAGAGAGCGTGCGTCAATTCCAGAATGTTCTCTAAATCTAATATCTTCCGTTGCAATTAAGGCATCGATTACATTTTTTGATATTTCTTCATATTTACAAGATATTCGATTGTTTTCAGACAAAAAATATGTTCCCAAAACCACCCCGTCGCTAGAAATAATTTGAGATGCTTCTGGGTTCTTTTGTTCAATTGTCTCGTATGACTCAAGAGGGGGAAGGGGTCCGAAAAAACCTAAAGAGGTTAGTTGGATTAAGCTAAACAGACACAAAAATGGCGACAGAACCACCACCCAAAGTACCCATAGAAAAATTCTTCTTTTTTTACTCATCACACTCTAAAATAATTAATCCTAAGCTATTTATACCTTTTATTTTTTTTAATCTACCGCTTGCTGTGGCTTTGTTTGTCATGCTATATTGTATTTTCAACTTATTATTTTTATTATAATTTAACTTTTTTTTGCATGCTAAAAAAAACTCGTGTTCTCTAATGTCTCCAACGCCTTTTCCTTTTGGGTTGCCATGCTTATCCCTTAATTGAATATTAAACGTGTCTATAAACTCTCCTGTTGAAACCAAAATTATATTTTGAAATGGATATTCAGAAATATTATATCTTATTCTTAGTGAAATGTCGTGATTTTTTGTGGAGTCTTTAAGATCAAATAAGAAATTTACTGGTTGATTAGATCGCCAAACTTCATTTTTAAACTCATGGTATTCTTCAAAAATTGAATTGTTACACTCTTGTTTTTTGCACGATGCAAAAAATATAATTATAACTAAGTATTTAGCTATTTTCATTTTTATGTTTTCTTTTTCTTGCTCTTAGTTTGTTTTTTTTAAATCTCTCTCTTCTTTCCGATCTTTTTTTCATTTTTGAATTTTTTGGTGAATCAAAACGAGTTATGCTTTCTTCGTTTGTAAAATTATAGTTCTCCGAATCAGAACTACCTATAACAAATTTGGAAAAATCTTCAGGAATCTCTCCATTTTTGTTTAGCTCTATTAATTCTTTTGCTTTTTTTGCTTCAAATTCTAGCAAGTCTGAGCCTGGTTCGTTTATATTATAGTAGTACATTTTCGACCTGAAAACATCTAGCTTAACAAACCTGGCTGTGGAGGTCTTACTTTTTAATTTTTCTTTTGTGTTTGGAAACTCTTTTAATGCTTCTGTATAACCATCAAGCTCAAAGTTTAAACAGCACTTAAGCCTTCCGCATTGTCCAGATATTTTTTGAGGGTTAATTGACAGCTGTTGATATCTTGCAGCACTAGTTGAAACCGATGGAAATTCTGTCATCCATTTTGAACAACACAACTCTCTTCCACAGCTACCAATACCTCCAATTTTTGCCGCTTCTTGTCTAGCCCCAATCTGTCTCATCTCAATTTTAACTCTAAATTGTGATGAATATTCACGAATTAGCTGTCTAAAATCTACTCTTTTATCTGCAATATAATAAAATGTTGCTTTTGTATTGTCTCCTTGAAACTCAACATCAGAAAGCTTCATGTCTAAATTAAACTCTTCAATTATTCTTTTTGCTTTTTCCAGAACATTACTTTCATTTTTCACAGCCTCTTCCCATTTTTGCAAATCATTTTTTGTAGAGATTCGGTAGATCTGTTTTGGGGGAAATGTTTCTATGTCTCTATTTTTTCTTTTCATTTGTAACTCAACCAACTCTCCAGTCATAGTAACTTTACCAACATCAAAACCTGATTTTTCGGCTTCAACAGTAACATAATCTCCTTTCGAAAGTTTCATGTTTTGGTCGTTCATATAAAAATCTTTTCGGTCCCCTTTAAACTGAACCTCAATGTATTTGTTAGGCAGAGGGGAGTTAATTTGATACAGCCAATCAAAAACCGAGCTTACGCCACAACCTCTGTTTTCAGAAACTTCACATGTACTACAATCTCCTGTTCCGCAACTCATATATTCATTTATTTTGCGCAAATTTACGCTTAACTTTTAAACATTTTCCAATTTTTAATGATAAGTCAAAAAATATAATTTTTGGATTTGCGTTTCTGCCTATTGATTTATAGGCCCCTTCTAGTTCTTCAAAAATTGAAATACTATTTTTTTCATGCACAAATGGAGAAAAGTTTAAAACGAATTGTTTTTCTTTTTTTGAAACCCTGACCAATGAGGAGTCTGTAAAATTTACAAGAACACATTCTCTTATCATCTTAATTGCATACTCCAAAAATAATTTTTGATTGTTTCTTCCTGTTTGTGCAATTGAATTAACCCAGCTTGTTAAATCTAAAACATTAGCTTTATATGCTAATCTCATCCAAGAGGAAAAAGAATCAAAAAAATCTAACTGTTCGGTTTTTTCATTAATTATTTTTTTTATTTTTCCAATATTTCCCCTTGTTAAGTTTACCAGATAGTTTATATTTATTTCCTTGTTTTCATCGTCTTTAAAAAACCATTTTATTTCTTCTAAAAAAAAGTTTCTAATTTTTGTTTTTTGAAGCCTTGATGAAACTGTTGCTATCAATTTTTCTGGCTGTTTAGAAACAAATAAAAAAACCGTTCCCGAAGGAGGTTCTTCGATTATTTTCAACAACTTATTTGAGGCATCTAAGTTCATTAATTCTGGTAGCCAAATCAAAAAAACCCTGTACTTTGATTCATAGTTTTTTAGTCTTGTTTTTTCCACTATCGAAACCGCTTCATCTTTATAAATCATACCCTTTTTGCCTGTTTTATTGTCTGAGCCGTAAGTTTCGATCCACTCTTCTATGGTTATGTAGGGGTTTGCTAACACCTCTTCTCTCCATCTTACCACATCGTTGTCGCTAATGGATATTTTTGTGGATGATTTTTTTACTGTAGGAAAAACAAAGTGCAAATCGGGATGAGAAAGTTTATCATATTTTAAACAAGAAATACAGTGCCCACAAGAGTCGGTGTTTTCTCTTTTTTCGCAATTTAAATATTTTGCATACGCTATTGCTAAAGGCAATTTAGCGCACCCTTCTTTTCCATAAAACAACTGCGCGTGAGCTGTTTTGTTATCAACAATACTTTTTCGAAGTTTGTTCTTTGTTTCTTCTAATCCTGGAATGTCTTTAAAATACATTTTTATATTTACGTCAAATTTAAATAAAATTAATTTTAATAATGTATTAATTTTGCTTTATGGATAAACTTAAAAATATTTCTCTTAAAAACAAAAAGGTCTTGGTTAGGGTTGATTTTAATGTTCCATTAGACGACAACTTCAGCATTACAGATGATAGTAGAATTGTTCGTGCTCTTCCAACTATTAAAAAAATTATATCAGACGGAGGAAAGGCTATTGTAATTTCACACCTTGGAAGGCCCAAAGGAGTTGCTCAAGATTGTTTTTCTCTTAAACACATAGTAAACCATTTGTCTTTTTTGTTAAACCAACCGATTGTTTTCTGTGATTCGTGTGTTGGAATAAAAGCAAAAAGAGCTATAAAATTAATGAAAAGTGGAGAGGTTATTGTTTTAGAAAATCTTCGTTTTCATAAAGAAGAAGAGTTGGGTGACTTAGCATTTTCTAACCAACTTTCAGAACTGGCAGACGTATACATAAACGATGCGTTTGGGGTTTCTCATCGCAACCACTCCTCCGTTAGCGGAATCGCTAATTTTTTTAAAGAAAAGTATTATGGTTTTTTGTTAAACACAGAGCTTCGCTCTTTAAACAAGTGCTTTAACAGCCCGTCAAGACCGCTAACTGCTATCATCGGAGGTGCAAAAATTTCAGGAAAAATCGAGGTTATAGAATCATTGCTAAATAAAGTTGACTGCTTAATAATTGGGGGGGGGATGTCTTATACATTTGCTAAAGCACTGGGAGGTGATGTTGGGATTTCTTTACTTGAACCCGAAAAGGTTGATTTAGCTAAATCTCTTGTAGAGAAGGCCCAAAAAAAGGGAGTGAATCTTTTACTACCTATAGATTCATTAAACAGCTATGAATTTAGTGATAATAAAAATCCCCAGGTTTCTGATATATCTTTAATAGATCCCAAACAAATGGGCTTAGATATTGGCCCAAAAACTATTCGTGTTTTTACTGATGCTATTTTGGAGTCTGGGACGATAATTTGGAATGGTCCAATGGGGGTTTTTGAATTTGAAAATTTTTCTGTCGGAACAAAAAAAATCGCTGAAAGTGTAGTTCGGGCTTCTAAAAAAGGTGCATTTTCTCTTGTAGGCGGAGGAGACACGGTTGCTGCAATTAAAAAATACAACCTTTCCAGTGGTGTTTCTTATATTTCAACAGGAGGTGGTGCAATGTTAGAATTCTTAGAAGGCAAGGAACTTCCTGGTGTTGCGTCTTTGAAAAAGTAAACTCATTTGTTTTTTTGTGTTTTGTCTTCGATTAAGCTAATAAATGTGTCAAGGTTTTTATTTGATTTGGTTTGATTTAAAAAAATTGAATCGTCAAGCTCTACTTGTGCAATTTTTTCATCAATTTGAATGTTCTGATTTGGGAAAAACCGATCAATTGACAACAAGCACAAAACAAATATTAGTGTTTTTGCAAGGCCAAACAATGATCCAAAAACTCTATTAACAAACCCCAAAAACAAAGCCCCCGCTATTTTATGTAATATATATCTTGACAATTTTAACAAAATCAAAGAAGCAAATAGTAAAATTAACAATGAAACTATTGGTATTTGGGAAAACTTGATAGACAAATAAAAACTAGATAATAAAATTACTAAATTAAAAACCTCCTTGATTAATCCGTTTCTATAACCTCTAAACAAACCAACTAAAAGTATTATGGCAACTATAAAGTCTAACTCATTCATGGGCGTTAAAGATATTAATTATATACTTTTGTTAAATGAATGATCTTGAAAAAAAATGGGACGATCTCGTAACCAAACTAGAAAAGAAATTTGATGACGAAATGTCTTTAAAAGGGATTTTGTATTTAATAGGTATTCAAGAGCTTAATTTTGGAGTAAAAAGGTTTAGTAAGGAAGAAAAAGTGAACGTGTTACATGTCGCAACTTGTAAGCTTCTTAGCATGTATGGTTTCTATAAATTTGATAGTATTGATAAAGATGGTTGGCCCCACTATACAGAACTAAAAGCATTAAAAGACTTGTCTAATGATGACCAACAAAATTTAATTAAAAAAGCAATAATTAGTTATATTAATTTATGACAACTTCTTGGGCCGCTTCTTTCTCTCTTAAAAGACGAATTACATTGTATCCAGTTAAAAGGTCGTTCCCCACAACCTTTCTTGCATATATTTGAAATACCGCCTCTAAATCATAAGAAAATTCTGCTCTTCCATTTGCATCAGTAATATTTGTTTTTTTTAACTCTTCTGAGTTATATAGATTTCCTTGAGAGTTTAACGAAAGGCTGTCTAAGTGCAATACAACTGTTGCTCCGGGCACAGGGTTGCCGTCCGTATCTTTAACAATAACTACGCCGATTGTTTCTTTGTTTTTTTCGCAAGAAGGAAAAAAAGATATTATAGCTAGTGAAAACAAAACTAAAAATTTGTTTTTTAAAATTTTAATTGACATAAATATTGTTTCTTTGTTGTTGGATTAGCAAATATAACGAAATTTATAAAATGTTAGGTTTAGTTAAAGAGTTACAAAAAGAGGTAGCCAGCTTTGTTCCAAGCAACAAAGATGATTTAGACACTTTTAGATTAAAGTATTTAACAAAAAAAGGAGTTATTGGAAAATTGTTTTCTGATTTTAAACTTGTAGACAACAAAGACAAGAAAAAATTTGGACAAGAAATAAATAATTTAAAAAAATCTGCCGAAGATAAATTTAAAGAACACCAAAACAGATTTAATAAACCCGTCTCCTCTAATAAAGACGATTTTTCTAAACCTGTTTCTTTAGACGGCCTTGGTTCCAGGCATCCTATTTCGATTATAAAAAACGAAATTGTATCTATTTTTAATTCGATTGGCTTTAAGCTTTCTGATGGACCAGAAATAGAAGATGATTGGTATAATTTTTCTGCTCTCAATCTTCCTGAAGAACACCCGGCTAGAGACATGCAAGACACTTTTTTTATTCAACAAAACCCTGATGTTTTGCTGCGCACACACACCTCCTCTGTACAGATTCGACATATGACATCAAATAATCCGCCAATAAGAATTCTTTCTCCAGGAAGAGTTTTTAGAAATGAGGCTATTTCTTCGAGGGCACACTGTATTTTTCATCAAGTTGAGGGGTTGTATATTGATGA
>CEUH01013086.1_pt1 | contig 17238 bp, 14 predicted proteins | sample 356461 | NCBI WGS metagenome assembly CEUH01 (sample SAMEA2623275, study PRJEB7988) | marine metagenome | isolation source: saline water (ENVO:00002010), including
GGCTATGGACTTGAAGAAAAAGATCACTTTACAACGCAGTTACAGAAGAAACTAAAAAACGAAGGGCTTAATGTCAGGCTAATAAATGCAGGCGTGTCGGGGGATACAAGTGCTGGAGGCCTCACCCGTCTTGAATGGTCCCTAGCCAGTAATCCAGATGCTGTAATCTTGGAGTTAGGAGCTAATGACGGACTTAGAGGTATTAATCCTTCGACAACAAAAATAAATTTAGCAAAAATCTTGGGACAACTTCAGTTGAGAGATATTCCGGTGTTGTTTGCTGGTATGCTTGCTCCACCCAATTTGGGCAGGGAATATGGCTTAAAGTTTAACCAGACATATCAAGACTTAGCAAAAGAATTCGATGTTGTTTTTTATCCGTTTTTTCTTGAAGGAGTTGCTGGCGTACCAGAACTTAATCAGCTAGACGGTATTCACCCAACAGGGGAAGGCATAGCCAAAATTGTTATGAAGATTAAGCCTTACGTCAAAAAGTTAGTGTCGAAAATTAAAACACCAAAATCAGATAGTTAGGATATGAAAAGACTCTTTATCGCGCTCAGTTTCCCAAGTGATATAGTGGTAAAATTGACAGAGCTACAATCTGGCCTAAGAGGAGCAAGATGGGTGCCGCCCCAAAATTTGCATTTAACCTTGAGTTATATTGGCGAGGCTTCAAATATTTTATTAAAAGATTTAGCAGATGTGCTAAGAGGTTTGGCTGTGCAAGCATTTTGCATGCAGTTAAGAGGTATAAATAATTTCACGTCAAGAGGTCTTAGCACTTCGATCTGGGTTGGTGTTGCAGAAAAATCAAGCCTCTTTTCTCTGCAAAGTAAGATAAAAAATTGCCTACAAATAAACAGAATTCCCATAGATAAACGTCAATTTAGTCCACACGTAACACTAGCAAGACTTAAAAATGTGCGCCCAGAAGACACGGCAGGGTTTATTGCATTTAACAATCTGTTTAAAACAAGACCTTTTCGGGTTCAAAGCTTCACACTTTTCGAGAGCATTTCAACGAAGGAGGGCTCAATTTATTTACCCTTAGAAAAGTTTCGACTGATTTGACGTGTGCACTAAAAATAGGATTACCGATTGTCTTCAAATCCTTTAAGGGTGGCGGTGAGATTGTCACCTAAAATAGGCGATATGTAGCCCCCCTCTTGCACCATAATGGTAGGTAACTTCGCACTGGCGATTACCTTGCCAAGCTCCAAAAATCCTTTTGTTGTTAATGCTAAAAAGGCTAATGGGTCTTCTTCTGATGCATCTAAACCAAGTGCAATGATAAGAATTTGAGGCTTAAAGTCTTTTATTTGTCCTAGTGCTTTTTGCAAGACCCTCATATATTCAAGATCGGCTGTACCCCTGGAGAGGGGGTAATTGATATTAAAGTTTTTGCCATTGGCAAGGCCGACTTCTTCTTCATAACCTGCAAAGAATGGATAATATTCAGATGGATCGCCGTGAAGAGAGACAGTCAATACATCCGAGCGTTCATAGAAAATACCCTGCGTGCCGTTTCCGTGATGAACATCTACATCAAGAATAGCAATCCTTGTGCATCCTTTCTTTAAAAAGAAATTTGCGGCAATTGCGCAGTTATTGAGGAAGCAAAAGCCCCCCGCCTGGTCCGCATAAGCATGATGTCCCGGTGGACGGCAAAGACTGTAAACAAAGTTCTCATGTTCATTGTTTTGATGTCGATCAAGCAAATTAGAGGCTGCAGCTATCACGGTATCTGCCGAGGCTTTGGCTCCCTCCCAAGTTTTTGCACCGATGGGACAAGCGGTGTCAGCCTGATAGTATCCAGCGGCTGAAATAATTGCATTTGGATTAGCATTCATGTTTCTACCTGGATGAACATTAGGAATAATTTCCTCACTGCTTCCATCTAAAATCGACCATTGTTGCCAACCGTTTTTGAGGAAACTAATGTAAGCCTCGTCATGGATATCTAAAGCGGATTGATAATGTTCTGAAAAAATCTCTGTAACTGTATGTCCCGCATTCTCGGCGGCAGTTCTTAATATATCGGCTCGCTCTGCTCTTTCTGGGCTTTGAATAACGTGACCTCGACTTATGAAGGTCTTGGGTGAGTGGCTTTGTGTTTTCGGAGAGAAAAATATTTTCATAAAAAAAGCTTTGCTGTATTTTTTACAAATCACATTTCCACGCTCGACGTTGGCATGCGGCTTGTATTGTATTTCTTAATAGCACGGCAATAGTCATTGGGCCAATTCCCCCTGGAACAGGAGTGATTGCTTCCGCTCGATTTTTAGCTTCGTGGAATGCTACATCTCCGACTAACTTCATTTTATTAGGTCCTTTTTCTGGCGCCGCGATACGGTTTATACCAACGTCTAAAACCACCGCTCCTTTCTTAATAAAGTCCTTCGTAATCATTTCCGGTTTCCCAACCGCGGCAATCAATATATCGGCCCGTTGGCAAATTTCCTCGAGATTTTTGCTTTTAGAATGAGCGATGGTTACCGTACAACTTTCTCTCAACAATAAGGCGGCCATGGGCTTCCCAACTATATTAGAGCGGCCGATCACAACCACATTTTTTCCAGTTAGTTCATCAAAATGATCTTTTAGTAACAAAAGGCATCCTAGCGGCGTGCATGGCACAAGTGCTTCACCACCTGTGGCGAGGCGGCCCGCGTTTATTATATGGAACCCGTCCACATCCTTTTCAGGATCGATAGAGTCAAGAACTTTTTGTGAATCTATATGATCGGGAAGGGGGAGTTGGACCAAGATCCCATCCACTTCGGGGTCATCATTTAATTGTTTAATTACTTTCAAAAGATCATCCTCCTGTACATTGCTTGCCAGCTTGTGTTCGTATGAACGCATCCCGCATTCTTTAGTTTGGATACCTTTGTTTCGAACATATACTTCGCTCGCTGGATTATCCCCAACAAGTACTACAGCAAGACCCGGGACGTTGCCGTATTCTTCTCGCAAAGTGGACACGATACCCTTCAATTCATCTCGTAGATCTTTAGCGAAGACCTTGCCGTCTAATATTTTTGCCACGGAAAATCACCTTTCATTTTTAATCAATTTTCCTGATAGTAATATTGATGAACCAATAAAACCAAAAAAAATTAATCTGGAAAACGTTAATCAAATTCCTGTGCTTCGAATTAGTAGTATATCGTTGGTGAGTATTTTGTGCGTTGATTGAATATGATCAGACGCTTTTTATAAGCTGCTTAAAATATGCATATTGGTGGTTAGCCTTCGGCTAGGCTTTACATTAATTTAGCTAAGTCCACTACAATCAAGTTTCGAATAAAAATCAGTGCTAAAACCAAAATGATTGGCGATACGTCTATACCACCAAGATTTGGTAAAATGTTCCTGATTGGTCGGAGGACTGGATCAGTGATTTTATATAAAAAATCAACGACTAAATAAACTAGACGGTTTTGTGTATTAACAACGCCGAAGTGAATGAGCCACGTTAGGATGACGAATATAAAAAGGCACCACAAATATAGGCTTATTAAAGAATCAACTAATTGTATTATCGCGAACATTATCGAAACCCATCCTTTATACTAAGGTAGTAATTAGGAGCATTCTCATCAAGTCTTTGCTGCAAACAATTTTTTCCTGTTTAGACAGCACTTATTTTGATGCTACTCTTGAGTTTGGCTTATGATCTTGAATGGCAAAACTGCCACCTCACAAATATCGTGGACGTTGGCCACGATCATATTATCTTCGGTTAGCTAGCGGTAATTTCTAGGTCGAATAGGGGAGCATGTTGCTGTGCTCCATATACATCGCTATCTCCAGGTGATCCAGCAGTGGTGTGTCGTGGAATAGTGATTTTAATTGCTAGAGCCACCTCAAAAGCAATAATTTCAACTTGATTGTCACTGAGGTTGTATAGCGAAGCTATCCTGCGAGGAGACAGCACTCCTGAATTAAAAACTGTGCGGTACGCTTCTTCATTATCGAACATTATGTCTAAAGTTAGCAATAGGGCACCAGCATTTTTCGACCGAATAACCTTTGCTAGTTCACGTAGTTTAGCCATTGAGTCTCTCTTTCGGAGGGTCGTTCGGTATGATGAGCTCCATTCGAACTGTCTCCATCGGGTCATTGCATTCCATAACATGCCATATATTGAATTCATAGACTTCGCCTGCCGATAAATCGGAAGGCGAAAAAGGGATAGCTAGGTTGCCGGAGATGCACATTCTGCCAGGAAAATCAGTATGAAGAAGACTGTACCGCGCCTTTGCGCAAACCGCCTTGCTTGTATCTTGATCGTTGGCTACAACATCAACCAAAATGCCAACCTCATGCGCACTCTGGTCGCTTAGCGGTTCATTCGCTCCCATGACGGCATCTTTTCCGTAGACTTTGATATTTAGCGTGTAGTCTTCTTTCTCAATGCCAATAGCTTTTGAATCTCTTTCAACTCTTGTTTGGCAGGACTCGATAAATTTATTTATTCCACTTACTAGTATTGGATCCCGAGTCCCCGCAAAAAAAACTGTTCTAAATCCTAATTTCTTTACCCCCTCTATCTTTACGGTATATGTACTTGACGGTTCCCATTTGCTTCCGGATACCCTCACGACCCTGTTATTTATTTGCTCGAAATTTGCGGATTTTGTAATCAAAGTTCCACTAGGTTCTTTAAGTTCGTATGGGCTTGGGTTTTCATATAAAGTGTGAGCTGCCACTCTCGTTCTAGTGCAACGACGATCCGGGTGTCCAGGTTCGATAGTAAAATAATCATGGTAGATGGTTCCAATTACACAATCCTGACCCTCCCGTGGTTCAATTACTTGAGCACCGCATTCTATTATTTTTCCCATGTGCCAAGACAATCCGGGATCAGCACCTCTCATTAGAGGGAGAGCCGCATATATTGCTGCGTCACTAGAACGGCCAGCGATAACGACGTCAGCTCCTTCCTCCAGCGCCTGCTGGAAAGGCTCCGCGCCAATCATGGAGACTACCTTGTGGGTTTCATCAGCATCATTTTGATTTAAATTTTTGATAGGGCCTAAAGGGCTAATTTTTCCAGAGTTTATTTTTGATACTAATTTCTCTGGCCTGAGCTCAGTTCTTAAAACTGCCACCTTAGGAAAAATATTTTGCTCGTAACAGATTTCACGGATTATCTCAAGTGTCCAGTCTACCTGTTTGTCTGACCCGCTTCCTCCTGCGGACCCTATAAATACAGGTATTTTTTCTTGTGTTCCCCCTCTGATCATCAGTGATAAATCACGCTTCACAGCTATTCTGGACACAAAAGGAGTACCGCTGCCTAAATAATAGGGTCCAGGGTCTGCGGATCCCGCATCGCATGCGATTAAATCGATACCAAGACTCAGCCCGTGATTGAATGCCTCTTCGGTGAAGCCATAGCCTAGCATACCCGACGCTGCCATGATTTTAATTGGACGCATAATTCGATCCTTAATTAAATATAAGTTCTAATAAAATGTACAACTGCTTTGCAATGTCAGTTTTGTCTCCATCCTGATTTGCTCATCTCAATATACCGCGCATAAAACTTGGAGTTTCAACGCGTCTTAGTATCGTCCCAGGTTTCCGCCTGCGATGAATACGAATCCTCGCCGAATGATCGTTCATTATCCCAAACATTTTTAGGCATAGGTAATCCATCGAAATCGTCGTCTGTCAGTGCACCGTCTGGATTGATGTTTAACTTTTCTTTCAGTAAAAGAATGATCTGACGGGTGTGTTGTCCCGAATGCCATCCTGTCCTTTCTAGGACCTCATGCAACGTTACTTCGCCGTAGTAAACATTTCCAGGTTGAGAAAAGTCAGTGGTGTTGCCCTCTCTGTCCCACCAAGTGTTGAACCGAACTATAACCTGATTACCAAATTCAATTAATGCACTTGTGCTATTTATTTCACTAGGCAAAATAGATTTTAAGGCCTCATAGGTATATGGAGCATCATGTTCAACCCTGTCTAAAAAAACATTTGGGATGCTCAATACATGGTAAACAAGTTGCCGGTAGGATCGTGGCCTTCCTGGGAGTACTTCGTCCAATTTGTTTTCTGGGATTTGATTTAAATACCTGATCGCTGCGCTTAGAATGACTATTACTTTATTTTTAATTTCTTCTGGCGGAAGCATTTTATGCCCGCCATATTCAAAACCGGCCACTCTTGCGACGTCTCTAAAAACCGCACCGTTGGCCCAGTTTTTACCTCTTGCTACGATAGGGACGAGCTTCAAGCCTAGCGCCTTTAGCTCCTCGAACCCAGAATCATCTTCCAATACGTTTACAGATTGAAATGCTGCGCCATGTTCCAGCAGGAACTCTTTTGTTTTTAGACAGCTAGAACAACCTGGCTGCCAGTAAACTTTCAGTGGCTCTAATGTTTCTTCTGTAATATTTCCTAGATTGTCTTGGGGCATTTTTTTTCCTAAAATTTAGACATCAATAAAACGAGCACCGTAGAAAGTTGGTCGAAATACAACCAATATAACCTTATCTAATATATTTTTACCTTGTAAAGTTGAAGTAAGAAATTTAGGCAAGCTTTTTTTATTCAGCCTTATTAATGATTTGCTCACCAAAACGAAGGATATTGGTCTCCATTTCGGGTAATAGACCATCTAAGGGTACCACAAGTCTCTGAATTCCTTGCTCATGTTTATTTTTTATTTCCTTTAATGCCTCCTCAGATGGGCTTGTCAAGAGCTCCGGGCAACCTGTCATTATTTCTATTTCTTCTGGATCTCTTCCTATCTTATACATTTTTTCCCATAATAAACTCAAAATCGGCTCGAGGTCATTTTGCATTCCAGTAGCTGGAAAAAAACCATCACCAAATTCTGCTGCACGTGTAACGGCTTTTGCGGAATGCCCGCCAATGATTATGCGAAGGTTTTTACAGATAGGTTTTGGGTTGCAATTCACGCTATCAAAGTTGATAAATTTTCCTTTAAATGTAGCCGCGTCTTCTCGCCATAATTTTCGCATAGCCTGTATATATTCATCTGTCCGCTCGCCGCGATCACTAAACTGTACATTTAGAGCATCAAACTCTTCTCTCAACCATCCCACTCCGATGCCAAGCTCAATTCGGCCACTTGTCAATCTGTCAATTGTTGCAAGATGCTTTGCTAAAATAACTGGGTTACGCTGCGGAAGAACAAGAACTCCGGTTATCAGCTTTAGTTTTTTGGTTATTGCTCCAATAAATGTTAGCCAGGCAAGTGGATCGGGCCAATCTGTTTTTTCATTTCCTGGTAATCGGCCTGTTTTGCTGTAAGGGTATTTTGTAGAATAATTTGATGGAATAACTACGTGTTCAACGGCGACAACAGATTCAAAACCTGCGGTTTCAGCTGCTATTGCTAATTTCTTTGCCTCGGTTGGGTCAGGGCAAATTAAGTTGCCGAAATGCAGAGAAAATTTCATAAGTGATCCATCTTTCGAAAAGATATTGGGTACTCAATTTGGGTGCTCAGGTCACATTTTTGTGAACGGATACCATTTATGGATTCAAACATTCCCAATTAGTTAAAAGTATTACTTCGGTTGATTCAATCCAAAACCTTAATTATGTTGTTTTTGAAACATCGACATGTCGGTACGATTGCTATCTTAGAAACTAGATTATTATGGCTATTACTCCGTTAACAGGAAGTTCTGAGTTTTTTAAATCTTTAAGAGGTGTCAACTCGGACAAAAAATCGTCCAACCGTGCAATCAACCGTTTGGCACTGGGTGGAAGTGCGACTGATAAATCAATCACTGCTGAGAAGATAATAGACCAAACATTTCGCAGTAAACTAAGGGTGTCTTCAATATTGACACAAAATTTGGGAAATGCGCGTGGCGCTGTTTCAGTGGCTCAAGCCGGAGTAAAAAATATTTCAGAATTAGCGTTGGTTATTCAAGATAAACTTATATCATTAGCGAACTCCAATAATTTGGAAAGTGAGAAGAGATCCCTCACAACGGACCTTGAAAATTTATTAAATCAAGCAGAGAGTTTTATCGGAGGCAGCGAGTTTAATGCTGTTAATCTTCTTAGCGCTAACGGAAAAGATTTGAATGTAGTTGCAACGGCAACTGGTGAGGAATTAACTATAACTTCTCAATCCTCTCTCGGGTCAGTGATTAATTCGTTATCTGCTACAATAAAAAATGGCAGTAGAATAAGCGATCCAAATTCAATCCTTCAGAGCGAATTTAAGTTATTAGAGGCAGCTTTGGCAGAAGCAAGCACGGCATTAGGTGGGGCCGATAAAGCGGTAAGTTTAAGGCAAAGAAGTCTCCAAGATTTCAATGAGACGTTAATAAAGAATCTTGGTAACGTATTGGAAAGTGATGTTGAGCGCGAAGGCGTCCGCATGACAGCCCAAAGTGTTCAAACTCAATTATCAAGACAAACTTTGGCTATATCAAATGGCAACCCGAGTAGTGTTATTAAATTATTCAAATAAGAAAAATTTAATTTTGGTAGGTTTTCAGCATCTCCAAGTGTTCTGCATATTTCTCATGTGCCCGCAATGATGTGATTGCTTAGCGTACCTATTCCGCTAATAGAAACGTTACACACATCTCCTATCTTTAAGTTTTCTGAGTGGCCTTCCGTACCCATCCAGATCATATCCCCCGGGACCAACGTCAAATACTTAGACATGGTGCTTATGAACTTTTGCACCCCAAAGATCATGCTGTTTGTTTCAAAAGATATTACTTCACGATCATTCACCGTAACTTTGGTTACTAAACTATTGAGATCTACATCAGTTTCAATCCAAGGGCCTATAGGCTTGAAAGTATCTGAATTTTTTGCGCGCCACATTGTTCTATCTTCCCTCTGCCATTTTCGCTCACTGATGTCGTTGCCTATACTATATCCAAAAACAATATTGAGTGCTTCATCCTCCGATAGGTTTTTACCTTTTTTCCCAATTATAACGACTAGCTCCCCCTCATATTGAAATTCTTCAGAGGAATCTTTGGGTTTGATAATGGGTTCGCCATCTGCGATCAAAGCATTATTAGCTCGGTAACCAACATGCGGCTCATTCGGGATATTGGGTTCTCGATTGTTTGCTCTTGCCTGCTCTATAACGTGTTGCGCGTAGTTTAAGCCGGCTGCATAAAACGTTTTGGGTTCCAACGGCACCATAATTTTGGCATTGGCCAACTTGATTTCTTCACCTGTAAGTTCGATTGTTTCAAAAAGACTTCCTCGGACAACAGAGATAATATCGTTGTTAATGATACCATATGATGGCCCGTTCTGTGTTTTTACCCTGACCCAACGCATTTTACTCTCCATAAGCATCAATTTTTGATATCTATAAAACAATAAGCAAAAAACGATTTTAATAAAGATATTACTGCAAGCCTCTTTTTTCCTGGCTTGAAGGCATATCAGTGAATGTCAGAGAGTGTTGATGCAATGTATCATTTAAGCGATTTTGGAAGTTTTCATGTTGGTGGCCGGATTGTTGAGGTGCGTGGCCAACCAAACCGTAAAGTCTGGTTTACGGAAACTTCTTACCATGATCAGGATCCGAATGGCGAATTCCTAATAGAACAAGTTTATGTCCAATATTTTATCCCACAAAAACGTCAGTATAAATGGCCTTTGGTTTTGCTTCATGGCGGCGGGTTGACAGGTGCTTGCTGGGAAACAACACCCGATGGGCGTCCCGGCTGGTTACATAATTTTTTATCTGCAGGGTTTGCCGTTTATGTCTTGGACAACGTGGAGAGAGGTCGTTCAGGATTTTGCGCAATTGACAATGTTTGGGACGGCCAACCTATCCAACGAACGTTGAAGGAGGCCTGGGATATTTTTCGCTTTGGCAAACCAGAAAATTATGAAAGTGGCAAGCCATTTAAAGGACTTGAATTCCCACTAGAATATATGGAGGCTTTTCAACGTCAGTTTGTACCGAGGTGGACTAGCACTTCGGAGGCACAAGTGCGGGGTATTGGGGAGGCACTGAAAAAAATTGGTTCGTGTGTTCTCATTTGTCATAGTCAGGGTGGTTTTCTTGGAGGAAAGGCGGCTGTGGAAAATATGGATGTTATTAAAGGGGTAATCTGTGTGGAAGCATCGGGTTGGCCTAGGCTTACCGATATAAATAAAAATATAGCGGAGAAAGCTCCCTGGCTTGTCTTACTCGGAGACTATATCGAGGAGTCACCGAGGTGGCAGAGTGCGCGAGGGGAAGCGGCTGAATTTTGCGAACATATGAACTCTTTAGGTGGAAACGCCTCACTCATCTCATTACCTGATGTTGGCTTCAAGGGCGCGTCTCACATGCTTATGATGGATCGCCATTCAGACAAAATTTCGGAATGGATATCGAAATGGATACTGCAGTCTTGTGGTGAATAGACCTTCTTCAAATATTAACTATTTTTCCAGGGTTCATTATATTATCTGGATCAAAGGCTGTTTTAAGCGATCGCATCAACGACATTGCCTCACCATGCTCGTTGGTTAGAAAGTGAATTTTACCGTAGCCCACGCCATGTTCCCCGGTACACGTCCCGCCCATCTCTAATGCTCGCATTACCATCCGATCTGAATGTGCCTGAGCTTTCGTCATTTCTTCCTGATTATTAGGATCGACTATATAAAGCATATGGAAGTTTCCATCTCCAACATGACCGACTAGTGGGGAAATAAGTCCTGTTTCTTTGAGGTCATCTTTTGTTTCGTTGATACATTCTGCTAAGCGAGAAACTGGAACGCAAACGTCCGTTGCCCAGCCTTGGCACCCTGATCGCAGAGCAATAGCTGCGTAATAAGCGTCATGACGTGCTTGCCAAAGTTTATTTCTGTCTTCCATCCTCGAGGTCCATTGAAAAGCGGAGCCACCGAACTCCTCCGCTATTGCCTGTACGGCCTCTGCTTGTTCTTTCGCACCGATTTCAGTCCCGTGAAATTCGAAGAAGATGGTAGGCTTTTCCTCATAACCCTCTAATTTTGAATAACTGATGCATGCTCCCATTTGCACGTCATCCAGCAATTCCATGCGTGCTACTGGAATACCGGTTTGTACTATAAGTATAGATGTGTTTACCGCACTTTCCAAATCCTCGAACTGGCAAACCGCTGATGTAATGGATTCTGGAATGCCATAAACTTTCAAGCGTATCTCTGTTATAATACCAAGGGTTCCCTCAGAGCCTACGAATAATCGGGTAAGGTCGTAACCAGCAGCCGACTTCCTAGCTCTACGAGCTGTTTGTACAATACGACCGTCTGCTGTGACAACCGTCAATGATAAAACATTCTCTCGCATTGTGCCGTATCTCACAGCATTGGTGCCGGATGCTCTCGTTGCGGCCATGCCACCAATTGAAGCATCCGCTCCCGGATCAATTGGAAAAAATAGTCCAGTGTCTCTCAAGAAATCATTAAGCTGTTTGCGAGTAACCCCAGCCTCTACTTTTACATCTAAGTCTTCTTCATTAACTTCTAAAATTTTGTTCATCATCGATAGATCGATGCAAATACCTCCCTTGAGGGCAGCGATGTTACCTTCTAGGGAGGTTCCTACACCAAAAGGTACAATGGGAAATTTATGATCTGAACAAATTTTGACGACTTCCGCTACGTCTTCTGTTGATTTCGCGAAAAACACGCCATCAGGTGAAGCTGCGCTATGATAACTTTCCCCTTTTCCGTGTCGTTCTCTAATAGCGTCGGCTGTAGTGAACTGATCACCAAAGCGCTGCACCATTATTCCGATTACTTTTTCACGCGTGAGCGCATCTGATGGTATTGCGTCGACGTGCATTGATCTTTCCCGAAAACATTAAATTTCACTAAGTAAGAAAATATTTAATATTAATATACCAATATACAGTAATTGCTAAGAGCAAAGTTTTCACATAACTCAAATTATATGGACATCTATTTATGAATAAAGCATGAATAGAAGCATTGTAAAAAAGTAGCTGTTTAGTAAGGAAATAGTACTATTTTTGAATGGCGTTTTTTTACTTCTGGATAAAATGATAGCATGGGTATTTGGGGTAAAATTATAGGAGGTGCAGCTGGCCTTGCGTTAGGAGGGCCGCTTGGTGCTTTGATAGGCACGGCAGCGGGACATGCTGTTGATAAAATTACATTGAATTCTTGGGATTTGCCTATAGATGAGGAAGCATCAAAGCAAAAAATAGCTTTTACGATTGGCGTTATCGTTCTTTCGGCAAAGATGGCTAAAGCAGACGGCGTTGTAACAAGGGATGAGATTACAGCTTTTCGTAAAATTTTCCATATACCAGAGAACGAAATTAAGAACGTTGGACGCGTTTGGGACTTGGCACGAAGAAATGTTGCTGGTTTTGAAGTTTATGCTAGGCAGATTGAAAAATTGTTTAATCCGCAATCTCCAGTACTGGAGGAATCCTTAGGGAGTCTAATTTATATATCACAGGCAGATGGTGTCGTTAATCCCGAGGAAATTGATTACCTAGGGAGAGTGGCTCAAATCTTTGGATTTGATGAATTCCAATTTAAGCGGCTGCTGGCGACTTAAAATATTTCAAGAGCTGATGACCCATATAGTGTTTTGGGTGTAGATCCATCTGCCTCACAAGAGGAAGTTAAGCATGCCTACAGGCGGCTTACTTTGGAGAATCATCCGGATAAACTTGTCGCTAGTAGGATGCCCGAGGAGTTTGTGCGTCAGGCTACGGAGAAAATGCTGCTGTAAGCGTCGCTTACAGTAATATCGTCCAGCAAAGAGCGTCAGGCTAGATTAGTTATTTCATATTGGCAGTTTTCGTAATCAGAATAATGTTATGTGAAGTAAATTGTTTATTTTTTTTGACAAGACGCTTAATGTCCTCAAATGAGAACAAAACAAGAACAAAATGAAGTGAAAAGACGATTACTTTATCTCTGGTTCCCTCATTTTTCGATCGAACGTTACAAGCGTATTGAGATTGATAAAAGAGCAAAGCAAGATGATTTTTCGGGTGTAATAATTATTCAAGATCGGGCAGGTCGAAGGGTTGTTGCCGCCTCGTGTCCTCTGGCATTGCAAATGGGGGTTGCTGTTGGGCTATCGCTTGAGGATGCCTTGGCAGCGTGTCCAAGTTTATTGGTATTTAAAACAGATTTGATCGCTGATCAACTGGCAATCGAAACCTTGGCAAGATGGTGCGGACGATATACGCCACTTGTCTCTATTGATAAAGCAAATAAGGGATTAGGGGATGCTGGCATCTGGTTGGATATTACAGGCTGCGCCCATCTCTTTGGTGGAGAAGCTGATCTTTTAAGTGACATTATATCACGTCTAACAGCGATAAACTGGACAGCATTTGGTGCTATTTCTGATACACCGGGTAGTGCTTGGGCAGTAGCACGCTTTAATAGCGGAGTGACCCAGTTAATCGCTCCAGGCGAGCAGCGATCAGCTCTTTCTGAATTACCTCTATCTGCTTTGCGTTTACCAAAGAATACAGTTGACGATTTGAGTAAAGTTGGTTTGCGGAAAATCAGTCAATTAATGTTAGTGCCAAGAGCTCCTCTCCGTGCCAGATTTGGTAAAAATATAAGATTGCGCTTAGATCAAGCATTAGGAACAGAAAAAGAAACTGTATCGCCACAAACATTACATTCGCCTTACTTGGCAAGATTAGTTTTGCTTGAGCCGATTAGTAATTCAGAAACAATAAAACAAATACTTGGTCACTTGCTTCCCCAAGTCATTGAGATGCTTGTAACGCGGTCGTTAGGTATAAGACAACTGCGACTTAGCTTATATAAAATTGATGGAAAGGTGCAGGAGTTAAAAATTCGGACCAGCGAAGTAAGTCAAAACTCAGATGTCATGTTGAGGTTGTTCTCCGAAAAAATTGATAATTATCTATTAGATACAGGAGTTGACGTTGTTACGTTAGAAGCAACTGAAACTGATGTTATCCAATATAAACAAGTCTATTTAAATAATGAAAGTGAAACATCTGAGCTAAAGCTATCGGAACTTATAGATAGTTTGACAAATAGATTTGGTATTAGTTCAGTAACGTTGCACTCTTTAAAAGAGAGCTACTGCCCGGAACATTCTGAAATGGTATGGCATGCTATTTCCAATCTAGAAACGTTTAGAACGACTCAGAAAGCACAACGATCACTAGATTATTTTTTAGCAGTCCGCCCTCTGCGTTTAGCAGTGCCCCCGGAACGTCTAAGTTCTATTTTGGTGTGTAAGCGCGGTAGACCAAAGAACTTTCAATGGCGTCGCAATAATATACAAATAAGAAGAGTTAACGGACCGGAACGTATTAGCCCAGAATGGTGGTATATGGAAAATTATCATCTGACACGCGATTATTTCAGGGTTGAGGACACTCAAGGACGTCGATATTGGATGTTTAAGGAATTCATAAAAAAAAATCATGAACTTTCACATTGGTATCTGCACGGTTTTTTTGCCTAAGAAGTTGTTCGATGGAAAAACACATAGCAGCATATGCAGAACTTAATGTATTGAGCAATTTTAGTTTTCTCGAGGGTGGTTCCCATCCGGAAGAGCTAATTGAAAGAGCTGCCTTTCTTGGTTATAAGGCCATCGCTTTGACGGACCGTAATACACTCGCTGGGGTAGTTCGTTTTCATACAGCGGCAAAGGCCATAGGAATTCAGGCAATTATAGGAGCACGGATAGATATTGAAGATGGTGCTAGTTTCATATGTTTACCAAAAGACCGCAGTGCATATAGTAGATTAACAAGGTTACTAACCCTAGGTAAGCGCAGAGCCCAAAAATCAATGTGTAAGTTATGGCGTGCTGACATAATTGAATACTTACAGGGACAAATCTTAATTATTTTACCTCCAGTATCTTTTAGTGCATCAAAGTTGTACGTAGACCAAAAGAGAATTGATTCAGCGTTTGCGGATGAACTCTCAAAATGGGTGGAGCAACTATCTGGCTCAGTCTACCTCTCTGCTTCGTTGTGCTATAGAGAAGATGACGATGCTAGGCTGGCTGCACTGCAAAAGTTAGCGGAAAAATCTGGTGCGCCAATGGTTGCTACTAATGATATTCTGTATCACCATCCTCGTCGTCGACCACTTCAAGACCTTTTAACATGCATACGTAAGCAATGCACTATAACGCAAGCTGGTTTTGAACTTGAGTTAAATGCAGAGCGTTACTTGAAGTCTTATCTGGAAATTAAAAACGGATTTGAGAAGTATCCGGATGCAATCACGAAAACAATTGAGATTGCTGACAGGTGTGAATTCTCAATGACTGACATAAGATATAAATATCCAAGTGTTTTAACGCGATCAGGTAATAGCGCAGAAGATGAGCTAAGAGTCAGGACTTGGGAAGGAGCAAAAAAGCGTTATTCGATTGATAGATATCCACTAGGAGTTCCTGAGTTAGTTAAAAAGCAGATAAAGTATGAGTTAGATATAATAGAAAAATTAAAATATGCGCCATATTTTTTGACAGTTTATGATATGGTGAAATTTGCACATGAGCGCAATATCTTATGCCAAGGACGTGGTTCTGCTGCAAATTCAGCAGTTTGTTATTGCTTAGGCATAACAGCAGTTGACCCTAATCAATCTGCGATATTATTCGAGAGGTTCATTAGTGAAGCACGCGGTGAACCACCAGATATAGACGTTGATTTTGAGCACGAGCGACGTGAAGAAGTAATTCAGCATATTTATGAGACTTATGGTAGGGAGCGTGCTGGGTTAGCTGCAACAGTGGTTACGTTCCGTTCGCGTAGCGCTATAAGAGAGGCTGGAAAAGCCATGGGGCTTTCAGACGCTATAATTGATATATTGGTTGGTCAGGTTCGTGGCAGTGATATCAAAAATATATCTGCTTCAAAACTATTAGAGATTGGTCTTGACCCTAAAGATAAAATTCTTCGACTGGTTATCAAATTAGCTAAAGAGCTAATCGGCTTTCCTAGACATCTCTCTCAACATGTTGGTGGCTTTGTAATAACACGTGATAGGTTAGATGAATTAGTTCCGATAGAAAACGCAGCGATGATAGACCGCACCGTAATTGAATGGGATAAGGATGACCTAGATGCACTTGGAATATTAAAAGTAGATGTATTAGCACTCGGCATGTTGAGTTGCTTGCGAAAAAGTTTTGATATCGCTCATCGTCACTATGGTCTTGAACTTGATTTATCAAATATCCCGTCGGAAGATCCTGTAGTATATGATATGTTATGTAAAGGTGACTCGCTAGGTGTTTTCCAACTGGAGAGTCGTGCGCAAATGGCAATGCTACCTCGACTTAAACCAAGATCATTCTATGACTTAGTTATAGAGGTAGCAATAGTAAGACCTGGTCCCATACAAGGCGATATGGTGCATCCCTATATAAGACGCCGTAATGGTGAAGAACCGGTTGATTTGCCGTCTAAGGAATTACAAGAAGTACTGCATAAAACGTTGGGTGTACCTTTATTCCAAGAACAAGCAATGAAAATTGCTATTATTGCTGCGGGATTTACTCCTGGTGAAGCAGACCAACTACGTAAAGCAATGGCGACGTTCCGTAAAACAGATAAAATTGGTGAGCTAGGTCTTAAAATGATCGCCGGTATGGTTAAACGAGGGTACGAAAAGTCATTTGCAGAGCGTTGTTTTAGACAGATTGAAGGGTTTGGCAATTATGGTTTCCCCGAAAGTCATGCAGCGAGTTTTGCATTATTAGTTTACGTGTCGAGTTGGATGAAATGTCATATGCCAGCCACTTTTGCGGCTGCCTTGTTAAATTCTCAGCCTATGGGGTTCTATGCGCCAGCACAGATTGTCCGAGACGCTCGTGAACATGGAGTTATTGTATTGCCGCCGGACGTAAATATGGCTAATTGGGATTGTGACTTAGAACGTCAAAAAGATGGTGCTTTGGCTTTAAGGTTGGGGATGAATCAAATTAAAGGATTGAGAAAGGGAGAAGCGGTTCTTATCGAAAAGAATAGACTGGAGGGGTATCGAAATATAGAGGAATTAAGTATTCGTTCAGGTATCCAGTCGGTGACCTTGGAAATATTAGCCCGTGCAGATGCATTTCAATCACTTTCACTTTCACGACGACAGGCCTTCTGGCATGTGCGCGGACTGAATGCTTCTATATTTAGAAATAACCAAAAGAAAAAACAAGAACTGCCATTGTTTGATGCCCTTTTAAGTGTTGACAAGAGCTGTGTTGTTGATAGCGAACCTAGC
>CEUH01148070.1_pt1 | contig 17090 bp, 16 predicted proteins | sample 356461 | NCBI WGS metagenome assembly CEUH01 (sample SAMEA2623275, study PRJEB7988) | marine metagenome | isolation source: saline water (ENVO:00002010), including
TTGCTTTCGCTAATTACTTCTTATAATATAAAATTATTTAAAAACAAATATTTAAATAATTTAATAATGTCTGATATTTTTGTATCAATATTAATACCTGTATATAATGGTTTTGAATTTTTTAATGCTTGTATTGAATCAATAAAAATGCAAGATTATAATAAATATCAAGTTATTGTTGGCATAAATGGTCATAATAAAAATTCTGATATTTTTAAATCTGCTGTTAGTATCACGAAAGATGTTTTCTCTAATAATGAAGATATTATTGTTCTTGATTTATTTAATATAAAAGGAAAATCCAATGCATTAAATGAAATGATTAAACATGTAAAACATCATTGGATTTCTATATTAGATGTTGATGATTTTTGGATGCCAAATAAACTTTCTTCACAAATACCACATACATCTGATTATGATGTCATTGGAACTAATTGTAGATATTTTGGCGATTTAAATATTTCACCAACATTACCATTAGGTGATATTAATAAATTTGATTTTTTTGAATATAATCCTATTATTAATAGCAGTTGTTTAATTAAAAAAGATTTAGCATTTTGGGATTCAGAAGTAGATGGTGTAGAAGATTATGATTTATGGTTAAAACTTAAAAAACAAAATAAAAAATTTTACAATGTACCAATTATTCTTACCATGCATAGAATACACAAACAAAGTGCTTTTAATTCAAAAGGTAATAATTTATTAGTAAATAGAATTAAACAAAGATATATATAATATATATTAAATGAGCAATTTAGTTATTATTACTTCTATTATTGATACACCAAAAAAACCTCTTTCTTATTCCAATACACGTTCTATTTTTACACGATATGAAAGATTTGAACAAACAAAAGATACTATACAATCTATTAAAAAATATATACCAAATTCTAAAATACTATTAGTAGAATGCAGCGCTTTTTCCGTACACGAACAAGAATATTTTAATTCTAATTGTGATTATATTATTAATTTAATTCGTAATATTAAAGAAAAAAACTATATTTATAGTTCAGCTAAAGCAGCTGGTGAAGGGACTATGACTATAAGCGCTTTAAGATATATTATTGTAAATAATATACAATGTAGAAATTTATTTAAAATATCAGGTAGATATTTTTTAAATAATAACTTTAATTATTCATTATTTGATAATAACAATAATATTTTTAAAAAAATAGATTATACTTCTTTATTTACTGGATTATACAAAATTCATTACGAAACTATAAACAGTTTATTACAATTTCTTTTAAATAATTTTGATAGAATGATGAATGCAGAAGGTTATGAAGCTATTTTTAATGATATTCAGAAAGATCCTAATATAAATAAAAATTTAAATATAATTGATACTGTTGGATTATCTGGTAGAGTAACTGTTTGCGGAACAATGTATAACGGTTAAATACTGTTCCAAAATTCTTTCTGTTCTAATATTTGTTTTGTTAAATCTGGTACTTTAAATATTTTATTCTCTTCATAATTTGTTGATAACGTTCTATCTATATTTTTTGATGTTGTTGTTTTATTTATTTTTATATTTAAATCATATATATTATTTATCAACACACATATACTATATTTTGTATATTTTATTGGTGTATATATATGACGAATACCATTCCAATATAATTTTTTTTCTATCATATATTTTATAATTTTACTTAATTGATAACAAGTTACTCCATTCCAATAATGATTTACATAACCATTTATTTCATTCCCTGTTTCTGATTTTAACCATTCTATTAAACTTTTTTTATTTTTATTCTCTTCTCCTATTATAGATGTTCTAATTATACAACAATTTCTCGGTTCTCCTATCGATTTTGACCTTCCATACATATTTGTTTCTGTATGAAAATCTTTTTCATTATATTTACCTTTTTTACCATCATATACACAATCTGTTGTTATATGTATTAATTTTATTCCTATCTTATTACATATTTTTGACAACATATTCGGAAACCATGTATTTAATTTAAATAAATATTTAAATTCACAATATCTTTGAGGTATCGCTCCTGCACAATTTATTACCAAACTTTCTCCATCCTTGTTGTTTGTTTTTATTATTTCCTTTAATTCTTTATAATTACCATTATAAATATCATATTCTTCTCTAGATATACATATTAAATTATATTTTTTATTTAATACATTTACTATATAATTACCTAACATTCCTGTGCTTCCAAATAATATTATATTCATATAAATAATATATTTATAATTCATTTAAATATATTTTATTACTATTATTAATAATGAACGGAAAAGTAATTCTTATATTTGGAGGAACCGGTAGTCTAGGCAAAGAACTTAACAAACGGTATTTAAATGATAATACTATTTTTAATTTCTCCAGAGATGAGCATAAACATTGGTTAATGAAAATACAATTTAATAATAATCCTAATTTAAATTTTATTATTGGTAATGTTTCTGATAAATATAAAGTACAAGAAACTATATGTCGTGTTAAACCTCATATTATTATAATTGCATCAGCTATGAAACATATTGACCAATGTGAACTTAATACATCTGAAAGTCTTAATACTAATTTAATAGGTACAAAAAATATACTTGATTCTATTGAAAATATTAACAATAATGTACATAACATTGAAACTGTATTATTTGTTAGCAGTGATAAAGCATGTAGTCCAATTAATAATTATGGTTTATGTAAAGCTTTATCTGAAACATTGATTGTTGAAAAAGCACATTTTATTAAAAATATTAAATTTATTAATATTAGATATGGTAATGTTTTAAATTCAACTGGTAGTATTATACCAAGATTACATGAAATTGGAAAAGATGATAATTATGACCATTTTACATTAACACATACTAATATGACACGTTTCGTTATGACACTTGAACAAAGTGTTGATTTAATAGAACATGCTTTATTAAATGGAAAAACAGGTGAAACTGTAGTTTCAGAACTATATTCTATGCGGGTTGAAGATTTAATTCAAATTTTCTCTGAAATTTATAATAAACCTATTAAAAATACCGGTTTAAGACCCGGTGAAAAATTATTAGAATCACTTATTAATAGAACCCAATCTGGTAGAATTATTGAAAATGGTAAATATAAACATATACAATCTGTTATTAGTTATACTAAAAATATTAATCCTGATGAATTAACTGATTTTAATAGTAATATTAATCCATTTTCAAAAGATGAATTAAAAAAATATTTATATGATTTAAAATTATTAAATTAATATATTAAAAATTATTATTATTATTAATATATAATAAGCTAATGGATTTTACATTAAATACTAAATTATCTAAATATGATAATAATATTATTGCTGTTAATATTAATACATATGATGGTTTCCCACATTTTGTACACGTAATGGAATACTTTTATTATGCTATTGACAAAATGTTACAATATCCTGACCATTTGATTATATTATTTGAACCAAGACAATTCTATAAATCTTACTATGTTGAAAATTTTATAAATTCTATGCATCAATTAGTAGATAATTTTATTTATGTTAATAAAAACTTTAATATTAGTAAATACAAAGTTAATCATGGATATGTTTACAAACATAACAAAGATATTATTAACGATGATTTTATTTATTTCAAATGTAATATCTTACATATGCACGAATATTTAAATTGGTTCTATTATAAAAATTCTCGCAAAATGCGTGATTTATTCTTCCCTGAATTTCCAGAAATTAAAAATAAAATTGGTATTATTAACCGAAAAGATTCAAGAAGAATATTAAATATTGATGAAATTGTTAATAAAATCCAAACTAATTATAATATTAAACCTGATATTGCTTTTTTTGAAAAGGAAAATTTTTACAATCAACTAAAATTTTTCAGAAGTCATAATATTATTATTGCACCACATGGTGCTGCCCTTGCTAATATTCCGTTTTTACCTAATAATGCATTAATTATTGAATATTGTCATGATGAATGGCATCCATATTATTATTTTCCCGGTTTATCATATTCTTGTGGAAATTATCATGCATTAGTATGTAATAATCCAGCTGTATTCCCGTCATGGTACTCTAGTGATTATGATGGAAAACAAAAAAAATTGAATATTATTGCTGATATTGATAAAATAATTAATATTATTGACAATTATTATAATAATAATTTTAAAAATAAAACTTGTTACTTATTTTAATTTATTTATTATATTTGTTAATATTTCTGTACATTTATTTGTAGTTAAATTTTCCAAAATATATTCTCTTGGTTTATAACTATCAAGATTATTTATAAAATCTTTATATATTATCTCAAAATCTTCTTCATTATAAAAATATTCTCCACATCTTTTATCCCAATATGGTATAGTAGTGCATTCAATCTCTTTATATCTTGAACCAAATTCTTGGTTCATTGTTCTTGTATTCCATACTAATAATGGTACGTTACATGATAATGCCTCTTCAATTGCAAATCCTTGACTTTCATGTGCATCTATTATTATACCATATCTAGATTTTTTTAAACAATTTATATAATCTTCTTCTTTATAACTATTTACATAATCAAATTTTTTATATTTTATATAATTATCTTGTAAATATTTCTCTATCATATATATTTCTCTCGGATCTCTTCGTTTTGTGTATATAAATACTTCCTCTTTTTTAATATTATCATCTGGTTTAAATTTATCTACGTTTACACAAAATGGCATTACCATTATTGGTAATAAATTTTCTACACCCATATTTTTCCATACTTTTGCAGCCCATTCACTCGGTTGAATATATACACTATTTTTATTTTTATTTTTTATCTTTAATAATTCATTATTCGGAAATACAGATAAATGAGGACCAAATATAAATAATTTATCTGGATATTTTGATGTATCATATGTTGTTGACGGCATATATATAATATCATAATCTTCTATATCATTCTCTCTACCTTCCTTATATGCAAAGCCAATATTATCTAATATTTTATATAAAGCCTCTTTGTTCTTATGATGTATAAAACCTTCTATTATTAGAAACTTCATTTTTTATAAATAATATAAACAATATTTATTTATATTGTTTATAATGCTTATACCGATTTCTAAATTACATAGTAATTTTAAGTTAAATATCAATGGTATTTTACATATTGGAGCACATGATTGTGAAGAACGCAAAGATTATAATGACTTTGGAATTTCTAACGATAATATTTTCTGGGTTGAAGCTATGAAAGACAAAGTTGATATTATGAAAAATAAATATAATGATATCCATATTTTTAATGCTATTATTGATATAGAAAATGATAAAGAAGTTAAATTTAATGTTACTAATAATGGAGCCAGTTCTTCTATATTAGAATTCGGTACACATGCTAGAACTTATCCAGATATTAAAATGATTGAATCATTTACTGGTACTACTACCAGATTAGATACACTTATTGAAAATAATAATATACCCATTGAAAATATTAATTTTTTGAACCTTGATATTCAAGGTGTTGAATTGCGTGCGATTAAATCTATGGAAAAATATTTAAAACATATTAAATACATTTATACTGAAGTAAATATTCAAGAAGTTTACAAAGGTTGTGATTTAATGAAAGATATTGATGAATATTTATCTAAATTCGGTTTTATGCGTGTCGCTAACGATATAATCACTCGGTTTGGTTGGGGTGATGCTTTTTATATAAAAAAATAATTAATCATAGTAATTTTCAATTGTTATTTTTCTAGATAAACATAATTCATGTCTTCTTTTTTCTTCTTTTATTTTTTTTTCATTTCTTATAATATTCTCTTTCTCTAATCGTTTATGTATTCGTTCTACAGTATTCTCATATCTATGTTGTGGTTTTAATGTTTTTTGATATTTTTTATATTCGTATATATCTTTATAATGTTGTTCTACTGCTTCTTTTTCATACATTTTTGGCACTAACGATAAATCTAAATCCATTACACCTTTATAACCTTTTATTATACTACTCATTATTAATATAAAAAAAGATTATTTATTTATATTAATTTAAAATAAAATTTCTACATACTAATTTTTATTGAATTGGTGTAATTGGTGCAAATCTACTCATCTCAGCTTCTCTATATGCTGGAGATCCTGCACCATTTCTCATATAATCTGTAACTTCCCCATCTTCTCCTTCTGTATCAATATAATCCAACTCATCCAAAGTCATTAGTTTATCATTATTCTTATGAACAGGTGTATGAATACCACTTTCAGATTTTGATTTCGCATCTTCAACAAGTTTAATTAGTTCTTGTCTCTCCTTTTTAATAAAATCATTCAAACGCGCTTCCATAGTCTTCTGGTGTTCAAGCAACTTATTGTAGTTATGCATCAATTGCTCTCTGTTCATATCTTCAACCTTTGTCAATGATACTGGGTTAATATTCTTCTTGAATTTCAAAAATCTCTTATTTGTTACTCCATTAAACCATTTTCCCATAAATGGTGATACAGTTCCATCTGGATTTACCAATCCATTGAATGTAATTGAACCTTGTTCATCAATTATCTTACGAGCTTGTGCACCATTAATCGCATTCCATAGATAGAAATGAATATATGCTGAGCGTTGAATATGACCATTTGAACCCTTTCTTTCTGTAAAATCAATTCTAGAAACCTTACCAAGACCCAAACCACATTCAATCAATTGTGACAAAGTCTCTTCATTATCAATAGTGTTACCATTAAATGTTAAGTCCACAGGTAGAACCTTCAAATAAAGACTATTCCAATCTTCAGGAGCCAAATTCATGGCAGGCATCATCGTAATATGTTGTTGTCCAGTTTGCATTTTAGTTATAATTATAATTTAGTTACAAATATAAAACTTGTAACTAACAATCAATTTTATATCATTTTGTAAAATTTATATAAAAGGTATTCTTCCATATTTCATTCTAATTAAATAACCAATGCCCAATAATAATAATACTGCTCCATAAATATAACCTACATAAAAATGTTTTTTCCATAATTCAGCATTTACATATTCTGGTAATTTTTCTTCAGTATGATATAAATAATGAGACATATCACTAGTAGTAAGATATGCTATAAATAATGATAAAAAGAATATTATACCACCTATTACTGAAACTAAGAATTGCATTCTTGGGTTTTTAAATTTTTGACTAAATCCTATTAATCCAATAGCTACAGTTGAACTTAAAAACATATTTCTATATCCAGATATCATTCCATTATACACAGTGTAAGGACTTGTTTTCATTATATATTTAAATTATATAATTATTTTTTTTCATTATGTTCCATTATTTCTTTTCTTACTTCCATTAATTCAATATCTACTATCGGTGGTGAACTACGCACAAATTTTGTTAATTTTGCATTTTTTGTTGATAATAATACTTTTTGCATATCTTGATTTTGAACAAATTTAGCTCTTAATGCAGCTAATCTTTCTTCTCTACTTCTACCGTTAGGTCCTAATTCAAAAAAGTCTGGATCATGTTTAACATTTGTTGGTCTTAATAATTTCTTTTCATATTTACCCTTTGTGCTAGCAGCAGCTTTAGCTTTTTTAGGGTCTACACACAATTCACTATTAGAATCTAAAGAGAATTGTTTAAAAAAATCTGGATGACCCTTTTTAAATTGAGAACCATAATAATAATGGTCAACTGTTGCCCATTTCATATCGTTTAATTTAAATGTAGATTTCCATGAATCATCTAATTTACGTCTCCAATCTTTTTTCAATATTTTATCATTATTCAATACATTAAAATCTAATTTTCTATCTTCTGGTATTTTTTCACCTGAACCTTCTCCTGCTTTTTTACTTCCTGAATTATTATAAAACATAAATACTGTATTAGGGTCAAATAAATCATAATTTATTATCTCATCTGTTTTTGTCAACGAACCTTCATCCGAAGATAATCCCATATTCATTTTTAATTCTCTGAAATCTTTTAATAAATAATATGGTCCAGAATTTCTTTCCATACATTTATTTATTATTAGCATTTTTATATCATATGGTATTTCTTTAAATTTTAATAATCCTTTCTCTTTATAAGTTATTAATTTATAATGATTTCCTGTATGAGAAACAATAATGTAATATTCAGGTGCTTTATTTATATCTTCACTATTTATATGACCACATAACATTACTGAATCTAAATCACCTGTGTAATATGCTTCTTCTGATAAAATTATTATTTTTATATTTAAAGCTTCCTCCATTACACTGATTGCCCACATATCTGCCCAAAAATCACTTGTTTTTAATATTTTTTTAAAATCTTCAAAACTTTTTACATCTGCCATAAAATCAAATTCTTCTAACAATCCTTCTGTTTCTATTTTTTCTAATTCTTTATTTTTATATTCAGTTAAATTTGTCCTAGCATTTTCTAATATTTTTTCTCCCATCTCTTTATTTTCCGTTTTACTATGCTGCGCTTTTAATATTCTTCCTGTTTTTCTTAAATCTTCTAATTCTTTAGTTATTGTTTTTAATTCACCATTTGTTGAATCATACAATGATTTATAATGCATATATTTATCATCAGTAGCTTTTTCACTTAACAATGCTCTTAATTTTGATACTGTAGTTATTTTCCCTTCATATTCATATGCGTCTCTTATAGTAGCAAAAAAACAATCACCTCCTCCTCCATTATCAATTATATCATAATTATTATTTTTTAAAAATTTATTTATCCATTCTGAATTTAATTTCTCTTCATAATTAAATTTTATATCTTTGCTGTCACTTTCTCTCTCTTCTTTCAAAGTCGGTTTCTTTTTCATATTCAAATTCTCTTTAAATATTCCATCTTCTAATAAATCATCTTTCTCCTTTGGTATTTGTTTACTTTTTAAATTACTTATTTTTGTTATATCATCCTCATCTTCATCTTCTGATAATTCTTCTTCATTTTCAATAATATCTTTCTCTACCTGTCCTTCTATTATTTCATTTGCATCTAAAATTTCTATTTTTTCTTTATTTAATAATTTTAAATAATCTTTTGTAACATATGAAAAAAGTAATATATTCCCTTTATTTAAATCTATATCTCCATCATCATCCATAATGTTTATCATATTATTTGAATCTATCTCAAATATACCTATCCTTTCTTTTATGGCATTATTTATTATTATATATATTGGAAAACTTACAATATTTTTTTCCATATTTGTATATTTTTCTTTACCCACTGCTACTTCTATTTCTTCATCATTTATCTCTATGCTATATATGCTTGAACTATATCCTTTATCTTCTGGATCTATAACTTTTGTTTCTTGATAAATAATACTTTTATCTAGTTCTGACTTTACCATTTATATATAATATTATTATTATATTTAAATAATTTATTTCTTTAAACAATCTACTATATCCATATGTTTAAATTTTGACCTACTTGTAAAACTTGGATGTTCTTTTACTACTTTTTTTGTTGTTTCTGTTACCTTTTCTATTATATTATTCCACTCTTTTTCTGAATTTAAATCTTTGTTACTATTTACTATTAATACATATAAATTTTCTGTTAATTCATCTACCAATATCTTTTTATCCTCTTCTAATATGCTTTTAAATAACATATCTTGAAAATATTTTATTATATTTATAATATAATTTTTTTTTATTTGATTATGTCTCATCATATTTATCATAAATAAACCCATTGACCTTCTTAAATTATTTATTCTGTTTACCTCACAAAATTCATCATATTCCTCTTCACAGTTTATATTTTTGTAACATATGTTTGTTATTATATCATCATATTCTTTTATCAATATATCTACACAACTATTAAAATTATACCTATTTATTATTGTTGTTAATAATAATGAATTAATTTTACTTTGCATACTATTCCATGTTAAATCATTTATTAATAATTTTTTTACTGTTGATATTTCATTTTCATCATCATAATTCTCAATTAATTCATCAAATTTTTCAAATATTTGTTTTTCCAATGATTTATAATTTGCATCTGTTATTTTATTTATTAAAGCTTTAATACCACAATAAAATTTATCAATTCCCTCTCTCTTTTGAAATACTGTTGCTTTAAAATTCGGATCTACTTCATGATATCTTTTATAATTCCTTTTCTTTTTATTATAATTATTGTCATTGTTTTGTTGTACTTTTGAATACATTTCTTTTAGTAAATCTATTTTAGACAATACATCGTTATCTAAGGTAATATTATTAATATTATCATATTCTGATAATTTATAAACTACCACAGGCATTTCTACTAACATTATATTATAATTTCTATATATTATTTTTTATATTAAATAATTCAATTTTCTACTTGCGTTTCTTATCTTTTATTTTTGTATTATAAATTATTATATAATGGAATTATTAAAAGAAAAATTTCTACCTCCCTTTTTAAATACTGATGTTTCATTAAATGCTATTAAATCTATACCTATTGATAATTTTAAACTTCCCATTTCATATCTTAATGAAGAACATATTTTTAAAATTAATCAATCTGTTTCTGATGATCTTGAATTATATAATGATACTGATACATGCCTATATAATACTGTATTTTCTCCTAAAAATGATTTTGCAAAGTTTAATGTAAAATATTGGAATAATCTTTATACTAATGATATTCAGTTTTTAACTGACACTCAAAATATTATAAAAAAATTTAATACTTTTGATAATAAAGACACTATTAATTGTAATAATATTACTGATATTTGGAATGAAACTAAAAATAATGCTGAATTTTATTATAAATATAATTATATTGATTGGGATATACTTAAACACCTTAATACTTCTTCTTCTTTATTACTTTTGCTCACTATCGTACAATTAAGTTCACCTGTTATTTTCTTTTTAGCACCACTCTTCGTTTTAATTGTTCCATTTTTTATATTAAAATATCAAGGCATTGACCTTTCATTTAATATGTATTATGCAATTTTAAAAGAAATCATTAAACAACAGGTTTTCGGAAAAATGTCTAGAGGTTTCTCTGGCAATTCTTTTGATAATTTTGGAATTATATATATTATCGTTTGTATCATATTTTATATTATCCAAATTTATAACAATTTCAAAACATGTTACACATTTTATAACAATATTAAACAAGTTAATACACATATCTCTTGTCTTAATGAATTTCTTAATATATCTCAGAATAATATGAATAAATTTTTAACTATTTCTAATAATTGTCCTTCTTATCAACCATTTAATTCTGATATAAATCATCATAAAAATATTATTTCTGAATTAAAATTACAAATATCTAAAATTACTGATTTTCATCTTAAGCCAGCTAAAATACTTGAATTTGGTGAACTTCTTAAAATTTTTTACCTCATTCATTCAAACAAAGAATTTGAAAAAACTATACAATTCTCTATCGGATTTAATGGTTATATTGATAATATGCATTCTATCCATCAATTATATAATAGTAAACATGTTTCCTTCGCTAAATTCGGTGACTCATATACATGTAAAATAGATAATCAAGTATATCCACCACTTTTCAATTCTGATGATGTTGTTAAAAATTCTTTTGATTTATCTTCTAATGCTATTATTACTGGACCTAATGCTTCTGGTAAAACAACCGCTCTTAAATCTACTATTATAAATATTATTTTAACACAACAACTCGGTCTCGGATTTTATGATAACTGTTATATTAATCCATATACACATATTCATTCTTATATTAATATACCTGATACTAGTAATAGAGATAGTTTATTCCAAGCTGAATCTAGAAGATGTAAAGATATTATTGATATTATTCTAGCAAACTCAAATCCTAACAAATATAGACATTTCTGTATTTTTGATGAACTTTATAGTGGCACTAACCCTGTTGAAGCACCTAAAGCCGGTTATTCTTTCCTTAAATACCTTAATCAATTTAAAAATGTTAATCTTATACTTACTACTCATTATTTCTTCATTTGTAAAAAATTTAGAAAATCTAAAAAAATTAAAAACTATAAAATGAAGGTTATTCTTGATGAACATGATAATCATAATTTTACATATAAAATGATACCTGGTGTTTCCGAATTAAAAGGAGCTATTAAAATTTTAAAAGATATGGAATATCCTGAAGAAATTATAAAGACATTTCAAAGAATTTAAATCACAAACTTATGTAAATTATCTAGAATAAATTTAGTCGTATTATATATAATGAGTGAAACATACGATAATACTAAAATTGAACATATTCAAAATATCGCTAATTCACAATTTCCTTATGACGATTTCTATATTTATAAAAATGGTATAGTACCTCCTAATAATAATACTTCTTACAAAGAAAAAGGGTACGTTTTAAAAGAACCACATGAAAGAGATTATACTCAAAATTTTAAAGAACATGATATTGTTTATATACCTGGATTTGCACATATTGCATATCCTTATTGTGATACAAGTTGCTTTAATATAAACGGTTTTGGTATTGTTACTCAAGTTTATCAAGATGGAAAAATAGAAATACTTTTTGGACAAAATAAACAAAAAAATGTTATTTATTTATTTCACCCTTATCTAATTGAAAAATGGTTAAGACCTACTAATTTAGACCATACTTTTTTACTTAGTAGAATTCTAAAACCAGAAGATGGAATGAAACCAGATAAATTAGCACAAATTATTACTAATTTAAATGGTGAAACTAAACAACATCTTCCATCAACATCTATTTTTAATAATGATGATAATGTAGATGATAAACCACCCACTTTTAATGATTATGATGATGGCATAATTGACCCAGATGGAATGGCCAAAGCTTTTAATACAGAAATATTAAAAGAAAGAAAAAATGATACTTGGAGAGATGTACCATCTGATGTTGAAACTGGTGGTAAAAATAATTTAAGAAAATCCAAAAAAAACAGAAAATATAAAAATAAAACTATAAAAGCAGGTAATAAAAACAAATCATATGAAAAACAAAAGGGTGGCCATATTGATGAAAAAAAACTTAAAGATGATATTAATAGTATTGCTGTTTCCAATGAAATAGGTGCTACATTTTTAGAGGGCAAAGATGAAATACAAAAACATCATCAAGATATTGATATACTTTTTGGTTACAAAACAAAAAATGGTTCAGAGTGTTGGTTAGGACGAAAAATAGCAAATGATCGTGTCGAATTTGATGAATATTTTTTTATTCAAGGCAAGAATAGTGAAAAAATTGTTTAAACAAATAAAAATATTTTTTAATAGTATATTAAATAATATTTATGTTTAAACGTTTCACTGAACATCCCAAAAATAACAATATGACTTATTTTCAACATTTTTGTTTTTCTTGCAATTTAGGATTTCAATTCTCTATTGCTTCTATTTATGCATATATACATGCTGCATTTCCATTTTTATATGAAACAAGTTCACAAGATTATGCTGCAACTATTCTTAACGCTATTGATGAAAAAAAAATTCATAAAGTTTAAATATCTTAAATAATAAATTAAAATTCTTCTTCTCCTAGACATCCTCCTGGACCTACATGAGCCAATTGGTTCGGTTGGTCTTCTCTACAACCCCTGCAGCTATTCCTCATTTTTTCCATTTCAATCTTCGCAATGCGTGATGACCGTCTTACTGGTTGTTGTTCTTCCCGCTTCTTCTTATTCGCTTTTCTAGTCGCACTTCTTTCAGCACTCTTAGACAATTTAATTAATGCTTCTGCTGCTTCCATTATCTCTTCTTGTTTAATTTTTTCTCTTAATTGTTCGTTTAATACACGAAGTTTCCAATTTGTTTCACTTTTAATTCTTTTTATGATTTTTTCTCTAATCTCTTTAATATCTTTCTTCCATACTTCACGATATTTCTTCTCAATATCCTTTAGCTTACTGCGCTCTTCTTGTAGAATATAAAATGCTCCTGTTATACAACAGTTAACCGGCTTTGGCTTATTAAGTTGTTCTTTTGTAGGACCATATACATCCCTTACTACTGTCCCTTTATAATCATAAATTGAAAATAGAACTCTTCTTTCAGATGTATTGTTTGTGTTATTCATATTGACTGACATAATTTCTTAATTGTTTATGATATTTATAATAATATCATAAATAATCAATTTTATACAAATATATAATTATTTTGTAAAAATCATAATCTTTTCGCCGGTTTCACGATGTTGTGTTACATTTACATTTTTATTAAACATATTTTTTATAGCTATTAATTCAAATTTTTTCTCTGTAATGTTGTTCATATCATTTATTAAATTATATTTTTCTGTGTTATCTGAACCATAACCAGATAATATATAACATAAACGACCTCCTTTCTCTAGTACAAAATAACATAATTCTATTGTTTTTTCCCAATATTTTTCAAGCCATTCGTCATATGTTTTATATTTATCTGTGCTTTGATTTTCACTATCATATAATTCTAATTTAAAGTATGGTGGACTAAAAAATACTAAATCAAAGTGATTTTTATAATTCTTTTTAAAATAACTATAATTCAGTAAATTCTCTGATGGTTTATTATATATTTTTGTTGTTATTTTTGGATAATTTTTTGCAAATTCTTTCGTTTTATCACATACTTCTTTTATTACATCTGTGCCTACATATTCTCTTACTATCTGTGACTCTAATAAACCATACATATAACTTGTCCATCCTAATGTCGGTGTAAATACTTTCGTACCTTGTAATAATGTTAAATTTAATGAATATACTAAATATGGATTCATTATTGATGCTCTAAAATACAAACTTGATAATACTCCTCCAAATCCACCTTTTTTTATATAATATAATGATGCCGGTGCCAATATTTGATAATCTATTGTTTTTTTATTAAACAAATCTAATGCCATATCCAAATAACTACGTTGATTTTTTATATAACCTGATTTTGTATTTAATAATATATCACGCATATGCAAATTTCTTATTTGATTTTTATATTTTACTAACAAATTATTGTTATATATCCTTGATGGTATCTCTTTATGTAAAAAATTATTCTCTATCTTGAGAGAACGATTATAAAAATTTATTAAATATACATCCTTATTCTCTAATATCCCTTTTAAAAATATAATATCATTCATATTTATTTTTTTCAATTCTATATATTCTCTTAATTTATACATTCTATTACTTGTCTTCACTTTATAACTATCTAAAAATTTTTTTAATGATATCTCTCTATCCCTTTTAAATAATTTTAAAAAATCCTTCTCCTCTATCATTTATATTATAATATTATAAATATTTATTATCATACTAATAAATATTTCTCTAATTTAAAATCTTGTTTTATGACTTTCATGTCGATGATGGCAAATCTTTTGTTTTAATTTTAGAGTCATAGACTGCTTGTGAAACTAAACCTTCGAGTTCACGTATATACTCCTCTCTTCCTGCAGGAATTATATCGCGATAACCTATACTAGAGACTGTACCATTTTCAGGAATTGCCAGCTTTCTTTCTACTTGCATAGCATTAGACCTGTAACTTCTATCAGCAATTGATAGTGATTTTTGGGGCAATTCACCTTCCTTCATTACATAATCACTTGTAATACGATAATCAATACCACCTATACTAGAGACTGTACTATTTTCAAATAATTTTAGAATAAATGCTGATGTCATAACTTTTTTTTTAAATGCATCAAATCCCAATGTTTTGGTTTGGTAATCTTTTAATGCTCCACTTTTTGATGTGTTTATTATTCTGTTAACATTCTCTTCTAATCTTTTATATCTCGTTGTAGAAAATGCACCTGCGCCATAAGCTATCGTTACGCCACCATCTCGTATATGTGTTAAAAGACTATTAAATTCTCCCTCGTTATTAGGGTTGCTAATGAAAGTATCAAAACTATCATAATTTTCACCTTTAACACTTAATATTGAAGGTTTTGAATACACTATCTGTGACAAATCGCGACCTTTATTTTTCAAAACATGATTTATTGCCATTATTACATATTTTATATTTTTAATTGTATCACCCAATTTTTGACCTTTAAGTAAATATGTTTTATATCCATCTACTTGTAAACATTCTTCTACTATAGTAGTTGGTGGAGCTGGTGGAACAGGAGTGCCTGGTGGAACTGGTGGAGATGGTGGAACAGGAGTGCCTTGAACAATATTTTTATAAATTCCAAACTCAAATGCCATTGTTCTTAATGGGTATACATGTTTCTGAACATCATCACTATATAATACAGCATGTAACACACCCAGATTGCCCGGCTTTGTAATAAGTCTTGTTGCATTCGCCGGTGTCTGTATTTGTGTCACTTGTTTATTTGATGAATTTGGACTGACTAATTCTGTTGGTTCTTGCCATAACTTTTTCAAATGAAAAGACATATGAAAGTACTCTTTTTGCGTTCTCTGTGCAATTAAGTCTAATCCATCCACGTCAGATGGTACTGTTCTTTTTTGGTAAAATTTTAATAATGGTTCTCCTTTTTCTTCATCAATTGCAAAATCAAGACCTAAACCTGTCTCTTTATATATGGAGGCGTCTTGTTTTATTGTTGTTTCAAAATGATATTTAATAGCTCTTAAAAAATTTATAATTTTATCTTTAGATTTATTATTACTCGTTGTGTTAGATATTCCAATTACTTCTTTCATCAAAGAAGTGAAATCATTGTCTGATATTTCCCTTGTCCTTGTTGTACCAGTTGTTTGTAAATAAGATTCAACCCTGTTAAACATAGGACTTACTTTTTCAAGGACTGGTGCTGGTGCTTGTGATTGTGATTGTGCTTGTTGGTTTGATGACATTGAACGTGTCATCATTGTGTTCCTATTTCGTGGTGTCACTGTGTTCCTGCTTGATTTTGCGGGTCTTGTATTTTTGGAGGATTGTGATTTTTTCGGTCCGCCACCAAATATATTTTCATCTAAATAATCCAAATCATCAGTAAGTACAAGAAAAACTTCTCTATCTGGATGTAAATTATGATAATCATCTACAATTTTATCTAAATATGCTTGTTT
>CEUH01132200.1_pt1 | contig 16940 bp, 17 predicted proteins | sample 356461 | NCBI WGS metagenome assembly CEUH01 (sample SAMEA2623275, study PRJEB7988) | marine metagenome | isolation source: saline water (ENVO:00002010), including
TTAAAAGTATATTTGCAAAAAACAATTATAATGCCATTAATAAAATCTATTTCAGGTATAAGAGGAACAATTGGAGAAAAAAAGGGTGAGGACTTAACTAAGGATGATATCGTTCTTTACGCAAAATCTTTTGTTTTGTGGTTACAATCTGAAAATAGACTTATTAATAACAAAATTGTTGTTGGGAGGGATGCAAGAATTTCTGGTAAAATGGTTGAAGGTCTGGTTATTGATACATTAACAAAAATGGGGTTAAATGTAGTTTCACTAGGTTTGTCAACAACCCCAACTGTAGAAATTGCCGTGCCATTAGAAAATGCTGATGCAGGTATTATTATTACCGCTAGTCATAATCCAAGAAACTGGAATGCATTAAAGTTATTAAACGATAAAGGGGAGTTTATTAATGCTGCTGACGGTAAAAAGCTGCTAGAAATAGCAAGCTCAAATCCAAAATCAATTTATAATAAAAATATTGGTGAAGTCAAATTCAGCAATATGTATATTGATATTCACACTGATTTAATAATTAATTTGAATGCTGTAGATGTTGATTTGGTTAAAAGTAAAAATTTTAAGGTTGTTGTTGATGCTGTTAATTCAACAGGTGGTATTGCGGTTCCCAATCTTTTAAAAAAACTTGGTGTTAATGTGGTTGAGTTATATTGTAATCCAAACGGTAAGTTTCCTCATAATCCAGAACCTCTCAAAGAAAATTTAAAAGATCTTTCCAGATTGGTTGTTGAAGAAAAAGCTGATCTAGGAATAATTGTTGATCCTGATGTTGATAGATTGGCTTTTGTTTCAGAAAATGGTGAAATATTTGGTGAAGAATATACATTGGTGGCTTGTGCTGATTATTATCTCAAAAATAATCCTGGTAATACGGTAAGTAACTTGAGTTCATCAAGAGCTTTGAAAGATGTAACCATTTTAAATAATTGCTCACATTTTTATAGTGCTGTTGGTGAGGTTAATGTTGTTGAAATGATGAAAAATAAAAACGCGGTTATCGGAGGTGAGGGAAATGGAGGAGTAATTTTGCCAGAATTACATTATGGTCGTGATGCGTTGGTTGGAATTGCCTTATTTTTAACCTACCTCTCAAAATTAAATATCTTATGCTCTGAATTAAGAGGTATGTATCCAAATTATTTTATGTCAAAAGAAAAAGTCTCATTGAAAGACAATATAGATATCGATTCTATTATTAAAAAAATTGCTTTAAAATATTCTCAAAATAAAATAACAACCATTGATGGGTTAAAAATTGATTTTGAAGACTCATGGGTTCAGCTTAGAAAAAGTAATACAGAGCCAATTGTAAGAGTTTATTCTGAAGCAAAATCTCAGAGCTTGGCTAACGATTTATCGTCAAAATTCATTTTAGAAATAAAAAAATCTATTCAGAATTAATTTTTCTATGCTTAAACCTTTTGTGAGTCCAGGTATAAAACTCAGGCTTTTTATTTATCTGAAATTCTAATTTTTTCATAAACTTTTCAGTAATTTCATAATTTTTAAACTTTTTCGGATTATCTGTAATGAGCGAGAATTTTGTTTTGTAATAACCTCTACCAACTTTTTCAATTTCCAAATAAACTACAGCCATATTATATTTTTTTGCTATAACTTCAGCTCCTATATAAACTGGGACATAATTATTCAAAAATTTCATCCAGTGGCTTGCTTTACTTTTTTTAGGAGATTGATCTGAGGCAAATCCATACAGGTTAAGTTCTTTTTTTTGTGAATGTTTGTGGATTTCTCTAAAAGTTTCCTTGGTAGCTATTAAATTACCTCCGTATTGAGATCTATTTTTTTTAGCCCATTTGTCAAAATATTTATTAGAGAGTTTCTTATAAATTGCATTAACCCTATAATCTGTGTGGTTGTTTAAAGCAAAAACCCACTCCCAGCTAGCGTAATGACCTGCAATTAAAATTAAATCTTGATTTTGATTATATATTTGTTTTAGTAATTCTGGGTTTTGGAAAGTATATCTTTTTTCTAATTCATTACGTTTTATATTCATAGATTTAAATGATTCCAGAAAAATATCGGATAAATGTCTGTAGTATTTTTTTTCTATTTCTTTTCGTTTAACGAATTCAATTTTTGGATATGCTAATTTAAGATTATTTCTTACTGTTTTTTTTCTGTATGAAATAACATAGTATAAAAAATAATAAGTAATATCAGATAATTTGTAAAGAAGATAAAAATTTAGCCTTGAAACAAACCAAATAAATGGATAAGCCACTATATAAATCAGTAAATTCATTAGACTAGTTTAAAGCAAATATATGTTATATTTGGTTTTTTCTAGAAAATGATGAATTCTATCACTTTAATTTTAATAGGTTTAAATATATATTTTTCTTTTAAAGGGTTTAATAATAAGGTTTTTTTTAATAGATATAAATTTAATCCTTCTCATATAAAAAAAGGTGAAGTTGTTCGCTTCATTTCATCAGGTTTTTTACATGTAAATACTACACATCTTTTCGTAAACATGTTGACACTTTATTTTTTTATAGATTTAGTAGTAATAAAACTTGGTATTGTAAGTTTTCTTATAATTTATTTTGTCAGCTTATTTTTCGGTAATTGGTTAACTTATAATATTTATAAGAAGAGCTTAAATTACAATGCTGTTGGCGCCAGTGGAGCTGTAATGGGTGTTTTATACTCCTATATCATATTAAATCCTTATGAAATATTATACCTGTTTGCTATTGTTCCAATACCTGCATTTGTATTTGGTATCGGTTATTTATTTTACTCTGTATATTCTATGAAAAACTTAAATGACAACATTGGTCATGAGGCTCATTTAGGAGGTGCTATAGCAGGTCTTCTTATAACAACCCTTTTGCAGCCTAAGCTTTTAATTGATAATTTTTTTGTTGCAGTACTATTATTAATTCCTATTGTATATTTTTATATTAAAAACAGAAAAAATTGATTAAAAGTGACAATATTATTGCTTTAGCTTCCCCATCAGGAATTGGTGCAATTTCACTTATTAGAGTTTCTGGGCCAGAAAGTATTTCAATAGTTAATAATATTTTTAAAGCCTTTGATAAAATTAAACTAACTGAACAAGTGGCAAATAGAGTTCAACTTGGATATATTCATGATAAACAGCTAATAATCGATAAGGTTTTAGTTACTGTTTTTAAAAATCCAAAGTCGTATACCGGTGAGGATTTAGTTGAAATTTCTTGTCATGGAAGTACTTTTATTCAGGAATCTATAATTCAACTTTTGTTAAAGTTTAATTGTAGAGTAGCTAACCCTGGAGAGTTTACCATGCGTTCTTTTTTAAACGGAAAAATGGATTTAAGTCAAGCTGAGTCCGTTGCAGATTTAATTTCAAGTGATTCTGAAGCTTCTCACAAGTTAGCTATGAATCAGATGAGAGGTGGTTTCAAAAATGATATAAATGATCTAAGATCTGAGCTTGTAAATTTTGCTTCTTTAATTGAATTAGAGCTTGATTTTTCGCAGGAAGATGTAGAGTTTGCTAATATGAATGAGCTAAATAAATTAATAGATAAAATAACATCAAATCTTAAGAATCTAATTGATTCATTTAAAACTGGAAATGTTATTAAAAACGGAATTCCAATAGCGATTGTTGGTGAGCCAAATACCGGGAAATCTACACTGTTAAACACATTATTAAATGAAGATCGTGCAATAGTTAGCTCTATTGCGGGAACAACTAGAGATACAATTGAAGATCAAATAAATATTAATGGGGTTAACTGTAGATTTATTGATACTGCAGGGATAAGATCAACAGATGATGAGATAGAAAGTATTGGGATTGAAAGAACATTTAAAAAAATGAGTGAATCTGAAATTATATTTTTTCTAATTGATTATTCGAATCTAGACGAAGATAAGATAAATTATTATGTTGATTATCTTGATGAAATTGAAGATAAATTCCCCTCTACAAAACTTATTACAATCCTTAATAAAAATGATGTTAGGTCCAATATAGAAGTCGTCGATTTAGATAGATTTAATCCTATTAAAATCAGTGCAAAAAATAAGTTGAATATAGAATCTTTAACAAAGGAAATAAGTGTTTATATTAACAATTTAACTAGCCAAATTGATAATTCAACAATCTCTAATTCAAGACATTATGACTTATTAAATAAAACTTTTGAGGAAATACATAAAGTAAAAATTTCTATTGCAGATAAAGTTTCAAAAGATCTATTAGCAATTGATATTAAGCAGGCTATTTATTATTTAGGAGAACTAACAGGTGAAATTTCAAATGATGAAATACTTGGCAATATATTTTCAAAATTCTGTATCGGCAAGTAAGTTATTGATATTCTATTATTTATGTAAGTATATGAAAAAAAATTTATTGTAAATTACAAGTATGAAAAAGTTAATATTATTATTTATTCCATTTGTTTTTGCTTGCGGAAATGAATCCTTAGCTGATAAATTATGTAACTGTCTTCAAGAGGACCTTAATAACTGGAGTAAATATGCAAATGGATCAAGAGAAAACGCATTAGTAATGGATATAATTGGTACCGAAAATCTTAAATGTAATGAATATTGGGAAAGTCCTGAATATACTTCAGAAACAGAAATAGATGACATCCTTGACAATTCTTGTCCTTATGATACTAAATGGGATGAGTTAGTTCGTCGCTATATAGAATGTCCCGAATGTATTGCAGAAAAATACTAGTAAAAAAACATACGATGTGAATGAAATTTTTGATGTTTGTGTAGAGCTTTTGCATTATTGGGGAGATATTGTGGGATTAACCTATAAAGAAATTAACGTTTGGATTTTTGTAATAATAGAACCTGTAATTTTTATTATAATGTTAGTTTATATTATACACTTAAGAAAGAAAATCAAAATATTGAGAAACCGCAATAAAACTTAGATTATGAAAAAGTTAATTATTCTGACATTATTTCCGTTTATTTTATTAAGTCAAGAAAATTATACGTGGGATGAATATCTCGATATTGATACTTGTTTAGATGTCCATAATAAAGCCAGAGCAGAGGTAGGTGTAAATAAATTGTTATGGTCTCCAGAATTAGCAAATGATGCACAAAAATATGCTGAAGAATTAGCAAATAAAGATAGTATGGTTCACAGTGAGGAAAATAATGGTCAAGGTGAAAATTTATATTATTCCTACAAATCAAAAACATTAAATGGTGTTAAATCCTTTGAATTCTCTGAAACACCATTTACAGATGCCTCAAATGCTTGGTATGGAGAAATAGTTGATTACAGTTATGGTCCAATCAAAAATGATTCACATTTTTATAAAATAGGACATTATACTCAGATGATATGGTCAACTACAAAGGAATTTGGTATGGGTTATGCCAAATCAAAATCAGGTAAAATATATGTTGTTGCTAGATATTATCCTCAAGGGAACTATATTGGAGAATATCCATATTAATTTTAGAAGTAAATTTCTTGTGCTAATCTGAAAGTATTTGAATGGGCTTCTATGATATCTCTAAGAACTGGAGAATACCCACCACCCATGCTAACTTGTATTGGAACTTTATTTGATTTACAGAATTCTAAAATAAATCTGTCTCTTTCTTTACATCCATTGATGGAAACGGATAATCTACCTAGTTTATCATTTTCAATGATATCCACACCTGATAAATAAAAAATAAAATCTGGTTCAAAAAATTCAATAAGTCTTGGTATTTCGTATTTGATTTTCTTTAGATACTCTTTATCAGTAATCCCGTCTTTAAAACCATAATCATAATCACTTTTTTCTTTTCTAAAAGGATAGTTTTTTTCTCCATGAAATGAAACTGTAAAAACATTTTCATTATTTCTAAATATTTCAGCTGTTCCATTACCTTGATGAACATCTAAATCTAAAATTAATATTCTTCTAGAAAAACCATTTTTGATTAAAAGATTTGCTGCAATTGCCTGATCATTTAAGATACAAAATGCTTCTGCACGATTTGTGAAAGCATGATGAGTACCCCCAGCAATATTCATTGAAATTCCGAAATTTATAGAATGCAACGAACATTCAATGGTTCCCTGCACAATTTTTTTTTCTCTTTCTATTAATTTATTAGACATAGGAAAACCTATTGCCCTTATTTCTTTCTTCTCTAATTGTTGTTTTATTAATTTTTCATAATAACTTTTGTCATGAGTTAGTAATATTGCATTATCATCAATTTCACCAGGTTTAAAAAAGTTATATTGGTTACAGGTATTTTCCCTTAGAAGTTGTTCGGGAATCAACTCGTATTTAATCATCGGAAATCTATGATTTTCTTTTAGCTTATGATTATACAAACTGTCATTAGCTATTTTGAGCATATGATTTTAATTAATGGAATAAATTTTGTTAATATTAACATAAAATGTGCCAATGGAACATTACTTATTTATAGCTCTATTAATATGGGGGCTTCCAAGTACTTTTTTAAGAAGTAAATTTAGGAAGATAGTTTACCAAACAGATGATTGGAAAATCAATATTAAGCCAGTATTCTTAAAGGAGTTAAAAGGTTTATTATTCAATGTTTTTCCTTCTAATACCGATTATATCAGGGTAAGAAATCAATATAGGGTATATTTAACGGTATATTTGTTATTATTTATAATTTATGCTTTGCTCAAATGAAAATACACTTTAAAAACATATTATTTATTTCGATTATAATATCAATATGTTTAGGATTAGGTTTTATTGTAGGTAATCCAATTGTAATTAATGCAATCACATTGATCTTTATTATCCATTGGATTTCCTTTATTCCAGCTAATATTTATAAAACCGAAAAATTTTTTGATTTAACAGGAAGTATAACATACATTTCTGTGATTTTATATGTATTATATTCAAAAAGTAAAAGTTTTGACTCAATTATTGGTGAAATTATTATTTCTGCATCTATAATAATATGGGCATCTAGATTAGGTAGTTTTTTATTTTTAAGAATAAAAAAAGCTGGAGAAGATAAGAGATTTAGAGAATTTAAAAAATCCTCATCAAGATGGTTGTTGACATGGACAACTTCTGGAATGTGGGTTACGATATGTTCACTTTGTGGTGTAACCGCTATTTCATCTGACTCAGTTATTGAAATCGGTCTGTTATTTTACCTAGGTTTTTTCCTTTTTGTTTCTGGTTTCATTATAGAAATTGTTGCAGATTACCAAAAAACAAAGTTTAGGTCAATTCCAGCAAATAAAGACAAATTTATTTCGTCAGGGCTTTGGTCAAAATCTAGACACCCAAATTATGTTGGTGAAATTACTTTGTGGCTTGGAATTTCTATCATGTCATTTTCTAATTTGAATGGATTTGAGCTAATAACTCTTATTTCTCCAATCTTTACTTATTGGCTACTTGTATATGTAAGTGGCATAAATATTTTAGAAAAAAGTGGCCAAAAAAAGTGGGGTCATTTAGAGTCGTACAAAAAATATGTTAAAAAAACCCCTCAACTGTTTTTTTGAATTAAATTTTCAAATTTGTTTAAAAATAAAAACCTTCTGATATTGCTTATGATTATTATTCCTTTAATCGGCTTTATTTTTAATATTTATGCCATATTTCTTTTTTTACCCCTGGGATTTTTTTTTAATAAAAAATCTAAATAAATTCTACAACTAAGATTGTAAAACCTATTATTATAATAAATACACCAAAAGTTTTCTTAAGAATATTATCACTAATTTTTTGTGAGAAAAGTTGACCTGTAAAAATTCCCATTACAGAAATCAATGTAAAAAATAATAAAAATTTCCAATTGATTTGTTGCAGTTGTATTTCAACATCCCCAATAAAGCCTATTAAAGATTTAAGTGAAATAATTGCCAGAGATGTAGCAATAGCTGCCTTCATTCTTAAATTTGAAAGTATCACCAGTATTGGTATTATTATAAATCCACCACCTGCACCTACCAATCCGGTTAGAAACCCAATTAATGACCCTTCAGCAAAAATTAATAATTTATTAGGTGCAATTGTTTTTGTTTGTTTGATTTTTACAATTGTTTTTGGAGTTCTCTTAATCATTAAAAATCCAGCAGTTAACATTAATAATGCAAAAATTAACATTATAAGTTGCCTTTTTGTAATATTTATCATTTCAGAAAATATAATTTCATCTGGAATCAAGTGAATAAGATATTTTCTGGTAATATAAACTGTAATAATTGCAGAAATAGAAAATAATAGAGTAGTATTATAATTTATCAATTTATTTTTAAAATTTTTAATTGAACCAATAAATGATGTGGTGCCAACTATAAATAAAGAATAAGCAGTTGCTAAGATTGGGTTAATCTTGAAAAGATATACTAAAATTGGAACAGAAAGTATAGATCCGCCACTACCAATTAACCCCAAAATAAGACCAACCAGAAAAGCACCAAAATAACCTAATATTTCAAATGACTCCAAATTTTGTTTTTAGTTGTTTAATGTTAATATAACTCTAAAATTTTAAAATCTGACATTCATTTTGAATATCTTTAACATGCTATAAAAATCTTTTTATGAGCTATAAATTATTATTTTTCTTTTTATTTTTTTCGTTCTTAAATTTTCATTCTCAGGAAAATTTAATTAAGTCATTGGATATAAAAACCTTAGATGCGGGAGATATATATTTAGAGAGTTTTAAATTGAATAGAATTAAACCCTCAGGGTTGACTAATAAGTTGCCAAAAAAGTTTTTTAATTATAATATAGATTTTGATATTAGGTCAAATAATTTAGAATTAGATATAACTAAAAAATCTGATTTAGTAACTCCAACATGGATAGTTCGACAATCATTTTCGGAAGGAAATATTTCTAATTCTAAGTTTAATAAAGATTTTTATCTAGGAGATTTAGAAACAGAGTCAAGTTATATTATAATTAAATGCCGTGATCATGAGTATGTTGATGGAGATAGAATCAGATTAATGCTTAATGGAGCAGTGATACACCCTAATATTTCTTTGTCATCCATATTTTATGTTGTTGATGTAGATCTTGATGAAGGATATAATAATATTGACTTTATTGCCTTAAATGAAGGTGAATCAAGTCCTAATACCGCTCAAATGATGGTTTATGATGAGTTTGGTATGATTTTATCGAATAAGAAATGGTTAATTTCTACTGGATATAAAGCAAAGCTAGTTGTGTTTAAAAAATAACTAGCTATTGAGCATAACCGGCATAACTAGCATAATTAATTCTTCGTCTTTAGAATATCCATCTAGAGGTTGTAAAATTCCTGCCCTGTTAGGCATGCTCATTTGTAATTGTATTTCTTTGCAATCCAAGTTATTAGTCATTTCAATTAAAAATCTTGAATTAAAACCAATCTCAATATCTTCACCTTTATAGTCACATGTTAATCTTTCTTCAGCTTTGTTACTAAAATCTACATCTTCAGCAGAAATATTTAATTCAGCACCAGCAATTTTAAGTCTTACTTGATGAGTAGTCTTATTAGAAAAAATTGAAACTCTTTTTAATGAACCAAGCAGCAATGATCGATCAATTGTTAATATGTTAGGATTTTCATTTGGGATTACAGCTTCATAATTTGGATATTGACCATCAATTAATCTGCAAATAACGGTAAGTCCATCTAAATCAAATTTAGCATTTGAATTATTATACTCAATTATTACCTCACTATCGTCATCAATAAAATTTTTGAGTAGATTAAGCGGTTTTTTTGGCATAATAAATTCAGCTAAGGATGAAGCTTTAAGATCATTTCTTCTATATTTAACTAATTTGTGAGCATCAGTAGCTACAAATGTTAAGTTATCAGATGATAATTGAAAAAAAACACCACTCATGACTGGTCTTAAATCATCATTGCCTGATGCAAAAATTGTTGAATTTATTGCTTTTGACAGAACTTTACTAGAAATCTTTGTACTAGACGGATTATCAAGAGTAATAGTCTTAGGGAATTGATCACCTTCAGTGTATGCAAGTGCATACTTTCCATGATTGGAGCTGATTTCAATTGTATTATTTTTATCTACAGTAAATGTTAGAGGTTGTTCAGGAAATGTTTTTAATGTGTCAATTAATAATTTTGAAGGAATTGCTATTTCACCTTTACTTGAGCTATCAACCTCAATTGAGGATATCATGGTAGTTTCAAGATCACTTGAAGTAATTTTTAAAGTTGAATTATCTAATTCAAACAAGAAGTGGTCTAGAACTGGAATTGTGTTAGAGGTGTTAATCACCCCTCCCAAAATTTGAAGCTTTTTTAAAAGATTATTACTTGATACAATAAATTTCATAAAAGACATATTTTATATATTAAACAAATATATCATATTGGTAATAAAAATGTTAAATAAACTTATCAACAAAATCAACTTTTAAACTTAATAGTTACAGAGTCATAAGTTTTTAATCCCATAAGAGTAGCAGCGGTCCCAACATTATTTGGGTTACTTCTGTAAATGGATATCTGAAGCAAATTATTTGAGTTAAAAACAACTAATCCTTTTCCTTCATCATTTCTTTCATTCACAGGCGTTTTAAAATTAATAATATCGCTATATCTGCTGAAAATTTTATTGAATTTGTAATTTCTTGCTGAAACTTCATAATTTCTTCCTTTCTGAATTTCTTCAAATAACGATTTCTTGAGATTTGTAACTACATTGCCAAAATTATCAATATAAATTACACTGCATACTATCTGATTAAGATCTTCATCTAAAAAAGGTTTGAGATTTTTTACCTTCTTTATTGAATTAATTTCTTTACCTATAATTTCAGGTTTACCTCCTTTAGCCAAATGACAAGCAATTTCAGAAAAAATAATGGTACTCGAATCTATGGTTTCTAGATTATCATAAATTGTAATTTCATATATTTTTTGTGGGTTTATATTTTGAGCTAATATGCTTAAAATCCCATTATCATTAGAAATAAAAAAATGGTTGTCAAGATATATCAGAATATGTTTATTTTCTTTTGTTTTTTCAGAATCAACATCAATTATGTGAACAGTGTTTTCTGGAAAACTTTTATAGGAGCTTTCTAAAATATAGGCAGCTTCCATAATATTGAAAGCTGAAACATTATGTGAAATATCAACAATCTTAGCATCGGGATTTTTAGTATAAATAAGACCTTTCATTTTTGCTACAAAATGATCTTTGTTTCCAAAATCGGTAATTAAAGTAATTATAGACATTAAATTGTTAATATTTATTAATGTAAGTGGTCATGAAATTACGTAATTTAGATTAAGTAATCTAGTAATTTATATGACGATTAGTAACTTAAATTGATTTGGAAGAAAAAGTAATAAAAATTGAAAGTATTGATCCAAAAGATTTTTTTGGTCCTCAAAATAAAAATATAAAATTATTAAAAGGTAACTTTCCTCATTTGAAAATAGTCGCTCGGGGTAATGAGTTAAAAGCATATGGACAAACTCATGACCTTACTGAACTTGAAATAAGAGTTAATAAAATAATAAGTTATTTTTTAAAATATAATATCCTATCAGATAATGAAATTGAGACATTATTAACAAAATCAGATTTTGAAATAAACACTTCAAATGATAGTTATAAACCAATATTACATGGTGTAAACGGAAGAGTTATTAAAGCAAGAACTCTTAATCAAAGAAAAATTATTGATTGTGTTTCAAAAAATGATATGGTTTTTGCTATTGGTCCTGCAGGAACAGGTAAGACTTACACAGGTATAGCCCTAGCTGTAAAAGCTTTAAAAAATAAACAAGTTAAGAGAATAATTTTAACCAGACCAGCAATTGAGGCAGGTGAAAATCTGGGTTTTCTTCCTGGAGATTTAAAAGAAAAATTAGACCCCTACATGCAGCCCCTTTATGATTCTTTAAAGGATATGATTCCCTCTGAAAAATTAAAAAAATATTTAGAAGATGAGGTTATTCAAATTGCACCACTAGCATTCATGAGAGGTAGAACTCTTGATAATGCATTTGTTATTTTGGATGAGGGACAAAATACAACTCATTCTCAAATGAAAATGTTTTTAACAAGAATGGGTAAAAATGCAAAATTTATAATAACTGGTGACCCAGGACAAGTTGATCTGCCAAGAAATGCAATTTCAGGTTTAAAAGAAGCTATACTGATTTTAAAAAACACAAATGGAGTTAGCATAGTCTACTTAGATGATTCAGATGTTATAAGAAATAAACTTGTTAAAAAAATAATTGAGGCATACAAAAACATTGAAAAATAAGAATTTATAAAGTTGAATACCATTGTTAAATCTGATTTTAATTTTCTTAACCAAAAGAGAGTTTACAAAGGAAAAGTAAGGGATGTATATTTCTTAAAAAATAACATAATTGTAGTGGTTGCATCTGATAGGATTTCTGCATTTGATGTAGTAATGCCTAAGGGAATACCTTTTAAGGGGCAAATTTTGAATCAAATTGGTGTTAAAATGATGAATGAAACTAAGGATATAGTTCCTAATTGGTTAATTCATAGCCCTGACCCAAATGTTTCAGTTGGTCATTTATGTACTCCTTTTAAGGTCGAGATGGTGATTAGGGGATATCTTTCTGGTCATGCTGCTAGAGAATATAAAAAAGGTAACAGAGTTATTTGCGGCAAAATAATGCCTAATGGAATGATTGAAAATGATAAATTCCCTAATCCAATTATAACCCCAGCAACTAAAGCTGAATTTGGTGAGCATGATGAAGATATTAGTAAAGAAGAAATAATTGAGAAAGGTGTTGTCTCAGAATATGATTATAAAATATTAGAAAAATATACAAAAGCTCTTTTCAAAAAAGGATCAGAATTAGCAAAAGAAAGTGGATTAATATTAGTTGATACAAAATATGAATTTGGTAAAACAATCGATGGTGAAATTGTGTTAATTGATGAAATTCATACACCTGATTCTTCAAGATACTTCTATCTTGATGGATACGATGAAAGGCAAAAAGCTAAAATATCTCAAAAACAGTTGTCTAAGGAGTTTGTTAGACAATGGCTTATATCAAATAATTTTCAGGGTTTAGATGGGCAAGAAATTCCAGAAATGTCAGACGAATATATAAAATCAGTGTCTGAAAGGTATATTGAGTTGTATGAGAGTATAACATCTGAAAAATTTATTAGGTCTGATTTGAAAAATATATCAAATAGAATATTTACTAATACAGAAAATTATTTAAAAAAATATTTTGAATATTGAAGAGATTATTTCATTTATATCCTCAAATGTGTGGGGGTACCCACTTCTTTTTTTGATTATCGGTGGAGGTTTCTATTTAATCTTAATTTCAAAATTTCTACCGTTTAGATACCTGCCTCATGCTATTAGTATATTAAGAGGTAGATTTTCGGAAGATAGAAGTGAAGGGGAAATAAGTCATTTCCAAGCTTTGAGTACTGCTCTATCAGCTACAATTGGAATGGGTAATATCGCTGGAGTTGCTGTTGCAATTTCGATTGGAGGCCCAGGGGCAATTTTTTGGATGTGGGTTAGTGGAATAATAGGAATGTCAACTAAATTTTTTACTTCTTCATTAGCTGTAATGTTTAGAGGGGTTGATTCAAAAGGTAATAAGCAAGGTGGTCCAATGTATTTTATAACTGAGGGTTTAGGAAAAAAATGGATGTCATTTGCATTTTTTTTTAGTTTTTGTGGAATGCTTGGTGCATTACCAGTGTTTAACGTAAATCAACTTACTTCTGCTATAAATAATTTAGCTTTGAAACCAATGGGTTTTGAGAATAATTTTACCCTAAAATTTCTTGTTGGACTTGTTTTAATTATTATTACATCGGCAGTTATTTTTGGTGGTTTAAAAAGAATAGCAACCACAGCTTCCAAAATTGTACCAATAATGGTGGTTGTTTATTTTATTTCGGTCATACTAATTTTATTTTTTAATTATGAAAATATTTTTGAATCTTTTAGGCTGATATTTTTTGATGCTTTTGCTGGTAGTTATTTTAAAGAAGATGATATTTTAGGAGGTACTTTGGGTGCATTCATTATTTATGGTATCAGAAGAGGTGTCTTTTCGAATGAGGCTGGGATTGGAATGGCTCCAATGGCCCATGGCGCCGCAAAAACTAACAATCCAATTAAGGAAGGTCTAGTGGCCATGCTTGGTCCAGCAATAGATACATTGATAGTTTGTACGCTAACGGCATTGGCAATTTTAAGTACAGGTGTTTGGATAGATAATAAGCATCTAGAAGGGATAATGTTGACTGCTTGTGCTTTTGAATATTCTTTTGGTGATTATGGAAATTATATTATACTAATTTGTGCATTTTTTTTCAGTATTTCATCATTGTTTTCCTATTCTTACTATGGCGCTAAATGTTTATCTTTTGTAGCAGGTGATAAAAACAAAAAAAAATATAACTACATTTATGTACTTAGTATCATGATTGGGGCAACTACTTCAATATCAGTAATGTTAGATTTAATCGATACATTTTTTGGTTTAATGGTAATTCCAACTATGATAACTACATTAATTTTAGCACCAAAAGTTGTAAAAAAGTTAAATGAATATGAAATCAAAAAATAAATATAATCCTTATTGGAAGTCTAATATAAAGTATGTCTCAATTCTTCTTTTATTTTGGTTTATTATTTCATTTGGTGCTGGAATAATTTATAAGGACTTTTTAGATGAAATTTTTACAAATTTTAAGTTAGGATTTTGGTTTGCACAACAAGGGTCTATTTATGGCTTTGTCTTATTGATTTTTATTTATGTAAGACTAATGAATAATTTGGATAAAAAATATGGATTTAAAAAATAAAGTATGAATGTTCAATTATGGACCTATATTATTGTCGGACTAACATTCTCAATATATATTGGAATAGCAATTTGGTCTAGAGTTCAGTCGACCAAGGATTTTTATGTAGCCGGTGGAGGTGTAGGTGCATGGGCTAACGGAATGGCAACAGCAGCAGATTGGATGAGTGCTGCTTCATTTCTTGGGATGGCTGGTTTAATATCGTTTGGCGGATATGATGGTTCGGTATATTTAATGGGTTGGACTGGTGGTTATGTTTTACTTGCATTATTACTCGCACCATACCTTAGAAAATTTGGAAAATTTACTGTACCCGATTTTATAGGCGAAAGATATTACTCAAATACTGCTAGGATGGTTGCAGTTTTTTGTGCATTACTTGTGTCATTTACATATGTTGCTGGTCAAATGAGGGGTGTTGGTATTGTTTTTTCAAGATTTCTAGAGGTTGAGATAAGCACTGGAGTAATTATAGGTATGTTAATTGTTCTTTTTTATGCGGTTCTTGGTGGAATGAAAGGAATAACTTACACTCAGGTGGCCCAATACTGTGTATTGATTTTTGCATTTATGGTTCCTGCAATTTTTATTTCAATTCAAATGACAGGTAATCCTATCCCACAATTAGGTTTAATTAGTGAGGTTAATGATGGATCTTCTTTTTCTCTTCTTGAAAAACTTGATAATCTTAATTCGGAATTAGGTTTTGATAAATATACCGATGGATCAAAAGATAAAGTAGATATTTTTGCAATAACTCTAGCATTAATGGTGGGTACTGCTGGTCTGCCTCATGTTATTATTAGATTTTTTACTGTAAAAAAAGTTTCAGATGCAAGAAAATCAGCTGGAATAGCATTATTATTAATTGCAATCCTTTACACTACAGCACCTGCAGTTGCGGTATTTGCAAGAACTAATTTGTTAGATGTAGTTCCTAACAAATCATATAGTATGATGCCTAATTGGTTTAAAAAATGGGAAGATACTGGTTTAATAGCTTGGAACGATAAAAATCAGGATGGGATTATTTCTTATACTGTTGGTGACGCGTTCATTGAAAAAAAACCTGAATTTGATACAATTAGAGGACAATATGGCGAAAGAGTTACATTAAACCCTAATAAAAATAATAATAATGAACTGTATGTTGATAATGATATTATGGTTTTGGCAAATCCAGAAATTGCTAATTTACCAGATTGGGTAATTGCATTAGTAGCAGCTGGTGGATTAGCAGCGGCTTTATCTACTGCTGCGGGGTTATTATTGGTTATTTCTTCTTCAATCTCTCATGACCTTATAAAAAGAGTACTTTTTCCTAAAATAAGTGAAAAGGGAGAATTAATTACAGCTAGAATTTCTGCTTTTTTTGCTGTTTGTGTAGCTGGTTATTTTGGGATAAATCCACCTGGATTTGTTGCTGAAGTTGTGGCTCTTGCATTTGGATTAGCTGCAGCATCATTTTTTCCCGCAATAGTAATGGGTATTTTTTATAAAAAAATGAATAGAGAAGGAGCAATAGCAGGAATGATCGCTGGAATAGGTTTAATGTTGTTTTACATGCTAAAGTTTAAATTTGACTTCTTTGGAGGTGGTTCTTTTGAAGATTATTGGTTTAGTATTTCACCCGAGGGATTCGGAAGTTTTGCCATGATATTGAATTTTATAGTTTCTTTTGCTGTAATGAAGTTTACTTCGCCAACCCCAAAAAAAATAAAAGATATAGTAGACAACATAAGAATTCCTGAATATGAGTAGATATTACATAGACAGTCCAGAAAGATATTCTCAATTATATAAAGAGTCAATTAATGAACCAGAGGTTTTTTGGTCTGAATTAGCTTCAAATAACTTTTTATGGGAAGAAAAATGGTCAAAAGTTTTAGATTGGGATTTCAGAAAAGCTAAAATTTCTTGGTTCAAAGATGCAAAACTTAATATAACTATTAATTGTATTGATAGACATGCAAAAAATAATCCAGAAAAAACAGCAATAATTTTTGAGCCAAATAATCCTAATGAAGAAAATAAATCATACACCTATTCAGAATTATTAACAGAGGTCTGTAAAATGGCTAATGTTTTG
>CEUH01031209.1_pt1 | contig 16921 bp, 10 predicted proteins | sample 356461 | NCBI WGS metagenome assembly CEUH01 (sample SAMEA2623275, study PRJEB7988) | marine metagenome | isolation source: saline water (ENVO:00002010), including
TAAGGTTTTCCAGAGTTGAAATTGAATAATTCTAAAAAATGACTTTTCTCATTTAATACTTTAAAAAAGTCTTTCCTGTATATTAGAGCAACGTCAATACCTCTTGCATCAGGAGAATCGAAATGAGAGATTCCATAATTTCCATTTTTTAGATCTCCCGTATTTATTAGATCTTGAATGACTGCTTTGTTTTCCACTTCAGACAATCCCACTACTGTGGGTAATGAATTTGTTTCAGAATAACCTATCTCTGAAATTACCCTTGATAAATTTTTAAGTTTTTTATTATAAATCTCAGATCTTCCATTTTCAATTTCCATTATTGGGCTTGCCTCATCATTTTTACTTACATCATTTATTGTATCAAAAAGATTTTCCACATTATAAAAAGCTATGGTGTGGATCTTATATTTTTTTTCTTGAGCAAAGGAAAAATTGATTGAAAAAACAGATATTATGGAGATTAATAAAATTATTTTTTTCATGGGTAAATCTTATTACTCTAAAATAATATTTATTTAATTAAATGTTATTAATTTCGAGCTAATTGTAATGCGACAAATTCTATTTTTATTTTTATTAATTCCTAATCTATTACTTTCACAAGATTCCACGATTATTGTAAAAGATGCTAGTACATCAGATCCTATATCTGGAGTCCAAATTGAGACAAATAATGGTGAGATATTTTTTACCGGTGAAGACGGAAAAATATTAATAAGAGGAAACATTTCTGAAGTAACTATAAGTAAAGAAGGATATGTGACTATTAATAAGTTTTTAGTAGATGAGGTTAATATCATAGAATTAGAAACAGAAATATTTAGCTCTGATGTTGAATCTGGAATAATTTCTCTAACAGATTTCGATTTAAGTGATGATAGTAATACTAGTGACTTTGCCTCTGGTTTATTAAGTTCTTATAACGATGTGTTTCAGAGTATTGCCGCTTACCAATTCGGCCCTGCAAGATTTAGACAGAGAGGATATGACTCAAGAAATAACAAAATATTAATGAATGGTGTTGAAGTTAACAAGATTTATGATGGAAGACCTCAATGGAGTAATTGGGGAGGGTTAAATGATGTTTTAAGAAATAGAGAGTATAGTATTGGACTTGAGAAATCCAGAAGTGCCTTTGGTGGAATTAATGGATCTACAAATTTTATCTTGAGAACATCTCTCTACCAAAAAGGATTAAGAGTTTCATATTCGTCAACTAATACTAGTTATACAAATAGAGTTTTAGCAACATATTCTACAGAATATAAAAACTGGGATTTTACCTTCTCGGTTAGCAGACGCTGGGCAGAGGAAGGACATTTCCAAGGAACATTTTATGATGCTAATTCATTATTTATAGGAATTGAAAATAAAATAAATGATAACCATAGTATAAATTTTTCTGGAATATATGCTTACAATAGAAGAGGCAAATCCTCACCAAATACTCAAGAAGTTTATGATCTTCAGAGTGAAAACTATAATTCTTACTGGGGATGGCAAAATGGAATGAAAAGAAATTCCAGAGTCAAGAAGTTAGAGGAACCAATTTTCCTCCTTACGCATTATTGGGACATAAGCCCAAAATCTAATTTAGAGACTAGCTTGTTCTATCAGATTGGTAGTATGGGTAATAGTAGGTTAAATTATTCAAACGGTCCAAATCCTGACCCTTCATATTATAGAAAACTCCCTAGCTATTATCTAAGAAATTTTGCTGACAGGCCAGAGCTCTACACCTTAAGTGGAGATAATTTTTCTAATAACGCAAATTATTACCAAATAGATTGGGATAGAATGTACGAGGCAAATATTAATAATAGAGACAATAAAAGTATCTACATGTTATATGAAGATAGAGTTGATGACAAACTATTCCAATTTAATTCTATTCTTAACACTAATATTAGTGAAAGTTTGGATATTGATGTTGGTATAAATTATAAAAATTTAAACTCCCATAATTATGCAAATTCTATTGATCTTTTAGGAGGATCATATTACTTAGATGTTGACAGTTATAGAAGAGGCGATGAAGCTCAGAATGACTTAAATCAACCTGATAGAACAATTGCTGAAGACGAAGCATTTAAGTATAATTTTGAAATCAATTCTGAGTCAGTAAATTTATTTTCAAATATTGAGTTTAACTATAAAAAACTTAGCCTGAACATAACACCTAAGGTGAATTATTATACTATTCAGAGAGATGGAAAATTTCAGAATGGTGTTTACCCAGAAAATTCATATGGATTGAGTGAAAAGAAAGAATTTCTTAATGGAAGTATAAAATCTAACTTGGAATATAAAATTACTGGTAGACATATTATCAGATTAAGTGGAGCATATATTTCAAGGCCACCGACTATTAGAAATTCTTTCTCTAACTCAAGAGAAAATAACAACTTCGTAAATGGTATTGATGTTGAAAACATTTATTCATCAGAAGCTACTTACTTCATGAATATTGAACCAATTAAATTAAAACTTACAGGATATTACTCAAGATTTCAAAATATGAATGAAATATCTTTCTTTTTTGCTCAGGGTCTAGCAGGTCTAGAAGAATCTTCTGACTTTGTATCTGAAATAATGACAGGGTCAAGTAGAGATCATTACGGAATAGAATTTGGCATTGAATCAAAAATATCTAGTACAGTAAAAGCTTCTGGTGGGGTTGCTTTCGGGGAATATGTCTACACAAATAATCCCAATCTTTATCTAACATCAGATGATATTACAGGTACCGCTGACTATGGCACTGCATATATTAAAAACTACAAAGTGCCAGGCACACCGCAGAGGGGTTACTCTTTAGGGTTAGAGTATAGGAATCCGAATTACTGGTGGGTAAGTGCTAATGGTAACTACTTATCTAATAATTATATCGATATTTCTCCTATTATAAGAACCGAAAGGTTTTATGTAAATCCTGAGGACCCAGATGGATTTCCTTTTTCTAGTGCTAGTGAGAGTGAGGCAAGAAGATTATTAAAACAAGAAAAATTTGATGATTTATTTCTTCTTAATTTCTTCAGTGGAAAATCGTGGAAGATAGATAATTATTATATAGGTGTTATTGTAAGCGTTAATAATATACTTGATAACAGATATAAATCAGGCGGATATGAGCAATCCAGAAATGCTAATTTTAATCTGCTTAAAGAAGACATTGATAGCTCTTCCAGAATATTTGGACCTAGATACTGGTATGGATACGGAAGAACTTATTACTTAAATATTTACTTTAGATTTTAAATTTTTTATATGAGAAAATTATATAACATCATATTTTCATTTTTACTAATTGGATGTGTTCAAGATGAGGAATTTAGTGTACCTCCTCTAGAATGTAACGACCCTAACCTATCTCAAACTATAACTGCTGGAGATCTATATAAAAGCTCAAGTGCATCTCCTAAATTATATGAAAATGATGATATAATTACTGCATACGTAGTTTCTTCAGATGAGGGAGGAAACATATATAAGAATATATCTTTTGTTGATGGAGATGGGCATGGTTTTAATATGTCGGTAGATAAATATGATACATATACTTTTTATGAGCCTGGAAGAAAAGTTTATATAAGTCTAAAAAATTTATATTCTCAGATAGATTTTGGAGGTTTAGAAATTGGTGAGTTATATAATGATACTCAAATTGGAAGAATTCCCGAACTTCTCATTGATGAATACATAAAAAGAAGTTGTGATGTAGTTGATGAAGAAACTCTTGTTAAAAAAATTAGTTTAGCAGATATATCTGATAATTATTTATTTTCTCTAATAGAGCTTGATAATGTGCAATTTAAGGATGATGAAATTGGAGAAAACTATTATAGCTCTACTAACGAACTTGGTGGTGCAACAAATAGATATTTAGTTGATGATAAGGGATATGAGCTTATTGTTAGGACAAGTAGTTTTGCTGATTTTGCTAATAATTCACTACCTCAGGGAAGTGGTAAGATTAGAGGTATTCTAACTAGATACAATGACGATTATCAATTATTTGTCAGAACCGAAGCTGATGTTGACATGAAAGGAGATAGATCAACAGTTAATATTTTAGGTATAGGAGCTCTTAAAAGTAGACCAGAAGGTGAAATTTCTGATAATGTTTTTATGGAAGGTGTTGTGACAATGTCTCCAAAAGATGGAAACATAACTGACAGAAATATAGTGATTCAAGATGAGACGGGAGGGATTGTTGTAAGGTTTAATGGTAACGTTGCCTCTCAAGTAAATGAAGGTGATGTACTAAGAATTGCATTAAACGGATCATCATTAGGTTCATTTGCAGATGTTAAGCAAGTATCTGAATTAGAATTCAACGGAGAAATTGGAGGAGAGAAAATAGTAACGAAGGTAGCTGAAAATGCTGCAATGCCTAATCCACTAAAAGTTAGTATAAATGAAATAAAAAGTGGAGATTATCAATCCATCCTTGTTGAAATCGAAGATATCCAATTTATAACCGATGATGTAAACAAAGAAATAACTGGTACCAGGACTATAACAGATTGTTCTTCAAAATTGGGTATTTATACAAGATCAAATGCTGCTTTTGCTAGTACTAAAACACCAGAAGGAGCTGGAAAAATTGTAGCTATAGCATCAAATTATTATGATGAAAAACAATTACTTCTTAGAAACGCATCTGATTTTGATTCCATGACTAAGGAAAGATGTGCTGAACCCGATGCACTATTTTATGAAAATTTTGAAGGTATTTCAAATACAGGATACGATGTATGGGTCAGTCTTGATGGTTGGGAAAATATTAGTGAGTCTAATGGTACAGAAAAGTGGGAAGCCAGAGAATATTCAAATAATAAATACGCTCAAATTTCTGCATATAATACAGCCGAAACTACCATGACAGTCTGGTTAATTACTTCAGAAATAAATTTAGATAATTCAACAGGAGAAGTTCTTACTTTCCAAACTAAAGATGGCTATAATAATGGTGATGGATTAGAAGTTTTTATTACGTCAAATTTTAATGGTAGTATATCATCTGCTACATGGACAAAATTAGATGCAGACCTAGCTTCAGGAAGTTCAACTGGTTATGCAAGCTCTTTTACTGACTCTGGAGATATTGATTTAAGTTCATACAATGGAAAAATAAGAATAGCATTTAAATATTCTGGAGGAGACCCATCTCTTACTACTACTTACCAAGTAGATGAAATAAAGATTTTAGGAAATTAACATCTACTTTTTCTTTTTTTTCAATATGAATTATTGTTAATAAAAAATTTTTTTTAAATTATAACTTACATTTTTAAACTACTTACTTATGAAAAAAATAAACTTACTTAAGAAATTATTACTGGTTTGTTTTATTTCTTTTATTTCTTTATCGTGTGGAGATGATGATGAAGGTTCTACTCCCACCCCTGTTGATCCGTTAGATTCTCAGGCTAACCTTCTGGATGGTAATTGGAAAGTAAAAGATTCAAACTCAGTAACAAAAGACGGAACGATAGTTGATGTCTTTACAACAATGACCCTTAATATGTCTGGGGGTTCAAAAGACGGTGGAAACTTCTCCACTAGTCATAATGAGGATAGCGGTACTGAAGTATGGCCAAATTCAGGTACTTGGACTTTTCAGAATGGAGACAAGAACAAACTCCAAAGAAATGATGGTGTTGTGATGAGTATTTCAGTTACTGAAACTACTCTAAGAACTTCTTTCACCGTATCAGGCGGTATAAAGGATGGTAATTGGGTATTTGACTTTGTAAAATAATACTCATGAAAAAATTATATATACTTCTTGTTCTATTGACAATATCCTCAGTGGGATTTGGTCAAAGATATTTTAATAACAACACAGGTAATAACCTGTGGATGGATGCGGGTAACTGGTCTCAAGGAAATATTGGTAACGGAATTGGACACAAGGTTGTAATTAAAGCTGGAAATCCAATAATTGATGGAGAAAATATTAAGGTAGCACAAATTAAAATTGGTACTGCTGGCACTCTTGCAGACACAACAGTAATAACTGCGACTAATGGAGGAACCTTAATACTAACCGGTGAAGGTGTGACAGCTGTAGTTGTTAACGCCAATACTGAAGCTCAAGGCGGAAAGGATATTATGTTTGATCTTCCTGTAACATTAGAATCTTTTCAGGCTTTTGAGAGTGTACAAATCCTAGCGGCTAACAACGCAGCTTCGGGTTATGCAAAGGTTATTTTTGGATCAAATGGAAGTTTAACATTAGCAAATAATACAGATCTAAAAGTTGTTAATGTTACTGGCAATAAAAGAGTTGTATTTGATAATAAGTTAACAGGAACTAATAAATTAATAATTGGAGCAACTAATCAAATAGTTTTTGGCTCTTCTTTTGATGGTAGCGATCATTCAGGAATGATTGAAGTTCTTGGTAATAATGCTAAGTTAACCGCAAATGTTGCTGATGACGGTACATTTGTTGCATCAGGAAATAAGATTTATACAGAAGCAGCTTCAACTGGTGTTGAGGTGACTCTTAATGGCGCTAATATTTATAAGGGGGATATTGAAACTAGGGATGGGGCTCTTAAATATAAAGTAAACAAGAACCAATCAGGAATTGGAACTGTAACATTAGGAGCAGGTAATCTTGACTTAGTGATTGATGATGCTGTTACAAGTGTTGCATTTGCTGATAATTCAGCTTCAACTTGGGGTAGTAATCTCGTAGTAACCGGTTTTAAAGATAATGTAATTAGCTTTGGAACTAGTGGTAGCGGACTTACATCTAGTCAAATAGCACAAGTTACAATTGATAATTCAGGAACGCTTAGGATAGATGATGCAGGAAAATTAACTACAGAGGTCGAGGTAGTAAATACCTTAGATATTTTCTTCTCTGAATATGCTGAAGGCTCTAGTAATAATAAGTATCTGGAGATTTATAATCCAACTACAGATACCGTATCTTTAGATGGATATGCATACCCAAGTGTAGCTAATGCTCCAACTACTGTAGGAGTTCACGAATTTTGGAACACTTTTGAGACAGGAGCTAAAATTGCTCCGGGTGCAGTTTATATAATTTCTCACGGAAGTGCAGATCAAACTATACTTGATAAAGCGAATGAAACTCATAACTTTCTATCCAATGGCGATGATGGTTATGCACTAGCTAAGGGAACTGAAACTGATTATACAGTTGTTGACTTTATTGGAGACTTTAACGGAGATCCTGGTTCCGGATGGGACGTTGCTGGGGTCGCTAATGCAACAAAAGATCATACACTTGTTAGAAAAGCAACTGTAAGTACTGGAAATACTGACTGGACAGCTTCTGCAGGAACTAATACTGATGACTCAGAGTGGATAGTTAAAGATAACGAGGATTGGACCAATCTTGGATCTCATACATATGATGCAAATAAAAGTTTATTCTTCTCTGAATATGCAGAGGGTTCTAGTAACAATAAGTACTTAGAGATTTATAATCCAACGTCAGAGACGATATCTTTAGATGGATATGCATACCCAAGTGTCTCTAATGCTCCAACTACTGTAGGAGTTCACGAATTTTGGAACACTTTTGAGGCTGGGGCTACTATTGCATCAGGTGCAGTTTATATAATTGCTCACGGAAGTGCGGATCAAACTATACTTGACAAAGCTAACGAAACACATAACTTCCTATCCAACGGCGACGATGGTTACGCGCTAGCAAAGGGAACTGAAACAGATTACACATACATTGATTTTGTAGGTGATTTTAATGGTGATCCTGGATCTGGTTGGGATGTTGCTGGGGTAGCCGCCGCAACAAAAGATCATACACTTGTTAGAAAAGAAACTGTAATATCAGGAAATACTGACTGGACAGCTTCTGCAGGAACAAATGCTGATGACTCAGAATGGATAGTTAAGGATAAAGATGATTGGACTGATTTAGGAAAACATAATGAGGTTATTGAACCAACGGTTACGAGTGTTGAGTTTTCTAGTTCAGACATTAGATTATTTGAAGATGATGTAACTGTGTATGCAGTATTATCAATAACTAATTCGAGTACAACTAATGCTACAACAGTTGATGTTGTCCTCACTTCAGGAGATGCTTCTGACATTGGGGATTATACCACTCAGACTATAACTTTTGAGGCAGGAAGTTCAGACTCTGATTCAGTTGCAATATCTATAACCGAAGATGAACTAACAGAATACAAAGAAGATTTTGTATTTGAACTTCAAAATGTTGCCGGTGGAGAAAGTGCTGAATTAGGAACTAAATCTACATTTACATTATCATTAGATAATGATGATTATGAATCAACAGCTCTAATACTAAATGAATTTTTAGCTGACCCAGCGGCTGATGATGAAAATACCACTGAGATAGAAGGTGATGCAAATGGAGATGGTGTAAGAGATGGTTCTCAAGACGAATTCATAGAATTAATTAACTCAGGTTCTGAATCAATGGATTTGAGTGGTTATGAAATTCACGACAGAACTGGTCTAAGACATACATTTGCAAGTGGTTCTTTATTACCAGCTGGAATGCCTTATGTTGTATTTGGAGGTGGTCTTCCTGTTAATATTGATAATTCTTTAGTAGATACAGCTTCTACTGGATATATTGGTCTTAATAATGGTGGAGATCTGATTGTTGTAAAAGATAATTCTGGTACAGAAATTATAATTTTTGAATACGGTGGTCCAACTCCATATGATGGAGGTGCTGATCAGTCTTTGACAAGAGATCCTGATATCACAGGAGACTTTGTTCTTCACTCTTCTACAGCTGGTGGACTTGCGTTCACACCAGGTCTGAAAAACGACAACGTATCCTTTGATACTGATGGAGATGGTGTTGCTGATGATTACGACAATTGTCCTGACACACCTGAAGGCGAATCAGTTGATGAAAATGGTTGTGCTGATTCACAAAAGGATAGTGATGGTGATGGTGTAACTGATGATTTAGACGAATGTGCTAATACACCAAGCGGTGCAGCAGTTGATGCAAAAGGTTGTGAATTACCGTTATTCGTTGAAAAAGTATCATTTATAAATAGAATTTATCCTAACCCTGCTTCAGAAATACTTAAAGTAGAGTTAGATAATTCTTCGGTACTAAATAAATATCTAATAAATGATTTAAATGGTAAAGTAATTGAGGCTACTATCGTTGGTCAAAAATTAAGATATCTTGAAATTGATATCAAATCATTTAACTCGGGACTATATATTCTTAATCTTGAATTTGAAAAAGGAAATTCTAAAGTAAAATTCTTGAAAGAATAGTAACTAATTAAACTAAATAAAGAAGGGCCTTCATTGGCCCTTTTTTATTATTTTAATCTTAAATCTATTATTTATAATTCTGAAAGTTAAAATATAAATACCATCGGGCTTACTGAAAAAGTCAATTTCATTTTTTCCTTTCAATCTAGTATTGAAGTAATTTTTTTGACCTTTAAGACTATAAACTTGAATATCATTTAACTCTATCTTTGAATCTATAATTATTTTATCAGTAAAAGGATTTGGAAAAATTTTTACTTTATCATTTGAAAAAGCTTCAATAGAAAGAGGAGGTAATTCTATAATATTAATTATAACTTGAATATTTTCTTTTAATGAGCCATCAGAAGCCTCAACTATCAAGATAAATTCTTTGTAATTCTCATATGATATTAAGTTTCCTTCCTCCACTCTAATCTCACCGCTATTATTAATTTTAAAAAACCCTTCATCATTTCCAGAAATAATATTGAATGAAAGTTCATCACCGTCAGGATCATTAGCAATAACCTGACCAACTAATAAATTATCTGATGGATACTCATTCATACTAAAAATAGTATCATTTCCAGCTGGAGGATTATTTTCTGGAGGCATAACTATCTCATTACTAAATACAATATCTACAACAACAGGCAAGTGATCTGACGCATCATGTAATGCATCAGCTATTTCTTGTGTAACAACTGTATTAGGGGCAATATTTATTGCTTTATCGTAATGATTACCATCATTTCCAATGACCTTATATGTTTCTTTAATAACAAAAGTTCTATTACTATGCATTAATGAGTCTGAAAAAAGAATATAATCAAACCTATCGTCCATTCCCCCTGATGCCCCACCCCCAAACTGAGAAGTTCTTGGAGATTGCGTATGATATATTGCGTATTCAGAGTTTCTATATGATCCCTCAACATTTACTAAATCATAAAATTTTCCATATCCTGTAGCTGTTGTTTCAAAAAACTTTTGGTAAGCTGGCTCATTTGTTGAGTAAATATTAAAATCTCCGGCAACTACATAGAAATGATCCTCATTCATTTGCTGAGTATAGTTAATTAATTGTTCTACTTGATTATACCTTCTTTGTTCGTTTGAGGAACCTGAAGAAGCCTTCATATGAAGATTAAAAATAAAAAATATTTTTTCAGTCTCTATGTGTTTTAACCTATACGCAATAATATTCCGAGGATCCCCTTCAATTTTAGAGGTTGATAGAATTTCAAATTTATTTTTATCATAAAATAATGCTTGATCAATATCAGTTTCATCATAAAATTTTGCTGAAAGAAACTTATCAGTATCTTTATTAAGAACATTATTAAGGAAATTAGTTACTCCTGAATTATTTGTTAATTCTTGAGTAATATATAAATCTGCATCTATTAAATCTGTTACTTTTTTAAAGTCAATATTTCTATTTGTATTGGATCCGTACCTAAGAAGATTGTACGTTGCAACTTTCACAGTATCTTGAGATTTTAGATCAAATATAAAGAGAGTAACCAAACTTAAAATAATCCAAATTTTATTCATCCTTTTGATCAATTTTCAAAATTTTTTTTCGTCTGCAAATTAAGTTAAAACTTCTGCAATTTAATTTTTTTAAAACTTTTGTTTCATAAAAATTGGGATATATATTTGTCGAAGTTTATAGGATTTATGCTAAAAACAGAAGTATTAACTAACAAGTTAAGAGAAGATAAATGGTGGATATCACCACTTCTAGTATTACTAGGATTATTATCCTTTGTGGTGTACTCAACATGGGCTGCATGGCAAGGTGAATACTTCTGGTGGAGTGGAGGAAGTGAAGGCTTCGGAGGTTATTTGTCACCATTTTACTCTCCTACTGTATATATAGATCCTTCTAAGCCAGGTGTACCTCCTCTAGATTTCTCATTACTAGGAAGTTGGCCAGAATGGTTAGCTTGGCTACCTGGACAATCACCTGCTTGGTTAATTCTTATTTTCCCATTATCATTCAGGTTTACTTGCTATTATTATAGAAAGGCATACTACAGAGCTTTTTCTTTAAACCCTCCTGCATGCGCTGTTCAACCTATAAAAGGAGTACCGTCTCAGGTATCTGCAATAACCAATGGTAATATAAATGCGTTTAATTCAGGGAAAAGATATGACGGAGAAAAAGGTTTATTGATTTTTCAAAATATACATAGATACGCAATGTACTTCGCAGTTATTTTTATTTTTATTCTAAGTTATGATGCTTATTTGGCATTTTTTAACAATGGTAAATTAGGATTTGGAGTTGGCACATTTATACTTACTGTAAACCCAATATTACTTGGTTGTTACACATTTGGCTGCCATTCTATAAGGCATCTAATTGGTGGTAATTTAGATTGTTATTCATGCAGCTTATATAAGGATAAAGTAACTCACAGTAGCTGGAAATTTGTTACATTTCTTAACAGAAGACACCAACTATTTGCTTGGTTAAGTCTTGTCTGGGTAGGTTTCTCAGACGTTTATGTTAGGCTTGTTTCAATGGGAATTATTAACGATATTAACACTTGGGGATTATAATTATGTTAGATATATCAGGAATAAAAAGATTACAATTTGATGTTTTAGTAATAGGCGCTGGAGGCGCTGGACTATCTGCAGCAATAGCAGCTTCACAGGAAGAAGGTGTTAGAGTTGGACTTGTTTGTAAGTCATTGCTTGGAAAAGCACATACAGTTATGGCAGAAGGAGGTATGGCAGCAGCATTAGGCAATGTAGACGAAAGAGATGACTGGAAAATTCATTTCAGAGATACCATGAGAGGTGGTAAAATGCTCAATAACTGGAAAATGGCAGAAATTCATGCTAAAAATGCTCCAGAAAGAGTTAGAGAACTTGAGCATTGGGGAGCTGTATTTGATAGAACCAAAGACGGCCTTATTAATCAAAGAAATTTTGGTGGACATAGATATCCTAGATTAGCTCACGTTGGTGATAGAACAGGCTTGGAGATGATAAGAACTCTTCAAGATCACGGTATTCATCAGGGAATTGATATCCAAATGGAGTGTACAGCTCTTGATATATTAAAAGATAAATCAGGAAAAGTATCTGGTATTGTCTGTATGTATAGAGAAACAGGAGAGTTTATTGTTTTTGAGACAAAAACATTAATATTTGCTACCGGAGGTGCCGGTAAATCATGGGAAGTTACCTCTAACAGTTGGGAATATACTGGCGATGGATATGGAATGGCATACGAAGCTGGTGCTGAACTTATAGATATGGAATTCAATCAATTCCACCCTACTGGAATGGTATGGCCTCCTTCAGTTAAAGGTATCCTAGTAACTGAAGGTGTAAGAGGTGAAGGGGGAATACTTAAGAATAGTGAAGGTAAAAGATTTATGTTCGACTATATCCCAGAAAAATTTGCAAATGAAACTGCAGATACCGAAGAAGAAGCTGCAAGATGGCTTCAAGGTGATAAAAGTGCTAGGAGACCACCTGAATTATTAACTAGGGATGTTGTAGCTAGAGCAATTAATACCGAGGTAAAAGCTGGAAGAGGATCTGTTCATGGCGGTGCATATTTAGATATAGCTACTCAAAGATCAGCTGAAGATATAAAGAGAAAATTACCATCGATGTATCACCAGTTTAAAGTTTTAGCTGAACTTGATATTACAAAAGAACCAATGGAAGTTGGTCCTACATGCCATTATTTTATGGGAGGAATTAAAGTTGACGCAGAAACATCAATGACAAATGTTGATGGACTATTTGCTTGTGGTGAGGCAGCAGGTGGAATGCATGGAGCAAATAGACTTGGAGGTAATTCTCTTTCTGATCTACTAGTTTTTGGTAATTTATCTGGTGTTGAAGCCGCAAAATATGCTAGAAAGCTAAAATCAATACCTAAATCAGATGATGAAGATATTAAAAGAATTATTAAGAGTGCGACTTCCATTCTAAATAGAGAAAAAGGTAATAATCCTTATTTGATTCATGAAGATTTACAAAAAAATATGCAGTATAATGTTGGTATAATAAGAACCAAAAAAGAAATTAAAGATGGAATATCAAAAATTGATGATTTAAAATCTCAATTTAAAGATGTAAAAGCAGCTGGCACAAGTCAATTTAATCCTGGCTGGCATGAGGCTCTTGCACTAAGAAATCTTTTAATTTCATCTGAAGCTGTTGCAAAATCTGCTCTTCTTAGAGAAGAAAGTAGAGGTGCACACACTAGAGAGGATTTTCCTGAAGAGAAAACAGATTGGTTAGAGTATAATATTATAAATAGAAAAGGAAAAGATGGAAAGATGGAAACTATCAAAGAGAAGAGAGGAAACCCTGATCCTGAGCTAAAAAGAATAGCAAGTTCTTCTATAGAAGAACTTGAAGGTGAAGTTAAATTAGACCATGAAAAATTAATGACTAAAATATGAGCTTAAGAAACTTTAAAATTTATAGAGGAGATGACGAAAGAGGAGAATTAGTAAACTACCAGTGTGAAGTTACTGAGGGTATGGTAGTTTTAGATGTAATTCATAGAATACAAGCTGACCATGCTAATGATCTTGCATGTAGATGGAATTGTAAAGCTGGAAAGTGTGGTTCATGTAGTATAGAAATTAATGGTAAACCGAGACTTGGATGTATGACAAGAATGAATGAATTTGAGGAAGATCAAACAATTGTTATTACACCACTTAAATCATTTCCTGTTATTAAAGATATAGTAACTGATGTTTCATGGAATTATGAACAGAATCAACAAATTAAACCATTTTCTCCATCTGAAAAAAGTAAGAAAAAAGATTTTGTCATGATGCAAAAGGATGTTGAGAGGGTACAAGAATTCAGAAAATGTATTGAGTGTTATCTATGTCAGAATATGTGTCATGTTATTAGAGACAATGATGGTAAAAAAGACTTCTCAGGTCCAAGATTTATGGCAAGACTAGCAAGTCTTGAGATGCACCCAATGGATGAAGCTGATAGAATAGAAGATGTTAAAGATAAACACGGGTCTGGAATGTGTAATATCACTAGGTGTTGTACCGAGGTATGCCCAGAAGAAATTCAAATTACTGATGATGCTATTATACCTCTTAAAGAAAGAGTGGTAGATAGATTTTATGATCCAGTTTTGATGTTAGTTAGAAAAATATTTAGTAAAAAAGAAAGACAGAAAACTAAAACTAAAATTTCATCTTTCATAAAGATGTTTTTCTAGTTTTTCTCTTAAAAAAACTAAGAGTTAAACTTCATTTCTTCAAGTGAAATACCCTTGGTTTCCGGCATCATTCTTAGAACAAAAATAAGTTGTAAAACCATCATAAATCCGAAGAAGTAAAATATCATCCCTGGATTATTTCCAAGCATATTTATTACATATGGTGTCAATGCCGTAATTAAAGCAGCAAAAACCCAGTGAGTAGCAGTTCCTAGCGATTGACCCTTTGCTCTTACATTATTAGGGAAAATTTCTGAAATAAATACCCAAATAACAGTCCCTTGACCAATAGCATGGGATGCTATAAAAATCAAAATAAAAGTTAAAAGAACATATGAGTCCAAAGAATATATAAAACAAATCCCAATACTTATTAAAGAGATAATATATCCTATCGAGCCTATTTTCATCAAGTATTTCCTTCCAAATTTATCAATAAGCCTTAAACCAATCATCGTAAAAACAAGATTCACAAAACCAATTGATACTGAACTCATTAAAGAATCACTGGCTGCAAGTCCGGCGCTCTGTAAAATTTCAGGAGCATAATATAAAACAAAATTTATTCCTGAGAGCTGATTAAAAAATGCAATAAGAAAAGCGAGAGATATTTGAAAATTAAATAATCCTGAAAAAATAGAATCTTTTTTATTTTCTGCCGAGCCTTTAATTTGCTTAATTCTTCTATTTATTTCAGAGTCAGGATATATCTGTCTTAATATTTCTTCAGCTTTTTTATCATCACCTTTAAATAAAATCAACCATCTAGGACTATTTGGAACTTTTAGGACAAAAAGTATATAAAAGATAGCTGGAATAGCCTCAACACCAAGCATATATCTCCAGTCAATATCTCCTCCAAACCCTTGAAACAGGTAATTAGAGAAATAAGCAATTAAAATTCCAAATACAATATTGAACTGATAAAGTGCTACCAGTTTTCCCCTACTCTCTTTATTAGATATTTCAGAAATATATGTTGGAGAAGCCACAGTAGAAGCTCCAACACCAATACCTCCTATAAATCTAAAAAATGAAAATGAGTAAGGATCCCAAGCTATTGCAGACCCTATTGCTGAAACAAAAAATAGAATTCCAATCCAAATAAGAGTATTTTTTCTTCCTATTCTGTCACAAGGTAAAGATCCAAATAATGATCCTATTACTGTCCCCCATAATGCCATAGACATAATAAATACACCATGAAAAATTGGAGAAGTATTCCATAATTCTTTAATCGGAAGGTTTGCTCCACTAATTACTACAGTATCAAACCCAAAAAGAAAACCAGCTAGCGCAACTGTTATAGACCAGTTAAATATTTTTTTCTTATCCATAGTTTGATATTTTTACTGGGTAAATATAAAATAATTTTCATGTTATTAGGCATAGACTTAGGTGGTACTAAAATTGAGGGAATTGTTCTTAAATCAAGAGAAAATCCTGAAGAAGTGATCAGACATAGAGTTAATACTGAGGAGGAAAAGGGTTATTCACAAGTAATTAGTAATATCAAATCATTAGTAGACTATATTGAAAGTAATATTAATCATAAGTTTAGCAAATTAGGAATAGGGACTCCTGGAACAATTGATCCAGAATCCGGTTTGCTTAAAAATTCTAACTCACAGTGTCTTAATGGGATGCCAATTCAAAAAGATTTATCTAAAACTTTAGATAAAACTATTTTAATTCAAAATGATGCTAATTGTTTTGCTCTTGCAGAGACTTTACTAGGTTCAGTTAAAGATCAATACCCTAGTGCAAAGAATGTATTTGGAATAATAATCGGAACTGGTGTTGGTGGTGGAGTAATAATTGATGGCAAGACAGTTTATGGAAGCCAAGGTATTGGTGGAGAATGGGGCCATACAATAGTCACTGATAGTGGAGATGAATGTTATTGTGGAAAAAGAGGATGCGTTGAATCAGTTATATCGGGTAGAGCTCTTCAAATTTATTATGATAAGATATCAGGAAAAAAATTAAAGTTTGAAGAAATATACGCATTAAAAGATACTGACAAACACGCAAAAGAAACATTCAAAAGATTAATTACTCATTTCGGTAAAGGATTAAGTAACGTAGTCAATATCATTGATCCTGAAGTAATAGTACTTGGAGGGGGACTTAGTAATATTGATGAATTATATACTGAAGGTTATAATGAACTTAAAAAATATGTCTTTAACCCTACTTTTAGTACCCCTATCTTGAGACCTAAGCTTGGAGATAGCGCTGGGGTTTATGGTGCTGCACTTCTATAATTCAATGACCATACCTTGATTTTGTAGCATTGTAATTACTAACTACTTGATCAGTTGATAAGTCTGTATTATAAAAAAAGACAGCTCCTAAATTTCCTTCGAATCCAGATCCATTATTTCTGTAATCCCAACCAATTACTAAATCATTCGAGTTAAA
>CEUH01027064.1_pt1 | contig 16878 bp, 16 predicted proteins | sample 356461 | NCBI WGS metagenome assembly CEUH01 (sample SAMEA2623275, study PRJEB7988) | marine metagenome | isolation source: saline water (ENVO:00002010), including
AAAGGATCTGTTGAGTTTGAAAATGGATCAAGGATTATAAGTCAAACAACAACAGGCACAACAGGACGTGGTTTATCTATTTCATTATTATACTGTGACGAGTTTGCATTTGTTCAGCCTAATATTGCTGAAGAATTTTGGACATCTATATCTCCAACACTAGCTACAGGTGGTAGAGCTATTATAACAAGCACACCAAATTCAGATGAAGATACATTTGCTACTATATGGAAACAAGCAGAACAAAAGTTTGATGAAAACGGCAATGAACAAGATGTTGGGATAAATGGATTTCATAGTTTTAGAAGTTATTGGGACGAACACCCAGATAGAGATGAACAATGGAAAACAGACGAATTAGGAAGAATTGGCGAAGAAAAATTTAGAAGAGAATACGGGTGTGAGTTTCTTGTTTTTGATGAAACATTAATTAACAGTTTAAAGCTGGCACAAATGGAAGGCGTTTCACCTCAAATGAACATGGGGCAAGTACGCTGGTATAAAATGCCTGATCCAGATAAAAGCTATACAGTAGCATTAGATCCAGCTATGGGTACAGGAGGAGATTATGCGGCAATACAAGTTTTGGAGCTTCCTACTTATGAACAAGTAGCAGAGTGGCAACATAACGTCACAGGTATACCTGGACAAATACGTGTTTTGAAAGATATTTGTAGTTATATTGCAGATACTTGTAAAAATGAAGGATCAAATATTTACTGGAGTGTTGAAAACAACGGAATAGGAGAAGCGGCTTTAATTGTTATACAAGATTTTGGCGAGGAAAATATACCAGGCCTTTTTATAAGTGAACCTATTAGAAAGGGTCATGTAAGAAAGTTTAGAAAAGGATTTAATACTACACACGGAAGTAAAACAAGTGCTTGTGCAAGACTAAAAACAATGATTGAAAATGATAAATTAATTATCCGAAGCAAACCATTAGTAAGTGAATTAAAAGCATTTATATCAATAGGAAGCTCATTTAGAGCTAAACCAGGCGCAACAGATGATTTAATAAGTGCATTAATATTAACGCTAAGAATAATTACTGTAATGCGTGACTGGAACCCTGATGTGTACAATACATTTACCCAAGCAGAAGAAATACAGGATTATGAAACACCAATGCCTATCTTTGTAAGTAGCAATTATTGATAAATAATATTAATATGTTGAATTTGAACCTCATAGCAGAACAACTGTTTAATTCAGTTAAAAGCCGATTTTCTAATCTTGTAATAGGAGACGAAAATGGGGACATTACCAATACGCCAAAAGATGCAAGATTTTTTGATTTTGATTTTGGAGTACAAAATAATACTATAGGCAAAGTAAGCGTAAGTTTAGACGAAGAAAGCGGAATAACTATTATATATAATAAAGATATGATAGACGAAAATTATGGTGTTGGTAAAGATAGTTGGTTTACATTTTTAAAAGATATGAGGCAATTTAGTAAAAAAAGATTACTTAAATTTGAAGTAAGAGATGTTAACAGATCAAATTTACAAAAAAGAGACTATAAATTTTTAGCAAATAATCGCCCTGGAGATAATACAATGTCAGAATCAAAAATGTATGGAACTCACAAAACCAGTTTCCAAAAAATTGGAAGTGCAAAACTTTCAATTAAACACAATGCATCATTAGGTGAAGATGAAAATAGAAACAAAAAAATAGGTGTAATTTTTATTGAAAATAACCAAGGCGAGAAATTCAAGTATCCTTACAAACATTTGAGTGGTGCAAGAGCTTTGGCTATGCACGTATCAGAAGGCGGAAATCCTTATGATGATTTTGGCAAGTATATAACAGGGCTAAGTGAAGAACTTTCAAAATTGCGTAAATTTAACCAGTATCTAAATAGAAGCACAGTAATGGCAGAAACATTACAAGAATATACAGGCATTGTGAAAGATAGAACTTTATCAATCAAAAAAGAAATTCAAAATTTACAAAAACCAAACTATTATAAAGAAACATTTGAAAATTTTTCACCAGCTGACGTAAAAGACGTTCCGGTTGATGTAGCAGAAAATTGGATTGATCAACTTACTATTAAACAATTTAATGAAGAATTAAAAGATGTATTTCCATATATCTATAATTTGATAGGCGAAACAAAACCAACAGAAATTATGCCTGAAGATATTATTGGTGAAGAACTTGACGATGTTTGCGAAGATTGCGGCAATCCAAATTGGTCAACCGTAAATGAAAAGAAAGCTGGCTCACACGGCAAAGTATGCTGGAAAGGATATCGTAGAGGTAAAGGCGATAGTTGTCACAAAGTAAACTCTTCAAAAAGTTTTGATGATGAACTAAATAAATTCTTTGAAGAAATGATGGGTCAATTTAGTGAGACATTATCAGAAGGATATATGAAAGGCTATCAAAATTACCATTGTAAAGATTGTGGATGTCAAATGCACGTAGCAACTCCAAAATGTGATTGTCCGCATGATTGTCATGATGAATCAGGTTCTTGGTGGAGAGATAAAAACGGAAATGGTGTTCCTGACATAATGGAAGATATAAACGGTGAAGCTGATACAGACGAAGGCAACGCATATGCTCATGCAGTTCGTAAAGCAAAAATGAGTGGTGCAAAAAAAGGCGATAAAATCGATCACCCAGATGATGACGAAGAAGATATTGTAATTGAAAAGGATAAAACTCCTATAGGCGAATATATTATGAGCCATTTTGATGTACAGACTGGAAATTTTCCTAAAGGCGAAACAGCAGTATTAACAGCGATAGAAAAAGATTATGGAGAACAATACGTTAGACCAGCAAGTCGATTCATAGAACGTCTAGGCCATGCATTTGAAACATATAAAATGAAAGTAAACGCAGGACTGGAAGAAGGTAGTTTTGACGACTTTGGTTTAAAAGATTTAGGTAGAGAACTTGATCAAGACGATGATGATGAAGGTGGGTTTAAAGAACCACCTATGTTTGATCAACTAGCTAAAGTCATTGATTCACAGAATAGTCCTAATCCTAAGAAAGCAGTTAAAACCGATGACGGTAAAATTCTTCCAGTGTCTGTTCAACAAGCTAGAGTTTTAAGAATGATGGCTACAGCTCAAAATGTTAAACCTATGGTGAGAAACAAATTTCTCAAAGACATTCAAACATCAATGGGGTTACACGATTTTTTAGATATTAAAGATTATCACGAAATGCCTAAAATGTTTATGACAAAATATTTAGGATAGCTTAACCTATTGATTTTCAAAAAAAAATTAAAAAAATAGTTGACAAGATAAATAAAGTTGTGTAGTATTATAACTGTGCTACACATAAAAGGCACAATGCATAGGCAATTTATAAGGAGGCATAACTATGGCATCATTAGCAGAAATACGAGCAAAGCTCAAAGAACAAGAAAATCGTACAGGTGGAAATAACACTGGTGGCGATAACGCAATTTACCCATTTTGGAATATGAAAGAAGGCGAAACATCTACGTTACGATTCCTTCCTGATGGCGATGACTCAAACACATTCTTTTGGAAAGAACGTTTGATGATAAAACTTCCATTTGCTGGAGTAAAAGGTGAAACTGATTCTAGGCCTGTACAGGTTCAAGTTCCATGCATGGAAATGTATAACGAATCATGTCCTATATTAGGTGAAGTACGTGGCTGGTTTAAAGATCCAAGTCTTGAGGATATGGGTCGTAAATATTGGAAGAAGCGTTCTTATATCTTCCAAGGTTTTGTAACAGACGATCCACTTGGTGAAGATAAGCCTGAGAATCCTATTCGTAGGTTTATTATTGGCCCACAAATTTTTCAACTAATCAAAGCGGCACTAATGGATCCAGATATGGAAGAACTGCCAACAGATTATACTGCTGGCGTAGACTTTAGATTATCAAAAGGTTCAAAAGGTGGATATGCTGATTACGGCGCAAGTAATTGGGCTCGTAGAGAACGTCCGTTAGGCGATGCTGAAATGAAAGCAATCGAAACACACGGATTGTTTAATCTAAGCGACTTCTTACCTAAAAAGCCAGAAGATGTTGGAGTAAAAGTTCTAACTGAAATGTTTGAGGCATCTGTTGATGGTGAAGCATATGATGCAGAAAAATGGAGCCAATATTTTAGGCCCAGCGGAATGCAAGCAAAGACTGGAGATCCTGTAAAATCAGCATCTACTAGTACACCTGCTCCTGTAGCGGAAACTCCATCACCAGCACCGGTTGTTGAAGAAACAAAAGTAGAAACACCGCCCGCTCCTTCGAAAGAAGAAGCACCTGCTGAAGGTGGAGCCCAAGACATTCTAGCAATGATTAGAGCAAGACAACAGTAATTATTAATTGGGAGTTCCGGCAAAAACCTCCATTCGGTAACCAGCGAGGTCTCCCTTTTTTATTTCTAGTTAGGAGAAAATATGGCTAAATCTTTTGATCCGAGTAAATTTCGGACACAACTTACAAAATCAATTACAGGAATGAGTACTGGTTTTAATGATCCTACTGATTGGATTAGTACAGGTTCATTTGCACTAAACTATCTTATAAGTGGCGACTTTAAAAAAGGTGTACCACTTGGTAAAGTAACAGTGTTTGCAGGCGAATCTGGAGCAGGCAAAAGTTATTTTTGTTCGGGTAATATTGTTAGACACGCCCAAGAACAAGGCATTTTTGTTGTGCTAATAGATAGTGAAAATGCTCTTGATGAAAGTTGGTTACAAGCATTAAACGTTGATACCAGTGAAGATAAACTTTTAAAACTTAATATGTCAATGATTGATGATGTAGCTAAAACTATCTCAACATTTATGGATGATTATAAGTCTATGGATGAAGAGGATCGTCCTAAAGTATTGTTTGTAGTTGACTCATTAGGTATGTTACTTACACCTACTGATATGGATCAGTTTCAAAAAGGTGATATGAAAGGTGATATGGGTCGTAAACCTAAACAACTAACTGCACTTGTTAGAAATACTGTTAACATGATTGGTAGTTATAATGTTGGATTGGTTTGTACTAATCATACATATGCTTCTCAAGATATGTTTGACCCAGATGACAAAATTAGCGGTGGACAAGGTTTTATCTATGCATCAAGTATTGTTGTTGCAATGAAAAAACTTAAATTAAAAGAAGACGAAGCCGGTAATAAAATTAGTGAAGTACGTGGTATACGTGCAGGATGTAAGGTAATGAAAACTCGTTACGCAAAACCTTTTGAAGGCGTTCAAGTTAAAATTCCTTATGAAACAGGAATGAATCCTTATAGCGGACTTGTTGAATTGTTTGAAGCAAAAGGCTTAATAGAAAAACAAGGCAATAGGCTCAAGTATATTAACACTGAAGGAAAAGAATTTTTAGAATATAGAAAAAATTGGACAGGAGATCTTCTCGAGATGGTCATGTCGGATTACATTAAAAAACAGGAAACTGAGGTAAATACCGACAACGCAGACATAGAAGCTGTGGATCATAACGAGGAGCCTGTTACTAATGGATGAAGAATTTGTTGCAGACTTATGGAATCTTTTTAAAGATTATCTTGATAAAAAACATACTGATACAGCGGCTGAAAGATTTGTTGATATGTTAGTAGACTACGGTTTTCAAGATGACCAATTAACAGATCTATTAGGTAACGATAAAATATTAGATTATGCTATTCAATATTATTTAGAAATGGATAAAGACGATTTTAACGAAGACAACGAATGGGATGAATAATGGGCTGGTACAGTCAAGTATCACGTGATATAAATCAAATACCAAGTGCTATACAATACTTTGAAACTGAGCTTACTGAAGCTAGAAAAGAAGTAAAACTAAAAGGAAGTGTTGAAAAATCATCTTCTGAAATGCCTGGTATTGTTGAACATCGATTTAATCAACTACAAGAAATTGAAGCTATATTGAATTATTTAAACATTGAGCTACGTAAATTGCGTAGCTCATTTTTCAAAAAATATTTAGAAAACTATCAGAGAGCATTGTCAAGTAGAGATGTTGAAAAATATGTTGACGGCGAAGCTGATGTAGTAGACTATGAAAAGATTATAAATGAATTTGCATTGTTGCGAAATAAATGGTTAGGTGTACTAAAAGGACTTGATCAAAAACAATGGCAAATTACAAACATTGTTAAACTCAGAGTTGCCGGAATGGAAGATGCAACTTTGTAAATACTGTTATGACTCTAACAGTAATCCTTCCTGCCGCCGGTAAAGGCACAAGATTAAATTTACCATATCCTAAAGAAATATTAAGATTAGATAAAAATCAAGCACTAATAGATTATAGTTTTGATCATTTCAAAGACTATGATAGAAACAGTGTTGATTTTGTTGTAGTAATTAATGAATGGAAAACTGATATAGTTGGATATTTGTCAAAGTATAGACACAAATATAATATTGCTTTTGTATATCAAAATCCGTTAGAAAGAGAATATACAGGTGCAATTAAAAGTGCTTACCACTGGTTTGGAGAAGATAATTTAGTACTACTACCTGATACAATTTTAAAATTAAAAAATTCTGTAGATTTGTATACAACAGTTAAAGATAGATTAGAAACAAATGAATTTGTTTTCTTTTATAAAAAAGAATCAAATCCATCAATGTTATCTACAAAAGGTGCATTACAAATACAAAATAATCTAGTAAAATTATACGAAGACAAGCCACAAACAAATATTCAAAATTATAACGCTTATTGGTGTAGTTTTGCTTTTAAGGTTTCTAGTTTTGCTGACTCTATAAGTTATATGGAGAAAAGTACACTTAATAAAAAATTTAATACTAAACAGATGACGTATACACCTTTTTATAATACCGAAGGAATAGAAGTAGATGATTATATTGATTTAGGTACTTGGGGAGAGATTAGAAAATTGTTAGCATTACATGAAAGTGAACAATGAAATTTTTTATTCCTAATTCTGTAATAGATAGATATAGTTTTAGAGCTAGAGGAAAACTATTATTAGAGAATATGGCAAATAATCATGGATATATAAATGATTATCAATTGATTAAAAACACAAATGAATTGTACATTATTGGTAAAGAATTTGATCATGATGTTATACAACATTGTAATGAAAACAAAATAAATTATGTTATGGATATATCAGATTTTAAATTTTATAAAAATTCAATGTTAGAATTATATAAAAAAGCTACAGAGAATTGTAAAGCAATAGTAACTACTTGCGATTATCTTGCTGATGAAATAAAAAAAATTTTTAATAAACCTAGCATTGTAATAGAAGATCCTACTGAAAGAAAACAAATAAAACCAAATGAGAAAATATTTACAAAACATGATAATATAAAAATAGTAATCTATGGTGCCAGAAAAAACATAAGACCAATAAATTTTGAAAATTTAAAAGAACAATTATTTAAAGTACATCAAAACATACAATTAAAAATAATTACAAATAAAAGTATAGAAGATCCAATTGAATGGATTGATTGGAGTTTTGAATTACAAGAAAAACTTGTACAAGAATCTGACTTTATACTTTTGCCAATTGCTTACACAGAAAAGAAAAAAGCTTTTTTGAAGTCAAAGGGAAATAACAGACCTATAGATGGCATACAACAAGGAAAATTTGTTATTACAAATGATACAATACCAAGTTATGTAGATTTAAATAATTTTATTTGGACTGGGGATATTGCTGAAGGATTAAAATATGCTATAGATAATCCAAACGAAGTTGTTCAAAAGATTACACTTGGTCAACAGCATATTAATAAGTATTATACACCTAGTCGTATTGTAAAAAAATGGTTAGACTTAGAAAGTAAAATATTAAATGAAACAAGTTTATAATTATTGGCTTCCTGATTCAGATGAACATTTTGAAAAAATGATTACTAAACGTATAAGTCAAGGTGGCCCTGCACAATACCAAGACGATGTGCGTGACGAAGCATACAAATATGTAAACGATTTTTCTATAGCAGTTGATGTTGGTGCAAATGTAGGGTTTTGGTCTGTGCCTTTATCGGATAAATTTGAAAAAGTAATTTCATTTGAACCTATAGCACAAGTATATGAATGCTTAGTAGAAAATACGAAAAATCTATCTAATATAAAATTAAACAATTTTGCTTTAGGAAGTGAAAATAAAAATGTAAACATGGTTTTTGATTCTAGTAATACTGGTAATAGTTATATTGATGGTAATCCAGGAAATATTAAAGTAAAAAAATTAGACGATAGTTTTATGCCTAAGTTTGGTCTTATAAAAATTGATTGTGAAAGGCACGAATTAGAAGTTCTTAAAGGTGCGGTTAATACATTACTAAAATATAAACCAATTGTTGTTGTAGAACAACAGCCTGATACAGAAGAGTGTGCAGGAAAATTTTTAAAAGAATTGGGTGCTATAGAATTAGGAAATGTTAGAAAGGACTATATTTTTGGTTGGTAAAACTACAGTATTAGTAACTGGCGGATTTGATCCTTTACACTCAGGACATCTTGCTTACTTTAAAGAAGCCAAAAAGCTAGGAGAAACATTAGTAGTAGGTGTTAATTCAGATTCATGGTTAACTAGAAAAAAAGGTAAAGCATTTATGCCATTAAGTGAAAGAGTTGAAATAATAAAAGGGTTATCTGTTGTGGATAAAGTTATTAGTTTTAATGACGATGACAATTCTGCTTGTAATGCTATTTTTCAAACAATGTCCACGTCAAGTGATAAAATTATTTTTGCTAATGGAGGAGATAGAACCAATACAAATATTCCCGAAATGAAAGTTTATGGAGATCATCCTAGTGTAGAATTTGCTTTTGGTGTTGGAGGGGAAGACAAGAAAAATTCAAGTAGTTGGATATTAAAAGAATGGCGGGCACCAAAAGTAGAACGTGAGTGGGGACATTATAGAGAGTTGTATCAAGGTGAAGGATTCCAAGTTAAAGAATTAGTAATTTCACCAAATAGTAAATTAAGTATGCAAAGACATAAGTATAGAAGCGAAACATGGAATATTGTTTCTGGTGAAGCATATGTAAAGACTAATAAAACTTTAGCAGATAATCCATTTGAAGGTTGTTCTATTTGGCATTTACACCCAAATAATCCTGTAGATATTCCAGCAGGTATTTGGCACCAAGGATGTAACGATACAGACAAACCTGCACATATCGTTGAAGTATGGAAAGGTCCAACAGATAAATTAACGGAGAAAGACATTGAGCGAACAGAGTACAGATATTGAACCATTAAAAGTATATGTAGGGTGGGACAGCAGAGAAGATATTGCATTTCAAGTATGTAAACAAAGTATATTAGACAATGCTACTGTACCTGTCGAAGTTATTCCTTTGAAACAAGGTGATTTAAGGAAAGAAGGAATATACAAAAGAGATGTTGATGCAATGGCAAGCACTGAGTTTACTTTTACAAGATTTTTAGTTCCCCATTTAGCAGATTACAAAGGATGGGCTTTGTTTATAGATTGTGACTTTGTTTTTCTTGATGACATAAAAAAATTATTTGATCAAGCAGATGACAAATATGCTGTTATGTGTGCTCATCATGACTATTCTCCTAAGCAACTGACAAAAATGGATGGACAAGCACAACATATATATCCAAGAAAAAATTGGTCGAGTTGTGTTTTATTTAATTGTCAACATATTCAAAATGGACAACTTAATTTAGATCTTGTTAATAATCCTGGTATAAGTGGTGCATACTTACATAGATTTAGTTGGTTAGATGATAGTCTTGTTGGAGAGTTTAGCCACGAATGGAATTGGCTAGTTGGTTGGTATGAAGAACCACAAGACGGAACTCCTAAAGCTTTGCATTATACAGAAGGTGGACCATGGTTTGAACAATATGAAAATTGTGACTATGCTTATCATTGGTATAAGGCTAGAATAAGTTACGCCGAAAGTCTAGATCTTGCAAGAGCTGAAGCATTAATAAGTGCAGATAATAAAAGGCAACGCTTGCTGGAAAAGTTTGAAGTTGAAAGACTAAAAACAACAACAGAAAATTTAGTCCTTCCGGACCAAAAAAAAAAATTAGTTAATGATTTTATTCATTATTTAAAAGATCCAAAAGGCACATATTATCCACATGAACATAACTGGGAGACAATAATGGCATTACGAGAACCCCGTGTCGCCGCTTTAGAACCGGGCGATGATGACTACGGATTCAAACCCGAAAAGAAAGGTTTTCTTTTTGATGAGTATTTAGAAGCATTTGTGCTAGGCGCAGATAGGGCTAAACTTTCTTCTTGGGAAAAAGAAAAAAATAGCGAAACAACTTTAATCATAAGAGGATTAGGAAAAGAAAGTCAACTTGCTTTAAAAGAATGTATGAAAACTGGTAGGGAATATTACTACATTGATAGCGGATACATGGGTAACGAAACTACTAAAAGTAAAATATATCATAGAATAACTAAAAACGGTTTACAAAATACAGGCCCAATATTTCCAAGGTCACGTAAAAGATTAGAAGCTTTAAAATATAGGTATACGCCTTTTAAGATGAAAGGTGAAAAAATACTGTTGGTTCCACCTAGCGATAAAGTTATGAAGTTTTGGGGACAAGAAACACCTAATCAATGGGTAGCAAAAGTAAGTAAAGAACTAAAACAATATACAGATAGACCAATTGAAATCAGATTAAAACCTAAAAGAAATGAACGTATTGCTGATAAAAACATATTGTATGCGTTCCGAGATAATGTTTATTGTGTAGTAACCTACAACAGCATTGCCGCTACCGAAGCATTGTTAAACGGTATACCTGCTATTGCATTAGGAAATAATGCGGCTAGTGTGTTATGTAACAGCAAATTAAGTGACATTAATAATTTATATACGTATGACGAGGAACAAATGCTTGCCTATGCGGCTCATTTGAGTTACTGTCAGTTTACAAGAAGAGAAATGCAAGACGGCACTGCATGGGCAATTTTAAATCAAAAGCTATGAAAAAAACTGTAGTAAGTTATTTAACAAGTGTACCTAGGGGTAACACAAACGTACAAAAAGAAGAATTGCTAATTAAATATTACAATGGTGTTTTACGCAGTGGCGATAATGCAACTTTACATAGAGATTATTTTCCTATAGATTGTGATGCCGCTGTAATACAAGGCTGGGTATACTCAGATACAAATCCAAGTCATTTACAATTAAGAAAAAAAGTTATAAATCATCAAATCCAAAATAATAGATACACTATTGTTGCAGATGCAAATTTATTTTTATATGCCGATACAAAGAATAGACATGGATATTTACGTTATAGTTTAAATGGCGTTTTTCCTAATACAGGAATATATTGTGATAATATTATAAATGAACAAAGATGGAATAGCATTTCAAATAACTGCGGTATACAATTACAAGATTATAAAAAAGATGGAGACCATATTTTATTGCTCTTACAAAGACAAGGCGGTTGGAGTATGAGTGGAGAAAGTGTAATTGATTGGACAAAAAATATAATTGATAAAATTAGGAGCATAGGTTGTAAAAGACGTATAAAAATTAGACCGCATCCTGGTTGTAAAAAATCACGTAATTTTTATTTAGAACCAAAAAGTAGTCCATTTAGACATTACAAAAAGGTTGAAGTTGTTGATCCAAATAATTGGTTACAACAAGATTTACAAAATTGCTATGCAGTTGTAAATAAAAATAGTAGTGGTATTGTTGGTCCAATTATACAAGGATATAATGCATTTATTACAGATCCAGAAAAGAGTCAATGCTCACAAGTTACTAATCATAATATTTTAGATATTGAACAACCAAAAGAATTTGATCGGTTAAAATGGCTACAAAGAATTAGTATGTTTCATTGGAACTTTCAGGAATTAGAAAGCGGAGAATGTTGGACACATATGAAAAATTATTGCCAATAACTTTCTGTACGATTTACCATTAAATCTTTTTGCAAGCTTTTTCCTGTATTTTTCCTATCGCCTTTCATATGATCAATGTATTTTCCTAGAACTGTATTAATTAAAGGGTGTCCGCCTCCGCCTGTTTTTGCTTCTTTTAAATACATTTCTGCACTATAATCCAGCACATTATTATCAATTGATTTCATTTGATTTAATATATGCCCAAATACGTAACTATCGTGCCATTCTTCTAATTCAAAAATTCCATTTTCGGCATCTTCATAAAATCGTTCAAACTCTTTTAAGAACTGTACACACATTGGATTATTTTTATTCATTCCGTAGAATCCACATTCTGGCCAAGTTTGAGATCCTTTTCCTCTTCCAACATATGTAAGCCATTTATCATCAGGCAGTAATGATTTAAATTGCTTTCGCGACCAAGGACTATGTACAAATGTATCTGCATCCATCCATACACACCAATCGGCACTTTTATCAAATGCATCAAAAACTGCATAAACCTTATTTGCAAATCTAATTGCATTCCATTTAAATTCTTTATGCCAATCTCTTGGTCTTTTTGCTTTTATGTTATCTGGAGGAATTCCGTTTGCTTTTGGAATATCTTTCCATCTTTTTTTAAAATTGTTTAATTTAGGCAATTCTTTTGTTGCTTGATATTCAAATATTTGTGATCTTTTAGTTATTGCTGGAAAACAATTTTCTGCATATACTAGAAGTTTTATTGTATCATCTACATTATCTTCAAAAGATGTAATAAATCTTTGCCCATATTTGTCCATTCCTTCCTTATTAAAGGTTGTTACCACAGTTATATTTGACATACTAGTTCCTTGTTAAATAGTGTACTGGAGTATTTACATATGAAATTTAAACTATGGAGAGAATATGGAGCATTAAACTCACGTCCTATATTTGATGCATTTGAACATTCTTGTGTTAGTAATGGGCATAGTCTAAATAGTAGTAACAATATTAACGATGCTGATGTTCATGTAATTTGGAGTGTGCTTTTTAATGGTAGAATGTCTGGTAATAAACATATATGGAATAGTTGTCAAAGTCGTAGTAAACCGATTATTGTTTTAGAAGTAGGAAGCATTAAAAGAGGTATTACGTGGAAGGTAGGTATAAATGGAATCAATCGTGACGGTAACTTTGGCCCTATGGGTAACAATTCTGATCGTGCTAATAGCTTTGGGTTATCTTTAAAACCTTGGCGTAGTAAAGATGGTCATATTTTAATTTGTGGGCAACATGAAAAAAGTCTACAATGGGAAAATATGCCAAAAATGAATAAGTGGGTCTCAAGTATAATAGAAGAAATTAAATTTCATACAGATAAAGCAATAGTGTTTAGACCCCATCCAAGATGCTTAGTTGACGGTTTAGAAAACAAATACGAAAATGTATATATAGATACACCACAAAAAATTAACGGGACATATGACGATTTTAATCTAAGTTTTAAAGATTGTTATGCAGTTATAAACTGGAGTAGTAATCCAGGAATTCAAGCTATTATTTCTGGTGTTCCTGCGTTTACAGGTCCAAGTAGTTTAGCATGGCCTGTAGCAAATACAAGTTTAGAAACAATAGCAAACCCTAAAAAGCCAGAAAGACAACAATGGTTAAACGATTATGCTTGGACTGAATATACTATAGAAGAAATAAGTCAAGGTATACCATTGAAAAGATTGACAAACTCTTTATAATTTGTTATTATAAACTATGACAAATGTAGAAAATATAGAAGATCTATTAGAAGTTGTTTTAGGAAAGCATAATCATGAGTTTGTTTTAAAAAATGTTGATGTAACACTACTACATAGTTTTGATAGACAAATTTCTAAAGACGTTGCTCTTACTGACCGACAACATGACTTACTTTATAAAAAATTAGAAATTTATAAAAATCAATTTATAAAAAATAATATTAGAAATTGGCGTGGTGCTCTTCAAAATACACGTAGCCCTCTAAGAGAAATTGATAGAAGCAAATATATTACTGTTGTAGAAAAAGATAACATTGTTGGACACGATCGATCATATAACAATTTGAAAGAGGGAAATTATATAAAAATAAGATTTCCATTTAATAAAAAACATATATCTAAATTAGAAAGTTGTTTTGTTAAAACAAAAAGGACTGAATATTTCCATCAAAAAAATTCACACGAACATTATTTTTATTTTAAACCAAGGGTGTGCTATGATCTTGTAAAAAAATTTCCTACATGGAATACAGATAAAATAATTATTGATACTGCAAAAGAAGTTGAAAAAATTGTAACCAATAAACAAGGATATATTCCTTACTATGATAATGATGAATTTTTTAATATAAAAACAGAAATTGTAAATGAATTACAAAAATTATCTAACGAAAAGTTAGTATCAGACAAATCTATTAGATATGGTTTTTTTCTAGACAATAATAAAAAAGAAGTAACACTACTAGATAAAATTGCATATAGAAAAGAGCCAACTGTATTAGCTGATCAAAACAAATATAATATAAGTGATGTTACAGATGCACTTAATCATTTTGATAGATATCCAATAATAGTTTGTTTAGATAAAGATAATTCGTATCAACAGTTAAATGAAATATATTATGGTTTTTCTAAATATATACCAAATGAATTGCAAAGTATATTATTTAGAATAGAAAGTTCTGATAAGATAAATGTTCATTTAAATGAGTTTGTAAAAGACAAAAAGTTAAATAACTGGGTAGACAATAAAACAAAAATAGTGTATATTGAAAAAACAAAACTACCAAAAGTTTTGTTGAAAAGTTCGTTTAAACCAAAAACTGCATTTAGTAAATCAAGTTTAAGACCTAATAAATTAGTAGCTAATTATATAGGTTTTAATTGTGATCTAATAATTTATAATGATACAGATCTAAGTAGTTTTAAACAAACTTATAATAAAGGATTCAATTCTTGGCAACTTGTAAACTTATAATTGAGGACGAAGTAAACATCAAGCTAGAAGGGCTAGATGTTGACGTTCGTAGAAAGCTAGCCAACAGCCTCAAGTTTGAAGTGCCTTATGCTCGCTATATGCCACAATACAAACTAGGGCGTTGGGATGGTAAAGTTGCTTTTTTTGGTATTGGCGGCACAGGCTATGTAAATCATCTTGATACAATTACAGAAGTATTAGAAAAAAACAAAGTACACATTGTAGATATTGAAGATCGAAGGCATCCTATAAAATTAGATTTTGAACCAGTAACTGAAAACTATTGGAAAGACCAAGGCGTTAAATGGCCCAATGGTCATCCGGCAGAAGGTGAAGATATTATTTTACGAGATTATCAAGTAGAAGCAATAAATAATTTTTTGAATGCTCCGCAAAGTCTGCAACAAATTGCTACAGGAGCAGGAAAAACAATTACTACTGCAACGCTAAGTCATTTAGGAGAAAAATATGGAAGAAGCCTTGTCATTGTACCAAATAAAAGTCTTGTCGTACAGACTGAAGATGATTACAAAAACTGCGGGTTGGACGTCGGCGTTTACTTTGGTGACCGAAAAGAACTAGGCAAAACTCATACAATTTGTACTTGGCAAAGTCTAAATATATTAGATAAAAAACACAAGGACGGAGATGCAGTTTTAAGTTTAGCTGAGTTTTTAGACGGAGTAAGTACTGTAATAGTTGACGAAGTGCATCAAGCAAAAGCAGAAGTTTTAAAAAATTTACTCACACGTAATTTAAAAAATGCTCCAATACGTTGGGGATTAACTGGAACAATACCAAAAGAAAAGTTTGAATTTGAGTCTATTCATGCAAGTTTAGGACCAGTGATAGGCGAAATAAGTGCTAAAGAATTACAAGACAAGGGTGTTCTTGCACAATGCCATGTAAACATTGTACAACTACTTGATACACAAGTACATAGTAATTATCAAGAAGAATTAAAATATCTTGTAACAAATCAAGACAGATTAGAATATTTAGGCAAATTATTAAACACAATAAAACAATCAGGCAATACACTAATATTAGTAGATAGAATAAGTGCAGGAGAACAACTACAAGCACTAATTCCAGAATCAACATTTGTAAAAGGCGATGTAAAATTAAAAGATAGAAAAGATGCTTATGACGAAATAAATGAAGGAACAAATCATGTTGTTATTGCTACATACGGAGTTGCGGCAGTCGGAATCAATATACCTAGGATATTTAATTTGGTGCTTATTGAACCCGGAAAATCATTTGTTCGAGTTATACAGTCAATTGGAAGAGGCGTAAGAAAGGCAAAAGACAAAGACTTCGTACAAATATGGGACCTTACGAGTACTTGTAAGTTTGCGAAGCGGCACCTTACCCAACGGAAGAAATTTTATAAGGAGGCGCAGTACCCGTTCACCATTGAAAAGGTAGATTGGAAATGAATATACTTACGCTCGATAATAAGAGTTTTAATTTAACTACTATTCCTGACGAAGTAGATGATTCATTAAGATTTAGTGTTTTAGATAATAGTAATCCTCAAGATCCAGATTTTTTCTTTATACCATTAATTTTTTTAGAATCGTTTAGTGCTCCAGCAGTAGTGTTAGAAATAGACGGACAATCCGTTACTATGCCATTAGATTGGTGTGTAGCAGTAGGTTGTAGTCAATCTGGAAGTGATTTAGAAGTCCTTCCTTTAACAAGCCTCAATCAACGAGGTTTTGAAGCTTACCTATTTAATCCACTTACAGGTAGTAAACCAAAGTTTGGAAAGATAGAAATTGCAAGTTTTTATAATGATGTTAAATGGTATTTTCCAAAAATAAAAACTGGTCAATTGCTAAGTATTCCTATAACAAATGGAGATGATCCTATGTGTGCATTCTTTGTTAAAGATATAAACAGACAAAGTGAGGTTATTGATTATGGTAAATTATTATAGGAGAAAAAAATGAAAGCTGGAAAAATATGGGGTCAAACAGAATTGATCCATGC
>CEUH01145801.1_pt1 | contig 16740 bp, 24 predicted proteins | sample 356461 | NCBI WGS metagenome assembly CEUH01 (sample SAMEA2623275, study PRJEB7988) | marine metagenome | isolation source: saline water (ENVO:00002010), including
TTGTATGATGCGATTGAATGGAAAGAGTCTGCTGATGCACACTATCCTATTAAAACAACATTAGAGAAAGGTGTATTTTCCATGAGACAATGGGTATATGATTGCTGGAATGGCGTAATGGATATGGACAGAAATCCACTTAGGCACATTCCTGATCTAGCAACAAGACACATGGTACTTCAAGTATTGGCTTGGATGTGGTGTATTGTTTTCAGTTTTTGGATGGGCAGTTTCTTTGTTTTTGGTGTTAGTACAATAGCTCACGTATTTTTATTGGGTGCTATCGCAGTAACAGTAGGCACATTTGAAACCGCTAAAAGAAATCCAAATTTTTTCGAAAACTTTCCAACTTCAACACCAAGTCGTAGTAGAAACTACCTGTGGATGAATGGACAAAAAATCAAACTTGATCCAAATGATAAGGGAGGTGAACACGAATGAAACCAGGTGAAGCATTAATCCTAGCCGCAAAAAAGCAAGCAGAAGGTGAAATTGCAGTACACATGGCTAACATCAAAGTTTACCAAACTATGCCAGCAGGTATTGGTGAACACAGTGATGTTACCGAGGCTGTAATTGAAGAGCTTAACAAACTTGCGGCCGCAGATGATAGACTTGAAATGATTAACAAGTATTTTTCAGATGCTATAAATGAATAGGTTGGTACCTTAATATACCCGTACCCTGCCACGGTTAGCAGGGTAGGACAAATTATAAGCCCATGTGGTGAAATTGGTAGACACGCAGGTTTTAGGTACCTGTTCTTTGCAGAGTGGGGGTTCAAGTCCCTCCATGGGCACCAAACATTAGGAAAACAAAATGATAGACAGGCACAGGACGCCGGCTGTAACAAGCTCACACGGACATACATAAAACACACAGGACGGCCCAGTATTACTGGGTTCGTTCATTTTAAGATGGAAGAATTATTACTTTGGCAATATAGAAAAGAGTTGGTTAAATACATATGTATTAATAACTATAGTATTGCTCATGCCAGAAAGATATTAGCAGGAATAGAACATGAGAAACCACGACCCAGAACCAGAACGTTATTACGATTGGATGCTTTGGAAGATGAGGCAAGAACGAAATAAGGATGAAGAGACAGACAAATTAGGTCTTGACAAACTACAAGAAATTGCTACAATGGAAGAATAGGGGTATAGTGTTAACGGTTTAGCACGACAGTCTCCAAAACTGTAAGTCAGGGTTCGAATCCTTGTGCCTCTGCCAATCTCGGTGTAGGAAAGTCTGGTTAATCCGCTTGCTTTGGGAGCAAGAGATCGCAAGTTCGAATCTTGCCACCGAGACCAATCTTTAGGGCCGTTAGCTCAGCTGGATAGAGCGATTGTCTACGAAACAATAGGTCAGGGGTTCGAATCCCTTACGGCCCACCAAAAGGAAAAATTTTATGAAAGTAGGTATAAATGGATTTGGAAGGATAGGTCGCTGTCTTGCTAGAATAATCTTAAGCGACAAAAAATATCAAGACTTGCATCTTGTACAAATAAATGCAAATGGCACAAAAGATGATAGCATACATTTAATGAAATATGATAGTGTGCATGGCAGATTCCATCCAAAACATTCAGATATAGATCGTATACATTGGACACAGGAACGTGATATTAACAAAATTGTATGGGAAGATGTTGATATTGTTTTTGAATGTACAGGTGCTTTCAATGACGGAAATATATGTGAACATCATATTTCTGGAGGTGCAGATAAAGTTATAATTAGTGCTCCTGCAAAAAACGTAGATAGAACTGTAGTGTATGGAGTTAACCATACTGACATTTTACCAACAGATAATATTATAAGTTCTGCTAGTTGTACAACAAATTGTTTAGCACCTATTGTAAAAGTATTAGATGAAACAGTACATATCATTGCAGGACAAATGACAACAATACATAGTTATACAGGCGATCAAAGTACTGTTGATAAAAGACATAAAGACCCTTATCGTGCAAGAGCTGGTGCAGTAAGTATGGTACCTACTAGTACAGGTGCCGCCAAAGCATTGCAATTAGTGTTACCGAACGTTGCTGGAAAGATAAAGGGCAGTTCAATACGTGTTCCAACACCTAATGTAAGTTGTGTTGATTTGACTGTGCAAGTAGGGCGTGAAGTGGATAGTGATACTATTAATACTATTTTTAAACTTAGTTCAGAAAATGGTATGAAAGATATAATTGGATATGAAGAAGATCCTTGTGTAAGTATTGATTTCAATACTACCAGAGAAAGTGCAATATTTGCTCCTGCACAAACAAGAGTTACAGATAATCATTTAGTACGTATTTTAGCATGGTATGATAATGAATGGGCATTTAGTCATAGGATGGCAGATACGGCTGGGTGCTTATGTTTACAGTAGTCTACGGAACAAAAAATGGAACACAAAATAGTATTGCATGGTGGTTATGCAATGCTGATGGTGTTGGACCGCAAATTTATAATCCAACATTTCAGGAACATACTTGGCATGGTAGTGCAAATAAAAATAGTGGTTTAATCAATGATGCATATAGACATCCTGAACATACAGAATGTCATAGGCTTATGGAAAATGTACGTGGTGATATTTTAGCACCAATGCGTCCACTAGAATCAAAATATAAAATGCTTTTATGGAGCAACTACTTTGGTTGTTTAAAATATACAGATCAAAAAATAGACTGTGATAAATTAATAATTTGTGAACAAAGTAGTTATGAAGATGCATTTCATTACTGTATGTCACATGCATTTAAGACTTTGGATCATGATGAAATTGACGCTGATAGTGAATTATGGTGGACTGATCATAAACAAGTTAATGGCGAAATAACTGATAATTGGAAAGAATTATGGTACGGCAAATATCATAATGAAATGCATAAGGCATTACAGAATGATGAACTGAAATATATGTGGCAATTAAATTTTATGCATTGGGATTTAGCTCATTGCCTGGAACACAATAGGCCTATTGATATTAAACTTACTGAACATGATGATGTAAAGCGATTGCTTTCAGATAAGATTTGCAATCCAGATGATAATACAGAAACTGATATATTATTGTGGCATAATAAAGATGCACTATTAGTAAAAGACCCTGTATGGTTTGATGTAAGGCCAAATATTATTTTAGAATATTTAGAATTAGAGAAATGTGATAAAATAAAAACTGCGTTAAGTAGTTATATTGATGCATACAAGCCACGTAAAGAATGGTTTGACGAGTTAGTCAGCAAGACTTTCTAATAACTGATCATAACTTCTACACAATAATTGTTTAAAGTTTTGATTCCATTTGCCGTGTACAATCATATGTATGCGGTCTTCGTTTGAGTTATTGATGACTGCATGTTTTCTTCCTATATCAATAGCACGTACATCTCCAACTTCCCACGGTATACAACCAGCATCTTCCATAGCAAAATCAACCTCTGGTGGATTGCTTACTGCAATATTAAAAGCCGCCAAACGTCTTTCATCAAAATCTGCATGTGGTTGAATAAACCCACCTGGTTCTAATAACATAAATCTTAATCTATCAAAACTTGTAAAAGGAAATTCTGTCTTAAACCATTTAGTTGTTTCAGGACACTGATCACTTAATTCAGTCCAATGGAAATCTGCTTCAACATCAGGATATTCTTTTGGTGGATCTGTGTATTGTACTCCTTGTCCATGTATGCACATACTACTCCAACCAGGATGTTGTTGCCCTCTGTGCTTTACAAATTGATGATATTGAGGAGTAACTTCTTTTAACACCTCTTCATGAGGAAAGTCTATGTCTAACTTTAAACTTGGACAATTACTTTCAGCCATAATCCATGTGCCATATTCCTGCATTATACCTCTATCTTCTTCCCAATTACTAAAATGTTTAGGGCGAGGATTTAGATGCTGGTAATGTTCATGTTGATTACAATCTTCAACAAATGATTCTACATTCTGTTTTCTTTCTTCATAAATTTTGTTTACGTTATCCATGGAAATATTTCCTTTGCTATTTGGTGTCCTTCAGCACTCCAGGGAAGATAATTTTCAAATTCAAATACTCCTCCAGGGCCTACAATAAAAAGTTTTATATTACTGTATTTACCAGTGATCTCCTTAAAATAGTTTTCTATTTCAGTCTTTGCTTGATTTCTTTCAGCAAGGTTAAAGAACACTCCTGACTGGTAAAAATGAAATACGTTACTTAAATGTACATATACTTCATATTTTTTATCTTCATTTATGTCTTTTAATACATAACGTCTAAAAAGTCTTTTGAACTGATCTGCATCAAATAGTTCTACATGTTCGAATTCTATATCCATATCATTCCATTCGTTTTCAAAGTAATCTTTGAATCCATCATGATATTGTATGTAATCACTAAAATCATTTAGTCTATGAGCACCTTGAATAAGTTTTCTCATAAACATAAAACCTTGTCTAAAATATTGTTGCATAAATTCTTTGTAAGTTTTTGTATGTGGTTTAAACCTTGAAAATATATATTTGCTTATACCAAGTGCAACCTCAGATCTATCTATAATAATTACTTTCTGATCTTTTGTATTTTTGCCACAGTTATTATATGCTAGGAAAGGTCCTGATAGCCCACCACTCATTGCAAATATAACACGATTAATATCAGGATCAACTTCAGGAGGTTGTTTAGGTAATGTATAATCTTCAGTATTAGCAATGAAAAATTGTTCTTTGTTCTGTAAGTCGCCAATTATTTGAGCTTTCTTTCCAATATAATCTTGTGCTACTTCGCCATATGCATAATGATATGTCTTTCTCAGTTCTTTTGGCCAAATACCAATACCAGTTTCTGTTTGTAATCCAGCTTCTATAATATTCCAACCAAAACAAGTTCCTTCATATGTTCTTATTACTTCACCTTGCTTTACCCATAATGGAGTATAATGATCATGAAAGTTTTCTGCACTACGTACAGGCTGTACAAAGTCTACTAATTTATTTCTAAAACGCTGTTCGAATACTCCTACATTTTCACAAAACCAATTTACATCTACTAACATGCATTGTGGATGAATTTCGTAATATAGGTCACCTTTATCAAGTACGTGTCCAACAAAAACTTCTCCTTTGTAATAGTTTTCAAACCATTCAGTAAACTTATCAAATAATTGTCTTGGAAATATACCTACCTTTAGAATAAGCACATGACTACAACCAGCCTTTTTTGCCTTTTCACAAAGTTTAGCAGGGTCTTCATGATAAAATTGATGAGTATATCCATGTATCTCAGCTTCAACACAATAAAATTCTGCTACATTATGTAACATTCGTTTCCATAATGGATCTTCAATTCTTGGATTACCAAGCCAACCAACTGCTACTTGGTTTGCTATTCTATGGCCTTCTTCCGCGGTACCTGAGTATTCCATTCATTCCTCTTTCATTAAATTTAATATTATAAGGTTCATTTGTTCGTTCACAAATTAATTTATTTTTTTCTTCTATACATTTTTCAACTGTTCTAAATTTTTCATATCTAGAATCCTGATTAAAGTATATCGCTGTTGGATAAAAATTATATGCATTGCTCATACTAACATATCCTGTTGGAGCAGTTGACATATCAATATGATAGCATGGATCATTAACAAGTATATCTTTAGTATAATGTATCTGTTTAGATTTTTGTACTAATTCCCATCTTTCTGTAAACTCATATGTTTTAAAGAAATCACTATATGCTTGTAATCTGTGGTCTTCGTCTGCATTGAAGTCTCTTGTCAACGCTGGATATTTGTTCTTAAAGTTTCTTACAAAATCTGCATAATTTTTACCGTTCCAATTTTCCTTTATGTAGTCCCACATATGATGTGCGGTGTTACTATTATCAATGATAACTATATAACCTGGTCTAGTAAAGTGGTTAAGGGCTTCTATTGCAGGTGTAAGAGCACCAGCAGTAACATATATTTCATGTGTATGTTCTTTAGGTGTAGTAAGTTCTGTATCTTCAGTATTTGTTGCATACCATTTTTTAAAACTTGTTCCTATTTTATAATAGTTTTCTGCTACACAGAAATCTTCTAATTGTTCAGATTTATCTAAATTTTGAACTATTTCGTCTGGTGCTTCAATTGTTTTATCACTACTTAGGTTTATCCAGCGGAGAAAACTTATTTGCCAGTTATCTAGATTTGTATAGTTATTATTGTATATAATTTGAATATACTGATCTAGATTAGTCAGTCCTTGTGTAGCACATAATATATGTGGCTCACCTAATTCTTGTGCTTCCTTAATGGCTTGTTCATAGGTACCTGCATATATTGTTACTATTGAATGAGCGTAATGACTGAGTGTATTGTGAAACTCAAAATCATTCTTTGAGAACATTTTTTCCTGATCAGTCAGATTTGGATTGTCAATATATGCAATTACAAAAGGATCAGATCCTTTATGATCATAACCTGCGTTGAATTTTTGCATAAATATATTTATGTTAAGAACAGAAGAGCAAAAACAAGCAATTCTTAGCAGGTTAGAACCAACTAAAGTTTACGAAAATGTAGTACCCAAAGATCTTATGTCAGACTTATTAGAGGCATGGGAATCAGGACCAAAGAATCACAAAAATACAGGCCCTGTAACTTATGACTACTTTCCAAATAAAGAAGAACATACAGATTGGTGGATTAAAACAGACAAGTTTGTTACAGAGTTTATTGGAGACCATTGGACTTTTGCTACAAACTTTTATAAAGTAGATCAACCTCACATATTACATAATGATGATAGCGTTCGTTGGGTACCTGACTTGTATAAGACAGTAGTTATACCATTGGAAATAGAAAAGCCAACAAACTTTGCAATATTTGATCAATGCTATTTGGATGGCCCGGTAAAATTGCGACATGGCGGAAAGCCAAAGCATAAAAATCACGATAAACCACAGGTATACTATAACCAAGACTTACTTGACAACAGTGAGCTTATAGGATATACGGATCAAATGTTTGATGAAGTAATATATAAAAAGTATTTCACACATTTGCCTATTCATAGGTTTACAGGTTTAACAGTAGAGTGTATAGTAGAGTGGAAACCAGGCGATATTATAGTATTTGATACTGCACGTATACATTGTGCGGCAAATTTTCTAGCAGATGGTATTAAAACAAAACTAGGTTATAGTATTTTTACAGCAAAATGACATATAAAGAAAATTTAAAACAACATCATAAACAAATTACAGAAAGATTCTCAGAAGCACGAACTGCAAAAGGTTTATTAACTTCTGAGCAAGTGAATGAATTATTTCAGCAACAGTTTATACTTGCTGAAGGTGCAAAATGGACAGCATCAAGCAGAAACATTCAGACAAGTGTTGACATAGATACACTTTTTGAAAGATGTCCATTTTTAAATGAAGTATTTGCTAATGAACTAGGAGATTATTATAAACATCATAGTGGTAATTTTTACATGACTACACAATTACATGATGCACACGTTGATTTACTTACTGAAGAAGAAACAAGTAGGTTTGAATGGGCAAAAAATGTAGTACCATATAAAAGTTGTGTAATTCCATTAATAATAACTGACGGTGCAGATGCACATACAGCATTTTTTAACGAACGACATATTGGAACAAGCATAACATTTGATCGTGTAGAAGTTAGTTCACAGGAAAACTCAGATTATGAGATTGCTCGTGAATATCCAGACCTGTATGATATAAATGGTAATATCATACGTACAGAAGAATGGCCTGAAAAGACAGGCTTTCTGTTTCCACAAATACCAAGAGGTAATATGCAAGGACTGAGTATTGAAACAGTGCTTGAATTTATTCCAGGTGATGTAATGATATTTGATGCTTGTCAAATACATGCAAGTTGTGTGAAACGTAGTAAGCCAAATTATAAATGGCTGAAGTCAGGTATAAATTTACAATTTTATAAGGAAGTATAATGAATATAGAGAAAGTTCTAGATGTAGAACACTATACAGACGATCTATTTTGGTTTAGAACAACCAAAAGTGAAAAATGGAATAAGAAAAACTTTCAACCAGGTGAGTTTACAATGATTGGTATGCCAGATAGTAGTTTGACTAGGGCATATAGTATTGCAAATAGTCCTGAAGATGATTATTTAGAATTTCTTAGTATTAAAGTACCAGATGGTCCACTTACAAGTGAGCTACAACATGTAAAGAGTGGTGATGATCTACAGGTTAGCCATAAAGCAATAGGTACTTTACTATTAAGGAATTTAGATCCAGATCCATGCATAAATGGTAATGGTAGATTATGGCTAATTAGTACAGGAACAGGACTAGCACCTTTTCTTAGTTTAGCAAGACACCCGGAGGTATATGAATATTATGAAGAAGTTATTGTTACCCATACTGTTCGTGTTAATGATGAGTGCGTGTTCAAAGATGATCTCGAAAAGCACGGATGCAGAGTTTATCAAACCGTTACAAGAGAAGAACCAGCAGACGGCAGATTCTCAGAACGAATCACAGACAGAATTAAAGACGGAAGAGTCTTCAGCGACTTGGGAATCGATCAAACAGATTTTGAAAAACATAAAGACAGAATAATGATTTGTGGAGGGCCAAGTTTTAATAATGAACTAAGAGCTATGTTAGAAGATAAAGGTTGGATGCACGGCACAATGCGTTCACCTGGTGATTTTGTACAAGAACGAGCATTTGTTGAAACCATAGAAGAATAAGTACTTATATGGGTGCCTGGAGCCACCTACTTTGAATAGGTATGAGGACAACAGCCCAACTATAGGCACCCAACTAATAAAAGGAAACACAAATGCTTATAAAACCCGGAAAATCTAATGTAAAATTAATTATAAATCTGCAAGAAGTTTATGAAATACGTAATCGCAAAGAACGTGAATTAGATTATTACAATAAAGAATTAGAAAAACTTCAAGTAGAGATGGCTTTTATAAAACAGGAAATTAACCTTACTAATACTATTATTGATATTATAGAAACTGAAAAGGTTGTAGATTTAAGGGAATACGTGGAGAAGAAAAGAAATGAGTCATCCTAATATAGATGAAAACAATGTTTGGCGTATGAGTAAGCCAATTAAAATTTATTTGTTTAAAGACGAAGACATGGTAAAACTTAGTTTTCGTGTAACAGACTACTTTAATATTGGAAGGCATATGTCAAAAGAACATTTTCAATATATTTGTGATAATTGGCGTACAGGTGTAGAGGGACTTGAAACAAAAAGTGGCAAGTATTATTGGTATCTTAGCCATTCAGGACCTCGCCCAGAGCAAGTACCTTGTGAGTTTGTACAAGTAAACACAGGTCCTTTTAGTTTACGATTTAGTGTAAAAGAAATGGAAGAACTTGTAGAAGAGTTCGAATATCAGAAAAATAATAAAATGCATTGGGATGATTGATTTACACGGGTATCATATACATGAAGCATGGCGTCATTTTAATAATAAGATTGATGATGCATACTATAGAGGCATGAGAAAAGTCGTAGTTATTACTGGCCAAGGTGATATGATGCGAGAAATGCCACAATGGATTACAAATCATCCAAGAATAAGAGAATATAGACAAGCAAACCATAATCCTGGAAGTTTTACGTGTTTTTTAGTGAAAAAAACGCAAAAAAAGGTTGACAAGTAAGGCATCTTACTATATTATATAAGAGTAAGTTAAAAAAACAGGAGTTAACAAATGGCATACATTAGCAAAGAAGACGTTAAAGCAATTAGAGAAGAGCTTAAAGTTACATTTCCAGAGCTTAAATTTGGTGTTAAGAAAATGCACGGTGGTTCAAACGGTGTAGATGTTACTATTAAAAGTGGTAAAGTAGACTTCACAGATTGTTTTACACATGGTGATGGTTATGCACAAATTAACCAATATCATACACATATGTATGGCAAGCACCAAACAATGTTTGATGCAATTCACAAGATTATTAAAACTGCACCTATTAAAGGTGAAGGTTATTGGAAGAACAAAGGCTGGTATGACAACAGTGATTCAATGACTGACTACTTTGACACTGCTTATTACATTAGCATGAATGTTGGTAGTTGGAATCAACCTTACGTTCAAACGGCGTAAGGCACGATAAATAAATGTATGTGGTGGAGTAAAACAAAATTAACTGAATCTGAAATGGAACGTAGTTTTGTGTTGGAAGAAAGAACACGTATTCTAAAACAACGTATTGCAGATATGAATAAGTTAATTGATAGAGATGAACTGGATAAAAAGGAACTTGCAAAGTTAGTCCTTGAACAGACTGAAAAACCACAAACAGTACAGGAACAGAATTCTCAGAGGGAAGATGAATTAGCCAGAATAAAAGCAAAACTGCTTGGTAAAAAGATATGAAACAAACTGATTTTAGAAACTTTGTAAGACACAAATGGTTTGAACATGTTGATGAAGTTATGGCATGGGAAAATAAACCGGTTGACTACAGTACTAAAACGTGGTATAATAATAACAAATGGTTTTTAATTCATTTATATAAAAAGGAAGGTAAACATGATGGAAATGATTGCAGGCTATGAAGGCTATGTTGGAGTAAGTTTAGTCCTACTTTGTTGCTACCTAGCATGGAAAAATGGACAGGAAAATGGTATAATCAAAGGATGTGATGCCACACTTACACTATTACATTTGAATAAAGCAATCCGTATTGTGGAAGATCACAATGGAGAACAACACATCATGATGCCTGACGGAAGTACGCCGATCACAACTGATGTTAATATCGAAAAATCTTAAGGATTTACAAAGTACTGGTGAATGGCCAGTAATTGAATCCGATCTACTAAAAACGAAATATAAAAATAGATTTCAAATTGCTTCAGAACTTTTTAAATATATGAGTTCTGAAGTGTTTGAGTCTTTAAATTACTTTGAAGATGAAAGTCCTAATATTACACAATGGAAAGACGAGGACATACCTGAAAAGATTTACAGTACAAGACATGAAGGTCCATGTTTTGGTTATGATGTAGATTACATGGCAGGTCCACATGATTGGGAACATGAAGATTCACCAATTGGCGATTATGTTGTACGTAAAAAATTATACATATATGATTGGACTGGAGAAAAACTAGGTAAAACTGCTGAAGAGTTAGACTATTTTATCCAAATGCATAATGATTTTTTACCAGTAATGGAAACAGGCAAAAAACTTTTTCCTAGAGAAGATATAAAAAAGTGGTTACATAAATTAATGGTTATAGAATATTCAACACCTACTGCAACGGAAGAAAATGTAATGCAACATAGAGCCTTCAACACAAATAGATTTGGTGATAGTCATTGTGATGAAACCTTTGCAGGCTTGCATTTAGGTGAAAACTTCGTAGAGTTTCAGGCACAAAATACTGTTAATAGTAATTGGGAATATGTGGACGGATTATCCGATTCTAGTATGTTATGGATGTTTGGTGAAGATGCACAAAGTTGTGATTGGAAATCTACATACCATAGAATGATTCCTAGTCCAAATACAACAGATACAAGGTACAGTATTATATTCGACTTACAGGGTCGCACATGAAAATATATGACTATTGTGCTATATATGGATTTGCAAATTTTATTCAAAGTCATGTGATGTTAATGTTAACACCTGGAGGTTTCTTTTACGGAGTAATAGGTTGTATTGCATTCTATCAGTTATTTGAAGTGTATTGTGCATGGAGAGTAAAATGGGAGGATTAGATACAAAAGCAAGTGTAAAACTAACAAAGTTTTCCGATAGATGGGATTACATTGATAGGTTGTTTAATGAATTAGATTCAGAAACATGGAAGGCTATTCCTAGAACCAATTATGAATTAAGATTAAATGATGAGTGGCCAAGAAGAATATGGTGTCATAGTCATAGTGGATCACAAATAGGTTGGGATATAGATCATGTAGCAGGCTTGAACGATTACTGGCAACCTTATGCAAACCATCTATTAGAGAATCAACCAGATAAAAGTTTACAAGGAAACGTAATTGGTGATAGTGTTACCAGAGAAAAAGTTTACATTTTTGACGAAGGTCGCACTTACACTGATGAAATGTTAGAAGCGTTTCCTAGTTTAAATTACTTTATACGTATGCGAAAAGAATTTGAACCTGATGTATTAGACATGACAGGTTATTTTGATAATCAGAATATAAAACAATTTAAGCCTTGTTTAATGTTAGTAAAATATGATGTTCCTAAAAATGTTGACTACCATAGTTATATGCATTGGAATTTTGAACAGTTTGGTAATGATCATACAGATGAAAATTTAGGAGCATTACATTTAGGAGAAAACCAGACTGCGTTCTATGCATTTGACGGTGATGAAAAGAAAAACTTTCCAGAGCTTAAACATGCAAACACATTTTGGACATGGGGAGAATATGCAGAGTATAGTGGATTAACACCTACTATACATGGCGTTGAATACTTTGGAGGTCAAGGCCCAAGGTATAGTATTATATATAATTTAGAAGTTGAATACAATTAAGGAGATAACATGTTAGTACCAGTAGTGGTTGAACAAACAGGCAGAGGCGAGCGTAGTTATGATATCTATAGTCGTTTACTTAAAGATAGAGTTGTCATATTAAATGGTGATGTACAAGATATGAGTGCAAATTTAATTGTTGCACAGATGCTATTTTTAGAAAGCCAAAATTCTGAAGAACCAATTAATTTTTACATTAATTCACCAGGGGGTGTAATAACAAGTGGTATGGCAATTTACGATACCATGCAGTTTATTAATGCACCTGTATCAACTATTGTTATGGGACAGGCTTGTAGCATGGGAAGTTTCCTAGCACAAGCAGGAGAGCCAGGACAAAGATTTGTATTACCAAATAGTCGTACAATGATACATCAACCAAGTGGAGGTGCTAGAGGTATGCAAAGTGATATAGAAATACAATATAAAGAAATCACATATCTTAAAAAACGTCTTACTGAGTTGTATGTAGAACACAATACTAAAGGCAAGTCCTTTGGTGATTTTGAACGTGACATGGATAGAGATAATTTTATGACTGCTGAAGAAGCAGTAGATTACGGACTTGCAGACCGTGTTATAAAACGTAAACCTGCATAAATACATATATGAAAATAACAGATATTCTTACAGAAAAATGCTGGAAAGGCTACGAGAAGAAGGGCATGAAAACCATGTTCGGAAAACGTGTGCCTAATTGTGTTAAGAAAGAAAGCCTAGGCGAAGATCTTGACGGAAAGTATGCTAATTGGGATCATGAAGAATCAGCAGATTACAGTAAGCATTTAGAAAAAACATTTGGCGAGCCTGATGAAGCAACAGACGAACAGACTGTTTGGCATAACATAGATGGATTTAAACGTGTTGTTTGTAGAGATGAATACATATTACATGGTTCACCTGCACCACATTATGATTTTGTTTATAGTTATGTAGATATGGAAGTGCCAGAAGAGCTATCAGATGAATTAGCAAAATGTTCAGGTAGTATTCTTATAGATCATTTAAAGAATGAAGTAGGTGCAAGATGTGGATCATTGACTGCTAACGCAACAACACTTAATTTTGTTATGGACGTTATAGCAGGCAGAGAAGAACCTTCTAAAGAAAACTATGAAGGCAGAATACTTGCTATGAAAGATATGTTTAGTAAGGGTGAACGTTATGAATTAGATTGGTGGCCTGATGAGTCAGGAGATGCAGATCCTAAAAATCCTTATTATGCAGAAAATGTAGAAGAGCGTTTAGTAAAGTTGGATCCAAAAGGTCCTAAAAACCTTAAGACTCTAAAAAAAAGATCTAGGTACGAAAAACGTAAGGCGGCCCTAGCACAACCAGACGATATTAATGAAGGTCCAAATGATCCTGCAATTTTTAAGGCAGTATTCACTGCTGGTGGTCCAGGTGCAGGAAAAAGTTATGTAGTTAGAAATAGTGGTTTTGAAGCAATGGGTTTCAAAATTATTAATAGTGATATAGCATTTGAAAAAATGTTAAAACAAATGAAAATGGACGCAACACCAGATAATATCTATAGTCCACAAGGTCAAGAAACAAGAGATAAAGCAAAAGACGTTACTAAGAAAAGACAGGAAATGTATACCAATACAGGTAGACTAGGATTAGTAATGGATGGTACTGGCAAAGATTATGAAAAAATTGTAAGAATGAGCGAAAAACTTAAAAGGTTTGGCTATGAAACTGCAATGGTTTTTGTTAACACAGATTTAGAAACAGCATTAGCACGTAATGAAAAACGTGACCGTACTTTGCCTGCAGAACAGGTAAAAAGTATGTGGAGTCAAGTACAAAATAATATTGGAAAATTCCAAAGATATTTTAAACAGGATATGATAATCATTGATAATAGTGATGACAGTGATATACAATCAGCAATAACAAATGCGTATAATCAAATTGGTAGTTGGTCACAACAAACTCCAAATAATCCTATTGCACAAAAATGGTTGAGCCAACAAAAAGAAAATTAATTATGACTAATAAAGAATGGTTGTCTGAATGGGCAAACAATGTAAAGTATTCAAATACAGAAGATTTACATAGAAAAATATTTAATGAAATAATTCTTGCAGAAAAACCGCAAGAATGTGAAGTAAAATACGCATCAACTGATGAAGATAAAGTTGAAATCCAGCTGATATCTGAAGATTCTACATGTAGCGTTGTTTTAGAAAAAAGGTAAATATGTATAGAAAGTTGTTATAAGCAACAATAACTATAATGAAGGACAAAAAATGTATACTTATAAAGCAAAACTAATGAGGGTAGTAGACGGAGACACAGTTGACGCAGAGATCGATCTAGGATTTGGCGTATTTATGAAACAACGTATACGTTTATATGGGATTAATACTCCTGAATCTCGCACAAGGGATCTGGAAGAAAAGGAAAGAGGACTTGCGGCAAAAGCAAGATTAACCGAAATACTTGGAAAAGAGTTTATAATAAACACAATCTTAAACAAGCGAGGAAAGTTTGGAAGGATTTTAGGAACCTTACATACTATCGCTGATGAAGAGAACGGTGTAGAATCAATAAACATAAACCAGAAACTTGTTGAAGAGGGACACGCTGTAGAATATTTCGGCGGCTCTCGCTAGGAGGCACATGGCATTAAAATTATTTGGTATCTGGACACTATTCGTCGCTCTAGTCATTTCGGCTGTTGCGGCTTATTATAGTATCATAGGACTAGTAGCAATCTTTTCTGCGGCAATGTTACCCATTATTATTATGGGTGTAGCACTTGAAGCAGGTAAATTAACATCTGCGGTATGGTTACATACTTTCTGGGATAGAGCCCATTGGAGCATGAAATACTATTTAAGTTTCGCACTTATAGTATTAATGTTTATTACAAGCATGGGTATTTTTGGTTTTCTATCTAAAGCTCATATTGAACAAACATCTGCAAGTCAAGAAAGTGTTGAACAGGTAGCTCGTGTAGAAACAGAAATTGGTCGCCTTACAGGTATCATTAAAAGAGCAGAAGAAAAAATACAAAAACTTGAAACAACTGGTTCAGGTGCAGATGCTACAATTCAATCACAAATAGATAAAGAACAAGAACGTATTGATAAAGCATTTGAGCGTATTCAACCTGCTATTGATCAACAAAATAAAATAATACAAGATGCGAGATCAAGTGATGATACTCGTACAAAACCATATGAAACACAACTTACAAATATACAGGCAGAAATACAAAGACTTGAAAAGAGTGCAAAAGAATACGAAACAACAATTAAAAACTTAGGCGCAGATAATAGTGCAGTACAACCTTTACTTAATCAAATACAAAACATTCAACAAACTATAGTAAAAGTGCAAGGACAAATTGCTAGTGGCGAAACAGAACAAGTAAAACAGGCACAAACAACAATAGGTAGCGTTGCTGATGGACAGGTAGGACCTAGGACAAGAGCGTCCGCCAATGCATGGATAGAAGAACAAAAGATAGTTATAAATGGTATACAGGAACAGATTAGTAATTTACGTAAGGAAGCAAAATCAACACTAGATGAGGAAAGAACAAGACTCAGTGGTATTGTAAAAGATATTAGACAAGAACAAATTCCAGCATTGAAAGATAGAGAACTTAAAATGTTGGAAAAGATTGATGAAGTACGTGCTACTGAGTCACCTGTAATTGCAACGGCAAGAGATGAAATACAAAGATTACGTAAAAGTGCAGAAGATCAAGTTGCAAACAGTCAAAAATTAATAGAAAGATTAAGAGGAAAATTAGGTGTAGACGAAAACAAAGAATCTATTGATGCAGAGATAGATTTACTTAACAAAAAGATTAAAGATTCTAATAATGAAATAGATACACTTACAGAAGAGAAATATGCTTTACAAGCAGAATTTAGAAAATTAGAAGCAGAAGTTGGCCCTATTAAATATATTGCAGAATTTGTTTATGGAAGTGCAGATAAAAATCTGTTAGAAGAAGCAGTGCGTTGGGTCATTGTAATACTTGTTTTGGTATTTGATCCATTAGCAGTAGTACTTGTACTTGCTGGTATTACACTTATCAAGTGGAGAAAAGAAGATACATGGCAAGTAGAAGATGAAATGGCAAGTGATATTGAAGAATTAAAATTTATGGCAAAGCCTGCACCTAATAAAGAAGAAGACAAATCAGAAGTAGATGATCAAGAACCTAACCCGTACAAAAAAGATTTAC
>CEUH01043865.1_pt1 | contig 16708 bp, 14 predicted proteins | sample 356461 | NCBI WGS metagenome assembly CEUH01 (sample SAMEA2623275, study PRJEB7988) | marine metagenome | isolation source: saline water (ENVO:00002010), including
TTGCAAATTCCCTGTTGCTTGTTTCAAATCTGCAAGTTCGACTATTTTCCCTTTAACGTTGTAGTTCTTCTGTCCATCTGGCGTTTGAACACTTCTAACACCTTGGTCTGTATCTATACCAATTTCAGCAGCCTCTTGAGGATTAGGCAGTTCTGGCGCTGTATCAGTTTGCGTTTGATCCGTTGTGGCTTGTACTTGTGGAGCAGCGTCCGATCCTGGCGGTTCTGCTTGCTCTGGCGCTTGCGTTTGTACGTCAACAGGCTGGGCTTGTTGCGGTATAGTCGGCTGCGTTTCTGTTGTAGTTGGTTGCAATTGGCTTTGCAGCGCATTGCGTAGTACCGTTCTTTCTTGTTCTGTTAATGCAGACAACTCCGGTGCATCTTTATTGTCCAGTGTATCTATTAACTTTTGCACAAGTTCTGGCGATTGAACTTGTGCATTAACCGCCGGAGGTGTTTGCTCGATGTTCGGTTGAGAAGCCGCAGACGGCACAACAGGCTGTTCTGGTTGTTGAAGCTGTAGATCCGTCTGCGTAGTTGCCGTCGTGCTTGGGAGTGTGTCATCGACGGGAGGAGCAACTGGTTGTTCTATTTCGGTTTGTACTTGATCTGGTTGTCTATTTCTTCTTGGTCTTGCTATAACACCTTCGGCAAGTGTAGAGCCGCCGCCAGCTAGTGCTTCTGTAACAGTTTCTTTAAAGCTAAAAGGATCACCTACAGCTGTAGTTGCCAACGCTTCACCAGCACCTTCTGAAACAGATTGTGCAGCTGTTTGTCGTGCAAGGCTGTTCTTGATAATGTTTTGTGCAACTAAACCTTGGCCAGCTAAATCTGCCGCAGCTATAACTAAACCTCTTGTTAAACCGCGCTCGTTTGCTTCATCCATAAGTTGAGGATTATTGAATAATTGTGAAGCAGCTTGGGGCTTAGACAAATCAATGTTATTTTCTTTTAAGAACGAATCTATTTCTGCTGCATACTCTCGACTAAATCCGCCAAGAGACATTACAGCTGCACCAGCTGTAGGGTTTCCAGTTACAAGACTTGTGGCAACACCAGCTGCTATTTGCGGTACATTTTCTGCAAGCGTTTCACCCATAAAAGCCATAAAGCCAATTGGATCATCGGTAACGGTCGATAGCCAACCTTTAAATGTATCAGGCGCTTCGGCTAGTAATTCTCCATATGCAGCTGCCGTTGGAGATTGTGCAAACCCTTCAGCTAGTTCGAACAGTTCCCCCGCTTTTTTTGTATTAGCGGTAAGCCTTTGGATATATGGCGCTGGGTTCTGCATAGCGTCTTGGCGTGTTTGTAAACGTTTATCGACCACTTGCTGATAATTTACATTTGCTTGCGGAGAAACCCCATACTGATTCATCATCTGGTTTACTTGCACGGGATCGCTTACTGTTGCAGCCCTAGAAGTAAAAGCTTGTGATGGTACACCAGATCTTAATATCTCATTATATCTAATTGCATCTTCTGTTTTTTGTGCATCGGAAAGCGCCCTAGCATCAGCTGTTGCCAGCATAGTAGGCAAAGCTGCATACGTTGTAACAGCACCTCTTTTTACTGCTCGACCAAAACCAGTGCCAGCTGGATCGTTTGGTTCAACCAGCGGAGAGCTAGACACAACGGGAGGATTCGGACTAACCACACTCTCAGGAGGTGAAAGCGTTTCCGCTGATTGATCGGTAACAAATGGATTTGCAAATGGATCGTTTTTAGCAGCGTCTTGTTTTACAAACGGGTTTGCAAACGGATCTTCTTCCTCATTTTCTGGCTGTAGAAACGGGTTTGCAAATGGATCGTCCATTATTGCGCTCGTACAAAACGTATAATTTTATTTGCTTGGTCTAAACTAAAACCATAAGTTTTTGTTATTATGTTTGGATCGAGATTAGCGTTAGGCTGCATTAAAAAATTAATTATGTATGCTGGCACATCGAAATTAAAGCCTTCTGTTATTGTTACTGCCGTTTGTCCCCTATAAGTCTCCGACAGCTGATTTCTCATTAATCTTAAAACATCTTCTACATCTCGATTTTCCGCAGCAGTAGTAAAATTAGATTGTATTCTTCTCATAACTGCGCTCGGCACATCTGCAAACAAGCCACTTTCAACTGCACCTTTTATTTCCGCATCAATTAACTCTAAGCGACCTTTGGCATCTTTGGGATCAGGTGATGCTTTTTGTGAGTGGGCAAATGTTTCCTTAGTGCCGTCTGCTTTTGATACTACGGCTTCTTCACCAGGTTCTAGTTTAACCTCAACAGTCTCGGGCGCTGTGTAAGTTTCTACCCTTCCTTGTGCGTTTGTAGTTCTAATTGTTTGACCAGCATTTAATATAATTCTGTTCTCAGACGCAGTTTTTGCTCTGTTTAATTGTTGCTCAGATTCTAATTTTGCTGTCTCTGCGTCTAATTTGTTTACTTTCCCCTGTCGCGTCTGATTTTCGGTTTCAATTTGAGCATCATAAAATCCGCCTCGCGATGTATCTGCGCCAGCTGCCGCCCTTCTTTGTTCAGCCAGTGCGTTTTCTGAATTAACTTGCGGTTGCCTTAATGCGTTTTCTGTTATTCTTCGCGACTGAGTTAGCATAGAATCTGCTAGTCGTGACTTAGCTAAATTTTCTTCACTTTCTATTTGTGATGGACGCAAAGCATTTATTGTTTCTGTTTGCGCGTTTAGTTTTCCGGTATTAGCTAATGTTTCTTGCGCTTTAGCTATTTCAACTTGCTTTCTAGGATCTCTTAACTCATTTTCTGTTAATGTCTGCGCTTCTAACAATACCCTTCTGGCTTCTTCAGTACCCATTTGCGCTTGAGTTAAGTTTGTTCGAGCAACTTGATAATCCGTTTCCGGATCACCAATTAAAGCTCTAGTTAAATTACTAAAACCTTGTGCTAAAAATGGATCCATTTGGTACGGGTTCTGTGCCATTGCTTTGCCTCTTATTAATCTGGTTCGTACAAACTGTAACCAACACCTACTTTGCCAGCGCCTTGCAGTATTTGGGCTAATGGAGAGTTCGCCATGCTTTGTGCCGCCCTCATGCCAGTGTCTAATACGTTTGCGTTACCTCGAACAAAGTTGCCCGTAAGCATCCCAGACGCAGCTGCATCTGCAATTTTTGGTTGAATTGTTTGGCTTAAATATCTGTTTGTAGCATCTAATTTTGCTAAATTTTGTGCGTCTGCTTGTGATTTCATCATAGACGCTAATGAAGCTGCTTCTCTTTGATCCATAAATACTTTAGGTGCTGATCGCGCACTTTCGCCACTAGGAGCACGTCGGTTAGTAATTGCAGCTTTTAATATTTCAGACAACTGATTGCCAGCTGCTTCGATACCAGGAGTTGTTGCGGATGCAGTGGCAACATTTAACGCTTCTTGAATTGCCGCCGCTTGTTGATCTTCTAACGCCCTATTACGAGTGTTGTTGTCACGCATTAATAAAGCTTGTTGCTGTTGCGCTCTATTAGCTGCTCTGTTTTGTGCTGCAATACCAGCACCTTGAGCAACTGCACTTAATATTAATGTTGGTTCACACATTAGTTTACTACTTTCACACTGCCGCCAGAAACGGGGTCAAAAATTCCAGCTATGGTTGACGGCGCAGTATTAGCGCCTCTTTGATTAACGGATTGCGTAACTCGTCTTGGAGATCCTGACGCAACAGCTGTTGGATCAACATTATAAGATGGGTCGTAGGCTCGTTTTACAAAATCTGTAAAGAAATCAACAACCTCTTGCTCTTTAGGTTCTTTAAATGGTCTTGACTGCCCAACAACGTCAAAAGCATTAATAGCTGCGGTTTGAGCATTAATCGTTGGTATATCTTCGCTGTCATATGCAAGACCTTGCAATGCACTTGTGAGGTCATTGCGTCCACTTTCTACAAAGTTTCGGTTAGCATCCATGTATTGATTAACAATGCTATCAATACGTCCTTCTTCGCCGGATTGTGCGCCAGCAAGAATACCAAGTTTATCATCAACCCCTTGCTGAGTAAGCATACCAGCTGCTTTGAAAGTATCGTAAATTCCTCGAGTAGCATCATCATAGGCTGTGGTAAAAGCCTCTGACAAACCTCCGTCACGATAGCTTTGCCCAAGCCTGTTATAGTAATCGTCTGTACTAAAAGAAAATTCGTTACCTAATAAACCTAGCTGTCTCGCTAATGCAGCATCACGTAACGCTAATGCAGCAAGCAATTCTTCATTTACTTCCTCGGGAGGTGGTTCTGTACCAGGAGGCGGAGTTTCTTTGCTCCCAACAGGCACACACATTCCGTTTACGCGTTTAAAACCTGGTGGGCATGGCGTTTCTGGTGGAGTAGGCGGTGGTGCTATTGGTGGTATTGGCGGTGGGTTTGTGGCTGGTGGGAATGTGCTTCCGCCAGGAGGTAATGTGCCTCCTACTACTGGTGGAAGTGCATTTGGATCAGGGTTAGGATTAGGTAACGCATTTATAAATGGAAACCTATTTACCCCTTGTGGATTGTTTTTACTAGCCGCATTTGGATCAAATGGATTGCCGCCATTGTAGGGTATATAGCGCGATCCGTCTGCGTTGTAGGAAAAGGTAAACGGAACATCGTCACCAGCAAGAGAACCATCAATAGTATATTGACCATCTTTATATACTAATATGGGTGGGTTTCCAACTTGGTAAGGAGGTAACGGTGTGTTTTTACCCCCTACGCTTAAAAAGCCTGCGTCGATTAAAGATTTCGCCATATCTGCCGCTGCGGCTTGGTCTGCCTCACTCATGTTTGACGGTTGCGAATTAAATAATCCCTGCCCAGGCGCAACCCCCGTTGCCGTGTATTGATATGGCTGGCCTTCGCTTATAGTATCTGTTTGCATTAAAACGCCATTAACATAACTTTGATTGTCAAAAGGCGTAAACAAATTTGCGAGAGTTTGTGCAAAACTGTTGCCTTGCGGCTCGGGAACAGTAGCAAAATTACCCCCAGCAGCAGCATCAAAGTTTTGCGATCTTTGTAAAGCCTCTCGTACCTCAGCTTGCGCTTGCTCTTGAATTGCTGCACGTTGCGCTGCTTCGTCTGCTCTCAGCTGCGCCTGATACCGTTCTTCTGCTTCTCTCTGTGCTTCTGCAAGACGCTTTTTACGGTTCTCTCTTGCTCGGCTACCAGCGCCACGCGCTTTGCTGGCTGGGCTAACATTTGCACCAGTTCCACTTTGACGATCAGGCGGATATGCTGGAATACCAGCAAAGCTAGGCATTTCTGCGCCGCCAGCACGTTTTAGCATCTGCCGTTCAGCTTCGTTTATATATGCCAGCATATGCGGTTCGCCAGCAATCATTGCTTGTTTGGGTGCAGAGTTTTGTACGGGTTTTATTTTCATATTAGTATCCTCGAGCGATCAGTAGGTGCAAATAATTGCGCCATTTCGTATCTGTTTTTATTTCGCGCCTCGAGTTGCGCTTGCGTGGCTAAACCTTCAGTGACGTTTGCAAAAATGTTTCCTATTGGGCTGTATTCAGGCACTTGGGTATTAGCCATTATCTGATTTTGTGCTTGCGCTGCGATAAGTGTGGGATCAGCTAAACTAGCATTTTGACTTAACAAATTACCTTTAATATTTGCCAGATTAGTTCGTGTAGTATCAGCAAGCGATTGACCCTTTCTTGCAGCTTCCACTTCTGCAAGTTGAAATTTTTTAAGAAGATCATTTTCTCGATCGATGCGCTCACTGCCAACTAATTGACCGCTTCTAGCAAGAGCAATCCTTAAGTCTTTCATTGCTTGTTTGTATTGATCATCAATTTGTGGCTGTGCGTATTCCATATAATCGGCGGCTCGATCATTATAAAACTTGTCGTCAAATCCAGCAAAAGCTTTTTCAATGTTTTCTTTACCTTCAGTTATTCTAGCTTGACGTGCCGCTTCTTCCGCAAGTTGACGCTCGTATTCTGCTTTTAAAAAATCGTCGCCTCCGCCTCCGCTACCAAACAAACACATCTAAATCACCATACCCTTTCCGCGCCACCGAACGTTTGTGTCGGATAATCGAACGTAGCTAAAAACTTTAAAATCTTCCCCGTTTTTGCCGAACTTTTTAAGAGTACATTCCTCTTTAAGACCTAAAAATTTTAACCACTTATGCACTTCGTCATAACCCTCTATACTGTACGCTTCAACTCTATGCGCTCTTGCTCTATCTAATGCTGGTATTATACCGCGAATAATTGCTTTTGTCAGGAAAACTCCGATACTTTTGAACTTGTCAGTCGCAAACATCCCAAGTGTCCACACACCAGGTCGGACGGGAATGTAACTTATAATAGCTATAGGATTGTTGGGCTCTTTTTCTACACAATAAACTGTTTGAAAATTAGCTAAACTATCTGCAATATCAGCTGCTAATTTTTTTTTATCTTTTGAAAATCGCAATGCGTCAATTTCTTCATAATCTCTTTGCCGCATATTCGAAGCAACATGAAATACATCTTGCGGCTCGGCCTCTCTTAATATCATCCGCTTTCTCCCGACGTATAATGTATTGCAATATTTCCAAGCTTTGCTCGACCAGGTTGCGCACAAGTTAATCTTGGCGCTATATGTGTTGAGTATCCATTTATAGCTGCCCTACCTAATCCGAATGTTGTTTTGTTGACTGTTGCAACTTCTTCTAATGCAGTAATATCTTGCGGATCTGTTGCTATAGAAACTGTCCAAACATTTTCACAAGTAACATCGATACTGTTGTAATCTTTAAACGTCGCTGGACTGCCGCTATCTAAAAACGGCATTTGCACAACAACTTCTGAACTGTCAAAAATATTGCCGTTTTCACCGCCAAGTGAAAATAATTTATTGCCACTTCTGCAAAGCGTTTGTCTGCCGTCGTATGCCCATCGATCTACAACAAACCCTGGATCATATACCGACCATGCTGATACTTTTGATGAAGGAAAATAGCTAAAGACAAACATTGTTGAGCCAATTGCTAATATGTATCGACCATCACGTTGCTCGAGCGTTGCCTTTGCTTTTTCAGCCAAGGCTCGATTATCTTGTATTGCTGCTACAATTAATTCATCTATGGGATTGCCTATGTCACCTACAAAAGCTGCGTTTGATGAGTCTCGAGAGCGCAAACTACGCAACCCAGACAAAGATAAATAAAAGACATCATTTTCACCAAATTCTACTACGCTGTCTGGGGCTATTGTGCCAGTGTTTTGCAAAACTTGGATTTGCTGGTTAAGGGCTGGATCAGGGTCTACAAACCAAATTTGTATCGCTTCTTGTGCTAAAACTGCCAAGTTATCGAAATAAGTAGCAATTGCCTTTAAATCTTCTGATCCTCTAGAATGATTTGCAAGATTAATAAACCCTGCACTTAGCGTTGTATCATTCCATTCAGTAGGGTCGTCAATTGCAGAAAAATGCAGCAAGCTATCAGATAGTGCGTACATTTTTGTTTTTACTGGCATAGCAAATTTGCCAGGTGTAAAAGCATTTATTGTTGCGGCATCTGCACCACCATCTAAAAAATTTTGAGTTGTGGGATCAAATGCAGTAGTAACATTACCAGTCGTCGTGACGGCAACAGTTTTGTTATTATGTGCCGACGTGCTTTCTTTTGCAATTATATTTACAAAAGCATTAATCGCTGTAGCTTCATATTCTGGTGCAGAGGCAAAACTATTTATTTCAGCTGCAACCTTAATTGCTGTTGCACTATGAGAAGTTTCGTATTTTACTTGTGAACCAATTATATTTATTCCGTCAACAGTAATTGCTGTTATGGCGTTATCAACACCACCAGACATATGTTGAATGTTACCAACTGTAAAAGCGCCTGTTACCTCAAGTGTAATCTGAAAGTTATTGAAAGATATGCCAACATCGGGCGCTGTTATTGTTACAACGTCATTTGTTGCACTAGCTGTAAAGTTACTTGATCCTGTTGTGATCGCAGCTGCAATATTAGATGCAGTTAAAGAATTAGATCCATTATGGTTTACTGAATTGCCTATTAGATCTACGTTATTTATTCGCAAAAAACGTAATTCATCACCTGGATTTGAAGTACCGCCTGTTATTTGTATTGAAGCAGTAGCCGCTGTTCCGCCAACACTTCCAGCTGTAATCTGAAACGTTGCTCTTGCTCGACCATCAAACCAATCAGTTATTCTAGTTCCGTCGTAGTAGTGAAATATCCTTCCATCTGCAAATTGCGCGGCGACATAAAGCTTGCCATTGTAAAACTCAACACAATGAACGTTTGTCAAAGCTTCACCACTTGGATGCTGCAATTGTACATAACTTAAATTTGTTGGGGTGTTAGAGGGAAACGTAACAGCCGAGGGCGCAGCTGATCCAAACGTATAAATTTGTCCGGCAGCTGCGGCCAATCCTATAGTGTTAGACGGTAAATCGACTATTTCTACAAAAGCGGGTCTTTTTTCTATCTCACCGCCGCGAGTAATATGTGCATTTTTTAGCTCAATCAGCGTACCAGGTGGGGCAGTGACGTTCATACGTCTGCGGTCTAACCCACCTCTGAAATCTTCAACCAGAACGTAAGGCATTAGTTATTTCCTGTTGTCGCAATCAAAGGTGGTGGTTTAGGTGTGTACATTCCTTCTGGCTCACCGCCACCAATAACAAACGTTTCTGTTTTACTCATTCTTGCTTTTAATCGAGCGTAATGCGCTTGTGCAGCTGCCAGTTTATTTTGTGCATCTGCCTGTTTTTGCCGCGCTAAAATTTCTGCCGCTGAGTATAAAATTATTAGTTGATCGTCTAAATCAGCTGTATCTGCTTCTGCAACAAATGGTGTAAGATTGCGAATACCGTATATTCTTACGCTATCTGTGCCAGTAGTTGCGTCTGAGTCATTTGCTGGTATCGGCCAAAATTCTATTTGGTTATTTTCAAATGTATCAAAACGTCTAATTGGTGAAGATCTAATACCTCGATCGCTGTCATGTTGATTATATTCTTGCGCTCCAATGCCGTAATGAAGTTTTGTCCAATAATCGCCATGTTTAGTTTCGATACGCTCTATACGCTCAAACACAAGACCGTCTGGCACATCATAATATCGCTGCCCAGCGTTAATAGCTACATCACGGGTAATACGCAAAAACGGCCAGCTATAATCTTCCCATAGCCGCCGTTGTGTACGCTGCAACATATTTATAAATACATCCCTTGTTGCTTTGCCCAGATTAGGCTGTAGCGAATGACCAACCTCTGCCCTTAAATCAGTGACAAGTTGACCTAATGATGTACCTCGCGCCATGTGCTATTCCTCGACGTATGCCTCGTTTATTTCAGTTGTGGGATCGTCAGCTATGTAGTGGCCTTTTGCATCCCTCGCTCTTTTACGAGTAGTTTTCTTTTTTACTGGTTTTTTTGGTTCTGGCGTAAATGTCGGATCAAGCAATTCAGACGGAATACGCGCAGCTTCTAATGTATCGGGAAGATCGCCATATTGGTTAAACAAATTAATAACCTTTTGATCGCCATAAAAGTTACCTAATCGGTCGCGTTCCTCTTCTGCGGTTACAACAAACATACCGTCAACTCGTATATTCGTAACGGCATCATCGCCATGTATAGATTGTAGCAGTTTTATTTCTGCCGGTGTTACCATAGTCTTTGGTACAACGCTGCGAATGTCTCCCCCAATCGCAACAGTACATGAACATTTTTCAAACATATTATCCTCCTGATTGATAGGAGGGCGCGAACGCCCCCCTGATTAAGTTATGAAATTTCGTAAACACCGTGACAATTCAGCTGCGTAGCTGTAAGCGCTGCGGTAGTTGTAATAGCTCTAAACATAACGTACTGGTCAGCTGGTCTAGCTGGTGAGTGCCGTTTCATTTTTTCGCCATCCATGTAGTACAAGCATAGTTTTGATGTATCGATGATGTAACATCGTTTGCTTGGATCTTTTCCAGAAATAGTAAGATCATCCATCGTTGGATCATAAGCAAAAGTAAGACCGTTATAGTTAATCTCACCCATACTAATGTCCTGATTTCTTGCAAAACCAGTATTACTATAGTTACCATTTCTTCGTAGTTCGTCTGCAAGACGATCTAAGAAAGCAGATCCGCAAATAGCAATATTTGGTTTACCGCCAAAACGTTTTAACTGCCTCATTTCAGTGTGCATCGTTTCGATCAACTCTTGCCCACTTGATGAAGTTGTTATTCCAACGTTAGCTCGGTTTCTCCACCATGTATTTGACACAGTTGAAAGACCGCCAACAGTTGTCCCCGATGCTGTTGGATCATCTAAAATTAAGGTTTGAATACCAGCAATTGCGTTTGCATCCGCTGTACCGTCCCCAAAGATAAAATCATTTATCCCTCGAGAGTAACCTTCCATCATATCGTCCAGCTTATCTTGGAAAAGATTTGCTAAGACGTGTACGTCACGTCCAGAATGATTGCTCACGCCAGACGAGGTTGTTGAATCAGTAACACTAATACCGTCCTTTTTAAGCTCGGTTAGTGTTAATGAAATACCAGCATGGTGTTCTTTCCAAGCGTAGTTTGCTCGTTTAATGTTTGCCGGATTTGCATACGTCACAGTATCATTGTGGGTATAACCACTTACTGTAGTTGTATACGTTCCTTTAACACCAATACTAAGTTCACCTTTACCACCTGGAAAAGTTTTTGATGCTGCGTCCATTGCTTTTAGCAATGGCTTGTCTTGTAGTGATTGAGAATAGACCGTGCCTTTATCGATAAAAAAATCGAGGGTAGCATTGGCTATGTTCTCAAGTTCGGCTGATGAAAATGCCATTTTACTTTCCTAACATAATTTAGGAGTTACCCAAAGCAGCCATTATCGCGTCTTGTAACGTTTCTGGTTGAGCCGCTGGGCTTCCTCCAAGTTTACCACCAGACGCAGTTTTCATAGGCTGTTTGTTGCCAAACGTAGCATTGTATTTTTCGTTCACTTGGTTGTAAGCAGTTTGCGCTAATTCCCTAACATCTTCTGGAGTTTGCGCTGTGTATTGTTGCCCGTTATTACCAAGTTCCCATCTTAATGCTTGAACCCTTGCGTCAACTAGATCTCTTTTGAGGTCGTAGTCGGGGTCGTTTGCCTCAGCGTTTTCTTCCCATTCATGCACAACACTAGCAAGATAATCTATATGATCGCGGTGCGCTTGAGTATTCTGCTTTTGCATCAAAACTTCGTTTTGCTGCTTTTGCCATTGCGCATCTGCTCTCGATCGAGCCAGTTCCCGTGCCGCATCTTCATCTAAATAACCGTCATTAACTTTGGCTTGAATATCCTCTGGCATAATTATACCAGCTGCTTGCGATAGTTGCTGCACATAGGGTTTTAATGCTGTTAGTGCTGCCATTGGGTCAGATTTCATTTTAGCCATGATATCTAAACCAATTGCCGCTTCCTCACCCGACAAATTGTTGTCTACCAGATAATTCTGCATTATATCAAATTTTTGTGCGCTTTCTCGTGCTTCATTCCTTTGTTCAACAAGTTCTTTAAACCTTGGATGCTTATGAAACGGTAAATTACTATAATCTTCATCCTGATCATCTAACTCAACGTTAGTTTCACTATCAGTAGATTCCGCTGCAACTACTTCCCTTTCTTCTTCCTCAGTCTCAGAGTGCGACTCTGTTTCTTCGTCGGTCTGTACGGCATCTTGTATGACACTTAACAGATCCTCCTCAGTTTCGCTTTCTGGCGTTGACGACTCCGCCTTATCGTCCTCGATTTCTTCGGCTTCGGTGGACGTTTCCGTTGCCGTGGTCTTATCAACCATATTAGCGTCCTTTCCTTATATCTACATTTTACCCCTGTTGATCGCAACAATCAACAAACAGCAAAAAATTACTGGTTATTATTGCCCATAGGTGAAACTGCTCCCGAACCACTAGGCAATTGCCTTGGCGCGTTATCCGCACCGCCTCCTGGCGCACCAGCTAACGCTGGATCACCAGTTCCTTGTCCTCGTCCTTGATTCATACTAACGATTGAAGGAATTTTGTCTGCAAACGCCGAGTCAAGTTCAAGCTTGTCGTCAAGACGTTTTAACAATTCTTTTGCTAACCATTTGGGATCCATTCCAGGAATTTGCAACAAAAACGGCATAATGCGTTCAATATTTGCAAGTTCCGCTGCACGGTTGGGTTTTCCTGTTGATCCAGCTTCGATCTCTAGGAAAACTTCTTCCATAATTTGATCTCGAGTCATTTCCGGCCAGACTGCACCTTGACCTACAATTTTAACTACTTCTTCTCTGCCAAGATTAGCTAACAATATTTGACCAGCTGCTCGAGTAATTTCAGACATAAAGCTATCAAGTTCATCGACATTAGCACCCAAGCTGGACATTCTTGCGCTTTCAGCAATCGACGTTTCTGTAGCTGTTGCTTTTGACAAACCTCCAAAGCTGCTTTCTTGTGCGCCTACAACCAACTGAATGTCGTCAAAAATTGTGCGTACTTCGTACAGATTAGGGTCTATTCCAATCTGTCCTACTGGCTGAATGACGTCATTTACCTTTTGGCCAGCTGCTAACGCTTGCAACTCTATCACCGCATTTGCTGGATGCGTTGCTAACTTTTCCTTATCGTTATCCTCTAGTACACCAGCTGGTGCTGCATACTTCGGTCTATTTGCCCTTCGATGCTCCCGTAAACCTTGCCTGGCTCGATTATATTCGTGCTGCATTGGCAGCAGTAAACTAACGTCGCTGGGTGGGTAAAGGTGATCTTTGTGTTCAACCTCATTAAACACAAGAGCAAAAATCGGCCAGAACGTTTCTACGTTTACTGGCGGTGCTGTAGGCTCACGCAAAAAATCTGGATGTCCGTCTGCTACAACGTACTGAACGCCAGTTTTTCTGTCATAAACTTCATATACTTGCGCTAATCCCTTGGGAGCACCCTCACCTGATATACCGTCGTATGATGTAGAATATTGATTTGCGTCGTCGTGCCCTATTAATCGGCCTTTCATATCATACGTTTTGTAAGAATTTTTTAAATCAATATCGTATATTTCTTTTATTTCATCCGGCGTAAGATACAGTTCATGCGCTACCCATTCACACCCAACAAAACCTCTTAATTGACGACAACGAGGATCTATTATGATCGAATTTGCTTCGGGGAAATCGAACACAAGACCTTCACGAATTGTAACCATCGGCTCTTGCAATAATGCTTGCATCGATAGCATTAATTCTTCAATTTGTGGATCGTCTTTTTGTATATTACCTTCCGACGCCTCATCTGCAACTCTACGCATAAAGTCTATCTGTGCTTGCACATCCGCAATTTTTGCAGCAACTTCGGGTGCTCGATCAACGTCACGCTGAAAACCAACTTTTACAAAACCTACCCCAGTAGTAATAACACGGCGCACTAATCCCTTCATTTGTGCTTTAAAAGCTGGTTGTTGCTCCTTCATGTAATAATCGAAAAGATTTTCAAGTGTTTTAGCAACATTATCGAGCATTTTGTTTTGCGTTTTGCCAGCAGTATAATCGTTAATAATATTCCCTGCCGCTGGCGGCACGGGCATGTTCATTGCAGCTGCTTGTTCCGAGGCCATAAATGCTTGCGCTAGAGTATCGGCATCCCCATCCCAAAATTGATAATTCATACGAGCACGTCTTTTTGCTACTGCTTTGGGATTTTTAGCGTAAAGTTGTGCTGTCCGTTGCTGCACATGACGCTGTAATATGTTGGCTACATAATTTTCATCAGACCATTTTTTTTCTTCAAAACCATTTAGCGCCGCATCCATATCACGTTTCATTGTCTGAAAAGCTTTTTTGTGAAACTCTTTGGCGTGTTTAATCCGTGCTAACCACTGATTGACTAATGCCTTTCGACGTTCTGTTGGTTCTGGTTTGTCAACGTCTGTCGTTAAAATCGTCATTTCTTCGTGCATTTACCAACCACCCGTTTTTACGTTCATAAAATCTTGCTTTCGACGTTGTGCAGCATCCCACTTAACCCAAGCAAGCGTGCCGACTTTTGGCCTAATAGTTGTTTTCACTATACCACCACCAGGGGTAGTAAGTCGAGATAACGCCATACCTATCCAAGCGAGGGCATCTACAAAATCATCGTTACGTCCATTTGGAAACTTTAAAATTTCATCTGTGGCTTTTTGTGTCCATACTGATTGCTTTGGAAACAATACTTTGTTCATTGCCATGCGACCCATAATACTTTGCGCTCGTTGAACTTTATTGGCTACTGGCGTTACTTCTTCGATCCGACAATACACACGTTCTTCACCCATCCTTTTACGCAAAAATGGAGCAATTGCTTTGGAAATATGGCCTTTCTCTGCCCACCATAACAACGGCTTCCATTTCTTAATAAGTGCCAGCATAGCTGTAACTACTTTGTCTGTTGGCTGCTTTTCCCACCAGCAATCAAGCAAGTATATATCGTCGTTTTGATCGACACCTACTATTAATAAACACGTTGCATCATTTCTTGTTTTATCAACACCAACCGCATGATCGCTTGCAGCATAAATACGCAGATCTTTCGGTAAATCTGCACGGTTATAATATTTTATATTTTCTCTACGAAATAAATCACCGTCCTCGGGCGTAGGCCGACCCTGATACAACGCACTAAAGCCTCGAGAGTCTAAACGCCGCTGCGCTTCCATAAACTCCGTATCAAATCGATCCGGCCACAACAGTTCGCCAACTTCTCTACCTAATGGATCATCTTCCTCTGCAAATGCTGGTAAGTTTATAATTTTCCACTTTGCAGCTTCTTCTGGGCTATAGTGCGGATTAGTGGGGTCAGTTAATCTACCTATTAAATCATCTTCATGCCACCTAGTCTGCACAATAACAATAGATGCGGATGCAGTCATTAGACGGGTCATAAGCACCTGAGTAAACCATTGCCATAGCTGTTCGCGCAACGTAGGGCTGTTTGCTTCAATACTATCTTTTATTGGATCATCTAGAATAACAAAGTCACCACCTCGACCAGTAATAGATCCCCCTCGCCCAACAAACACCGACATACCGCCAGATCCAGTTTGTATTCTTGATTTACTTGCGCCACCTTTTCGCAATCCAAAATTAGGAAAAACGTGTTTGTATTGAGGCAGCATCATAATGTTGCGTACATCTGCACCAAAGTCTTTTGCAAAATCTTCGTTATATGTAGCAAAAATTACGTTTCTATACGGATCTCGACCCTGCAACCAAGGCACAAATCGACGCGATATAAGTTCAGATTTACCGTGTCTGGGCGGCATTGAGACTATTAATCGTGGAATATGGCCTTTTTCGACCTTTTCTAAGACTTTTGCCAATGCTCGGTGGTGTTTTGCGTCCTTAAACATACTTTCATCAATGTTTTCGGGATCATCTGCATCTGGCATGGTGTATTTAACAAAGTCGATAAAACTTGTACGGCACTCAATAGCTTTCTTTTGCCGCTTTGCAGCTGCAATCTTGTTTTCAAGCTCATTAAGTACCTTGGCGTTAGACATCCGCCATTCCTAATGCAAGTTCGAGCGTATGTTTGTTACGCCTTGTCCAGCCTTTGCCAAACGTATCGAATGTAGACAAGCTTTCGTAATGTTTTTGCCTACTATCAAACATATATTCGATAATATCTTTCGGCGCTTTCTCAGCAACAAGGCCAAGTGTTTTTGCGCCAATTACGCCGTCTTGTTTTGCCGACACAAACTTTTGAATACACTTCGCTGGCCTAGAACTTCCGGCATTTACAGCCCAATCAAAGGTAAAAAGTGCCAAACCATTGTCTAAATCGTTGCAGCGGCATCGATCCCAGTATTCTTCTTTGTATACTGGGGCTACATCTTCCGGCGTAAGGTTACGCATTTCTTCTTCGGTAACGTGCCGACCTAAAAATTGCTCATAAGTACCTCGAGTAACACCTAAATTAGTCATGCCACCTGGATCTTTTGGGTGATCGACAAATCCACCCTCGTTTTTCAATATAATTTCTAGACATTCTTTAAAATTATCTGCCATTATTCTGTCTCCACTGGTTTTGTTCCCCACGTTCGGGTGTAGCCGTATTCCTCATACGCAGCCGCCCAACGATTTTCGGTAAATGTCGCAAACTTTATTAAGCTTTCGGTGTCTGCATAAAGCTGGTCGATCCATTCGTTGTTTTCAGCAACTTGGCTCTCTAAATGCGATATTCGGTGTGCCTGTTCGCTAATCCACCAAACACCGCCTACAAGCTGAACAGCCATTGCAAGAACTAAGGCTAAAGGTACTTTTAAATCTGCCATTATTTTTTGCCCATGAATTGTTTTGTGCCTTTCAAACCTATGGCTGCTAGGCAGACGACATAAACTAGATAAGTATACCACTCTGGTAACTCAGACAGACGAGCAAAACCGTTCTTAACTGTTTCCTCCATGCCTGGAATAAAACAAAGGATGACTGGCGCTAAGACGAGTATCGTTACCACTTCGTCTTTAATTGAGTTGTGCGTACCTTGAGCCATTATCTTTTCCCAATCCGCCGTCGATGTTTCTTTCGAGAGCAAAATCTTCGCCTTCGCTTCCGCCTCTGTTAATTTTAGCTTTGCGTTAGCAGCTTGCGCTTGGGTTTTAGCATTGAGCCACCCCCCAGCCAATTCAGCTATTGGTGAGATTAGTGCTTGTAGCATTTTTAGCCTCCATTGCATTAAAACCAAAGTACG
>CEUH01147905.1_pt1 | contig 16708 bp, 14 predicted proteins | sample 356461 | NCBI WGS metagenome assembly CEUH01 (sample SAMEA2623275, study PRJEB7988) | marine metagenome | isolation source: saline water (ENVO:00002010), including
TTATACATTTAAAATAAAAAAATGAAAGATGCACTAATTCTTTTTATCCCGCTTGCAGGAATGCTGCTTATGACATATTTAATTCTCCAACATTTCTTTAACAAAGCTCTTAAAGACAATGAAAAGGAACTAAAAGCTAGTAAATATGAAAAAATTTTACCATTAAAAATGCAAGCATATGAAAGAGCAATTTTATTTCTTGAAAGAATAGATCCAAATAATTTAATTATCAGAGTACACAAAAATGGAATGAAAGCAACAACTTTACATGTTGAATTACTTAAAATCATCAGAGAAGAATACACTCACAATATGTCACAACAAATTTATATATCACCAAAATCATGGAGTGAGTTAATTAAGGGGAAAGAGGAAACCATTCAATTGGTAAATAATTCTATAAGCCAATTAAATAATCAGTCTAGTGGAATTGAATTAAGTGCAAAAATTTTTGAAAATATAGCATTGAAAAAAATAAGTCCTTCAGAGAAAGCCCGATCTTTAATTATTAGAGAGTTTCAAAAAAGTTTAAATTAATCTAGTGAGGGAACTGGTTGTGGTGTAGACATAATTTTAGTGTCATCTATCTCTTCTTCTTCATACCTGTTTTCAACTATATTCATTTCTTCAATTAGATGCGTAGCACCAGCATATTTATCTATAATAAATAACGTGTACCTAATATCAACTGATATTGTTCTTTGAATATTAGGCTCAAAGTAAATATCACCACTCATTGCTTCCCAATTTCCATCAAAAGCAGTCCCGATTAATTCACCATGAGCATTGATTACTGGGCTCCCTGAGTTACCACCAGTGATATCATTATTTGACAAGAACCCTACTGGCAACTTGCCATCTTCCTTTCTAGCATATGCACCATAATCCTTTGACTCGAATAAATCTTTTAATTTTTGAGGAACATAAAATTCATGATTTTTATCTTCAGTTAATACTTCTTTTTGCATAACGCCTTCTAGTGTAGTATAAAAATCATAGTTAACAGCATCTGCAGGATTGTAAGATAGTACATTTCCAAAAGTAAATCTCATAGTTGAATTTGCATCAGAAGCTTTATTCATTCCCATCTTTTTAAGCCCATCTACAAATAATCTCATTCCTTTTTGATAGTCATTATCAAAAGAAGACTTAGGTTTAAGTATTTTCTCTCTAAAAACTTTAAAAAATTCTGTAGCGAGTTTCAATACAGGATCTTTATCGATATTCTTTGTAGACAGTTTATCATTATTTAACCACTCTTCAAACCTGTCAATTGAAACAAATGGTGATTTATCAAAATATTTTTTTGCAAAACTTGAAAAGTCACCACCATTTTTTTCTCCCATTTTTGCAAATAAAGATGGATGATATTCTTTTGGGACATCATTGTAATATAAATTTAATACAGCAGAAAGTGTATTCTGATCTATTTCAGCATTGTAGTCTTTATAAAAGTTTTGAGCTACTTTAATTAACTTCTCTTTTGCAGCAGTAATTCCTTCACCTGACAATAATGAAGAGTATAGTTGGGATCTCTGACTCATATTTCTATACAAGAATCTCATTATTTCAGAACCATAAATTGCTTCTTGAAAATAAACGGAGGGAATTGTAAATTTTGAAGCACTATTTGTTGATTGTTTTATCAGAGCCAAAGCATCGCCATATTCATCTTCCATTTCATTGTTATTATACCACTTCACAAAGCTATCCTCAATTTTTTCTTTTTTAGCTTGAACTTTATTTTTTACCAACTGCTCACTTTGGCCTAAAAAATATTTCCAATAATTACTAACTCTAGCATATTTTGAAGCATACTGAATACGAACTTTCTGACTCTTTTCCATCTCTGCTTCCATGATATCTAACTTAATTCTTCTAATTTTAACTCGTGCAGGTTGCTCTACTTCAACAGCTTCTTTTACTCCCCAAGAACTTAAAAATCGATCAGTACTGCCAGGATAACCCATTATCATGGCATAATCACCTTCTTGAACTCCAGCTATAGAAACAGGCAATGAATGTTTAGGTTGTAATGGTTGATTATCTTCGCTGTATGATGCAGGTTGGTTATCTTTATTTGCATAGATTCTAAACATTGTAAAATCACCAGTATGTCTAGGCCACATCCAATTATCAGTATCACCTCCAAACTTACCAATTGAACTAGGTGGAGCACCTACCAATCTTACATCATTAAAGATGTCGTAAGTAAACATATAATATAAATTACCATAGTAAAATGATTTTACTTTAACAGAAAAATTTTCTCCGTTCTTACCTTCCATAGCTAATTTTTTAAGTGCATTGGTATTTGCTCTAATTACTTTTGCTCTTTCTTCCTCGCTCATATCTTTTGTTACTCCACTTAATACCTCATCAGTAACGTCAGCAATCTCGTTTAAAAACCAAACTCCAAAATCAGCAGGCAGTTCTTCTTGTTTTGACATTGCCCAAAATCCATCTGTCAAATAATCATTTTCAGTTGTACTATTTGCTTGTATAGTTCCAAATCCGCAATGATGATTAGTTAACATTAAACCTTGATCAGAAATTATTTCTCCAGTACAAAAACCGCCTCCTAATGCCACAATAGCATCTTTTAAGCTTGAATTATTTACATTGTAAATATCTTCTTTAGATAATTTAACTCCGCATTCTACCATATTCTTATACGTAGCATCACTCAGCAGCATTGGTAACCACATGCCTTCATCTGCTTTTGTTAATAAAAACTGAAAGCATAAAATTAAAGAGAGAGTTATTTTTGATATGTTTTTCATATTAAGTTTTTTGAGGTTTATCAATCAAAATTTGGTTCAAAAATAATATAATTTGCTTAAGTTTTTAAAGGAAGTTTAATTCTTAATCATGAGCATCATTCCGTCGCGTACTGGGATTAGGGTATTACATACTCTTTTATCAGAATTTACTTTATTATTGAAATCCTTTATCGCTGCTGTTTCTAAATCATTTTTTGACGTGGATTTAGTAACCTTACCACTCCACAAGACATTATCTGCAATTATCCAACCACCAGTTCGTACACGGTCTATTACCATATCGTAATAAACTGAATAATTTTCCTTATCCGCATCAATAAAAACTAAATCCCATTGATGATTCATATTAGGGATTAGTTCTGTTGCATCACCTACTATCATTTTTATTTTGTCCTTGTAAATCGAATCATTAAAATATTTTTGAGCAAAAGAAAATAATTCTTTATTTATATCAATTGTATACAAAATACCATTTGGTAATAAACCTTCAGCTAAACACAAGGCACTGTAACCCGTATAAGTGCCAATTTCTAAAATCTTATTTGGACTTAAAGCTTTTGAAAAAGAACTTAAAAGTCTTCCTTGTAGATGTCCAGAGAGCATTCTTGGTTGTAAAACATTTAAATTCGTTTGCCTGTTTAATCTTTTTAATAAACTTGATTCTTGATCTGAATGATCTAAGGCGTATTGCTCTATAATTGGATTTATAAAATCCATAGCTATGCTAGAAGGTCTTTAACAATCTTAGAAATTAGAGCCCCATCTGCTTTACCTTTGAATTCAACCATAGCTTTGCCCATTACCATTCCCATATCTTTTTTTGTTGAAGCACCTGTTTGATCAACAAGTATTTTTAATTGATTTTTCAAATCTTCTTCACTCATTTGTTTAGGAAGATACTTTTCTAAAACTTTTGCTTGTGTGATTTCTTCATCTGCTAAGTCTTGCCGATTTTGATCAATGTAAATCTTGTAAGCATCTAACCTTTGTTTTACTAGTTTACCAATAATTTGCCTAGCAGTATCATCGTTAATTTTTCTAGACGAACCCTCTTTGGTATTTTCTAACAAAAAAGCAGATTTAACAGCTCTTAAAGCAGCTAGCTTATTTTTATCTTTAGCTAACATAGCCTTTTTGATGTCATTAGCTAACTGATTTGAAATACTCATAAGATTAATCTACGTTGTCGTGTAAAAAGCTATTATTATCGCTTAACCCTGTTTGCTTTTCACCGTTTTCATCTTCATTTTCCCATAAAGTATATCTTGAAATCGATGGATCTGATGATTTCTTGATATCATCTAGTTCAATATTTCTTCTTTTATAGGCTGGTTCATTTTCCATTTCGTTAAGTCCTAGTGGAGAACGTAATTTTTGAGTAGCTTTTTTTATTCTTTCTAAACGATCTTGAGAAATTTCTTTGGGTTCTATTGGTTTTTCTTCTAAGTTAATTTTTACTTCGGAATTATTTTTTTCTATATGACTCTCAATTTTAGAACTATTCGTTTCTTCAATTTCATCATTATCATCCTCTAATAAATACCTTACCTTTCCATCATTTACATTTTTTTCTGTTGGCAACTTAACTACAGGTTCTTCAAGCTCTGTTTTTTGTTTATCTTCATTAGAAACTAAAGAAGATTCGTCGTCAAGAGCGTATTTTTTAAATGGTGTCTTTTCTTGAATTAATTCATCATTAAGTTCTAATTTAGACTCATTTGATTTAACATCTTGACTAGCATTAGAAATAATTGGAGATTCAATTTTTTTAGTTATAATCGTTGGCCTTTCATCACCCAAATCGTGCTTTTTAAAAGTCTCTTTAATTGGCAAACCAGTATGAGGTGCACTTTTAAATCCTGTTGCTATAATCGTAACACATAATTTATCTCCCAAATCTTCATCCAATCCATGACCCCAAATAACATCGGCTGTGTCTCCAGCCTCTTCTTGAATGTAATCAGTGATGTCCGAAATCTCGTCCATTAACACGGCTTTAGAACCATAAGTGATGTTTAAAAGTACGTAGGTAGCTCCTTGAATGTTGTTATCATTTAAAAGAGGGGAGCTCAAGGCATTTTCAACACACTTTAAAGCCCTATCCTCTCCTTCCGCTTCAGCAGAACCCATTATTGCTACACCACTGTCTTTCATGACCGTATTAACATCGTTGAAATCGACATTAATTTGTCCTGTAACTGAAATTACTTCTGCAATTCCTTTAGCAGCTATAGCCAAAACATCATCTGCATTCTCAAAAGCATTAACCAAAGTTAAGTTACCAAACATCTCTCTTAGCTTATCGTTATTTATCACTAATAGAGTATCTACAGACTTACGCATTTTTTCAATTCCTGATTCCGCTTGATTTCTTCTTTTTCTTCCTTCAAATGTAAATGGTACTGTTACTATACCTACTGTTAAAATCCCCATGTCTTTTGCAGCCTGGGCAATTACAGGAGCAGCACCAGTTCCAGTACCACCTCCCATTCCTGCAGTAACGAAAACCATTTTAGTATTTGATGAAAGAATATCATTGATGTCTTCTAAATTTTCAATGGCAGCATTCATCCCAACATCTGGTATTGAACCTGCTCCTCTACCCTCTGTTAAACTTTGACCTAATTGAATTTTTGTAGGTACAGGGCTCATGTCAAGAGCTTGATGATCAGTATTACATATAATAAAATCAACTCCCTTTATTCCTTGTCGGTACATGTGGTTAACAGCATTAGAGCCACCACCTCCAACACCGATGACTTTTATAATGGAGGATTGTTCTGTAGGTAAATCAAATTTCATATCATTTTATTTTTAATTAGTCAACTTTCTCATCAAAAAATGTTTTTATTTTTTCAAAAAAACTTCCTCTGTTTTTTTGAGAGTGCATTCTTGTACTAATAGTTTCATTTCTTGCTTTTAATAATTCAAATTGCTCAAAACCTTTAGCAACTAAACCAACACCTGTTGCAAACAAAGGTGATGTAATATTTATATTCGTATTTGAACTTAGGTGTTCGTTAGGATATCCAATTCTAGAATCCATTCCTGTTGTAAATTCAATTAGTTGATTAATATGTTTTAGCTGAGACCCTCCACCAGTAACTACAATTCCACCGATTAGTCTTTTTTCAAACCCTGAATTTTTAACTTCATAATAAATATGCTCAATTATTTCTGACATCCTTGCACTAATTATACTAGCTAAATTTTTCACTGAAATTTCTTTTGGATCTCTGCCTCTTAGACCCGGAATACATACAATCTCATTATCTTGTGCATCTTGTGCTAATGCAGCTCCAAATTTTGTTTTTAAAAGCTCTGCTTGTTTATGCATTATTGTACAACCCTCCTTGATATCTTCAGTAATGACATTACCGCCGAAAGGAATGACAGCAGTATGTCTTATGATTCCATCATGAAAAATAGCTATATCAGTAGTTCCTCCTCCAATATCAACTAAAGCAATACCTGCTTCTTTCTCTTCATCGCTTATCACTGCTGAAGAAGATGCTAATGGTTCTAATATTAGTTCTGCTACTTCTAAGCCTGCTTTATGTACACACTTGAAAATATTTTTCGCTGCAGCCATTTGACCTGTAATGATATGAAAATTAGCTTCTAATTGCACTCCAGACATTCCAATTGGGTCCTTAATTCCAGGTTGCCTATCCACTATATACTCTTGTGGTAAGACATGAATAATTTCCTCACCAGGCATCATGACTAATTTATACATATCTTCAATAAGTGCATCAACATCCTTTTGTGAAATCTCTTCTTCAATAGAATCTCTAGTGATCATACCTCTGTGTTGTAAACTTTTAATATGCTGACCAGCAATTCCAACATTTACAACGTTAATTTCAATACCCGATTTTGCCTCTGCTTCTTCAACAGCAGCACGTATTGATTGAACAGTTTTTTCAATATTTGATACCACGCCTCTTGTTACTCCAAGACTTGGTGCTTTTCCAACTCCTAAAATTTCTATCTTTCCATGCTCAGTTTTTCTTCCAACTAGACAAGCTATTTTTGTAGTTCCAATATCAAGACCTACTATAATTTCTGGTGCGTCCATATTAAATTCTTTTTGAACAAATTATTTGATCATTATACATTACATTAAGTGTATCATACAAATTAAGCTCCTTAGAGGATGGTCCGTTTGTATAAAAACATTTTAATTTATTAAACTTCTTTTCCATATTCTTAGGCATTCCGAAAAGGATTCTCTGATTTCCAATTCTAGGAATTAGTTCAAAGTAGCCATTATTATTAATGTGGATTTGAACAATTTGAGATTTTAAGAACGAGTCATTGTTAATTAATTGACTCATTTTGTAAATATTGCGGATAATTTGTAACTCATTAAGCACAGTAAGTGAAAAAATATTTATAGTTTCTGGAATTCTAATTTCCCCAGAAAATAGTGGAACTTTTGCAACATAAGTACTACATAATGGCATTAAAAAACCATCCTTGTCAATATAAAAGTTTTTTTCCGCTGCTGTACTAATTACTCTTCCTATTGGGGTTCTTTTTTCAATATTAATAACAAGTTTACCATTATTAACAAAGAAAACATCTACTTTTTTAACTGCTGGATGATTAAAAATTTTATTTTCAATTAATTTAATATCAAAGTTTTCTCGTGAAGCTACACCTTTAACAAGTCCTAAAGAAGATAACATATCTTTAACCTCTCGTTTGGTTATAAAATTATGTTGATTGTTAGAAATAAAATTTATTTCTATTTCAGATAGTAATATTTTTTGATAAGATTTATTTACAAAAGCAGATGAAAATATCCAAATTAATAAAACAGTTAACCAAATTGATATTTGAGCTATTTTTCTAAGCATTCTGAGACAATAAATTATTTATTTTATCAACATGTAAATTAATGTCTCCAGCTCCTATAGTTACTATTACACAAGGACTTTTTGAGTATAATTGGTTAAAATAATCATCTCCACCTTTTGATAAAAACTTTTTATCAAGATTTACCATTTCATATAAAACACTTGACGAAACACCTTCTATAGGTCTTTCTCTTGCCGCATATATTGGAAGAATTATTAACTCATCAAGCATTGATAAAGAATCTGAAAATTCATGAATAAAATCCCTAGTTCTTGAAAATAAATGAGGTTGAAAAATACCTTTGATTTTTCTTTTTGGATAAAACTCTCTAATCGCATTTATTAATACCTTAATTTCTTTAGGGTGATGGGCGTAATCATCAATAAAAATATACCTATGATTTTCAACATGAACTTCAAATCTCCTTTTTACACCGCTAAATGAATCCAATCCTTCTTTTATATTATCAAAAGAAATTCCATTTATTAAACACGAAAAAACAGCACCTGCAGCATTTAATAAATTGTATCTACCAGGTAATTTAAAAGTAAAACCTGCATGAAGCTCATCTTGATATTTAAAATCAAAACTATATGAATTGTTTTTGATCTTTAAGTTAATAATTTGCAAATCTGATTCTGAACTAAATCCATAAGTTAAACTTTGTCCAAAATAACCTTTCAGACTGTTCTCAACAATTAGCTTATTTCTATCTGATATTAAATCTGTAAATTCAAGAAAACTTTCTTCGACATTAACTCTTTTTTCATACACATCTAAATGATCAGCGTCCATTGAAGTAAGGACAATAGTGTTTGGCTTTAGTTCTAAAAAAGAACGGTCATATTCATCAGCTTCGACGACTGCTAAATTTCCCTTAGAGAGTAAAATATTAGAATTGTAATTATTAGCTATTCCGCCTAAAAAGGCAACACCACCTTTTTGAGAACGATTTATTATGTGCGCAGAAATTGAACTTGTAGTGGTCTTTCCATGAGTCCCTGCAATTGCAATAGTATTATAATTATTGGTTATCATTCCCAATACTTTTGCTCTTTTATACATTGGAATCTTATTCTCTTTAAAAAATTTCATTTGATTATTATCCTCTGTAATAGCTGGAGTGTAAACAACTAAATCAATTTCACCAATATTTGGAAAAAGATTAATATTGTCTTCATACTTAATGAAAGCACCTTCGTTAAAAAGATTTTGAGTAAGATTTGTCTCTATCCTATCATAACCACTTATTTTAAAGTTCTTGAATAAAAAATATTTTGCCAATGCACTCATACCAATACCACCAATACCAATAAAATGAATTCTATTTAATTTACTTAGTTCTATCATTTGATTAAATTAAATACTTCTTTTACAATGTCCTCGGTAGCATTTGGCTTTGCAAGTCTCTTGGCATTTTCTGCAATTATGCTTATCTCTTTAGGTGATTTTAAAAGTTTAATAGCTGTATTTAAGATTTTGTCTGTTTCATTATCATAAATTATTTTTGCAGCATTATTTTCTACTAAATACATTGCATTTTTAGTTTGGTGATCTTCAGAAACATTTGGTGAAGGAATTAAAATACTAGGCTTCCCAATTAAAGTGATTTCACTTATTGATAATGCCCCTGCTCTTGAAATAATAATATCTGCTGCTGCATATGCTAAATCAATTCTTTTAATAAATGACATAGTTTTAACATTTGAAAATTCCTTTTTATCAAAACTACTATCTACAGTATCTATAAATCTATTTCCAACTTGCCAAAGAAGTCGAAATGAAGTATTTTTAATTAATCTCAAAGACTTCAGCACACCATCATTGATTGATCTTGCACCTAAACTTCCTCCAAGAATTAATATTAATTTTTCATCGCTACCAATTTTAAAATATTTTATAGCCTCTTCATTTTTCGTGGACAAAGCAATAATATCCTTTCTTACTGGATTTCCAGTAAGAATTATTTTATCTATATCAAAAAATCTATCCATTTTATCATAAGCCACACAAATCTTTTTAGCTTTTTTGCTCAACCACTTATTTGTTAATCCAGCATATGAATTTTGTTCTTGGATTAATGTTGGAACTTTTAAGCTATTGGCCATCCTTAAAGTGGGACCACTAGCATATCCACCAACTCCTACAACAACATCTGGATTGAAATTCTTCAATATTCTTCTTGCTTTTAGAAGACTTTTAAGAAGTAAAAATGGAAATTTAATATTTTTAAAAATAGAATTAAAAGAAAAGCTTCGTTGTATTCCTACAACATCTAAACCAATAATATCATATCCTGCTTCAGGTATTTTATCCATTTCCATTCTACCTTTTGCGCCAATAAATAAAATAACTGCAAACGGATTTTTTTTCTTTATTTCGTTGGCAATTGCTAAAGCTGGAAAAATATGTCCCCCAGTACCGCCTCCACTGATTATTACTCTAAATGATTTCATTACTGTTGTCTACATAAACTGTCCTACTAATGTTTAAAATTATACCTAAGGAAATGCATGTAAATAGAATTGAAGTTCCACCCATACTAATTAAAGGGAGTGGTTGGCCAGTTACGGGAAAAAGGTTTACACCAACACCCATATTTATTAATGATTGAAAAACCATCATAAAACTTAGTCCAAAAACAACATATGATCCAAATTTACTTTGGGTTTTATTCATTATTCTTATCGATCTAAAAAACAATATTAGATATAAAACAACTATTCCTAAGCCACCAAATATTGATCCAAACTCTTCAATTGAAGATGCATAAATAAAATCTGATTGAGCAGAATACAAATCATTTTTAATATTCCCTTTTCCTGGACCTTTTCCGAACAAAAAACCATTAGCTATAGCTCTTTTAGCCATTTCTGCTTGATAATTTTCTTTCTTATTTCCGCTTTCGTAACTGATAATTCTACTCTTCCAAGTATCGACCCTAGGTAAGAACCCAGGAAATGCTAAATTTATTAGTATTAATAAAAAAAACACCATCAATCCAGAACCAATGATTGATCCCAAGTGCTTTATTTTTGCGCCACCTATAAAAAGCATAATAAAACAAACTAAAAATAAAATTGCAGCGGTTGAAAAATCTGCTGGGAGAATTAATGCACAAATTACACTAATGGGCCAAAGGATCGGCAAAAGTCCTCTTTTAAAATCTTTAATCTTAACCTTTTTATATACAAGCATTCTAGCAACATAAATAACTAATACAAGCTTAGCTAAGTCTGATGGTTGAAAACCCATTATCCATCTTGAAGCATTTCCTTTATTAACTCCGAAAAGTAGAGTAACAAAAAGTAATACAATAGAAACAAAAATCCCAATTTGAGAAAGTCTTGAGAAATATTTAAAATTAAAAAATTGTAAATATATAATAAGGACAACCCCCATAACCAATATTAACAAATGTTTCATTAGGTAGGGAATTACATTTCCTCCAGCTATTCTAAATGCAAGATTTGAGCTTGAGCTGTAAGCCATAACTAATGAATATAAGGATAAAATAATAATGATTGTCCAAATGACTTTGTCGCCCTTAATGTACCTATCTATAAACTTTTGCATCAATTAATTTGATTAACTAATTTTTTAAAGTATTCTCCTCTTTCTTGAAAATTCTTAAATTTTAAATAACTAGAGCAAGCAGGAGAAAACAAAACTGTGTAACTAGATTTTGCATTTTCAAGCGCCAAATAAACTGCATCTGATAAATTATTTTTATAGCTGTACTTCATTTTAGCTCCAAAATAATATTTCAATTCCGTCTCAAAATCTCCATAACATATTATCTCAACAACTTTGCTCAAAGCAAGGTCATGAAGTAAATCGAGATTTCTTTTACTTTCACTAGATTCAACTATCCAAATTATTGGCCCTTGAATATTTTCTAGAGAAAATGCAGTTATTCCTGTATCTGTTGATTTAGAATCATTAATCCAACTTACTCCATTAATTGTTTTAACTACTTCTAACCTGTGTTCAATAGAAGAAAATGAAGCCAAAGATTTCATCCTCTTATTAACTAAATGATTAGTTTTTGTTTTTTTATTTGTCTTTAACATAGTTCCTATTTACAACGATCTTACTGCCTTTTTAAACTGATGACCCCTATCTTCATAATTTTTAAATAAATCAAAGCTTGCACACGCAGGCGACAATAGAACATTATATCCTTTTTTGGCAATTCTATAACTTATTTGTACGGCCTGCTCAGCGCTTGAAGCTTCGTAGAAATGCTCAATAATATTTTCAAAGGCAGTTTTTATTTTTTGATTTTCTTTTCCCAAGCAGACTATTCCTAACACTTTTTGCTTCACCAGACCCTCTAAAGCTGTGTAATCATTTCCCTTATCTACTCCTCCAACAATCCAAATTGTTGGCTTTTGCATACTTTCAAGTGCATACCAGGTGGAATTGACATTAGTAGCTTTTGAATCATTTATAAAATTTATTCCGTGAATTTTCGCAACGTGTTCTAAGCGATGTTCAATGTTTTGAAAATCAGAAAGACTATCTCTTATAATTTCTTTCCTAATATCTAATACTTTAGCCGCAACTCCTGCAGCCATAGAATTAAATACATTGTGCTTGCCCTGCTGAGCTAGTTGATGTATAGACATAATTGATTGTTTTTGGTGGTTTATATTAAATTTGATTTTATCTTCTTCTAACCATGCCCCCTCAGTTAACTTTTTATTAATTGAAACAGGATGTGTTGTAAAAGGAGGTTTTATTGAAGTAATTCTTTCTGTTATTTTTTCATCATCATTATTAAATATCAGGTGATCTGCCTTATCCATATTCTGGATAATTCTAAATTTGCTTTTAAAATATTTTGAAAACTGATTATTATATCTATCTAAATGATCTGGCGTAATATTTAAAATCAAAGCAATGTCTGCTTTGAATTCATACATTCTATCTAACTGAAAGCTGCTCAACTCAATGACATAATAGTCTACTGGGTCAATAGCTACAGAAAGAGCATAACTTTGACCAATATTACCAACAGTTTTAGAACTTAAACCTGCTTTCCTTAATATGTAAGAAATCATTAGACTTGTTGTAGTCTTTCCATTGCTACCTGTTACACATATTTTCTTTCCCTTACAATATTTCCCCGCTAATTCAATTTCACTAATTACAGGAATACCTACATTATCCAATTTTTTTATTATTTCATTCGAATCAGAAATTCCTGGACTCTTTATAATTAAATCAGCATTTAAAATTGCTTTTTCATTATGACCATTTTGCTCCCAAACAACCCCAAAATCATTTAGTTTTTTTTGATTTAATTCGCTAATTGATGAATGGTCAGAAACCAAAACATTTGCTCCATTTTTCTTAGCCAAAATACCAGCACCTACACCACTTTCACCTCCTCCCAAAACAACGATATTTGAATTTTCTTTCATTTACCGAACTTTTAAAGTTACAATTGATAATACCGCTAAAAGAATGGCAATAATCCAAAATCTTGATACTATTTTGGCTTCGTGAATTCCCTTTTTTTGGTAGTGATGATGAATCGGAGACATTAAAAAAACTCTTCTACCTTCTCCATATTTCTTCTTTGTATATTTGAAATAGCCAACTTGAATTATTACACTTAAGTTCTCAATCAAGAACACACCACAAAAAACTGGGATAAGTAGCTCTTTTCTAATTGCAATTGCGAATACAGCAATAATTCCTCCAAGTGCAAGACTTCCTGTGTCTCCCATAAAAACTTTTGCAGGAAATGAATTATACCATAAAAATCCAACACATGCGCCCACAAAAGAGCTTATGAAAATTACAAGTTCTGCTGCATTAGGTATGTATAAAATATTGAGATAATCTGCAAAAACAATGTTTCCTGATAAATAAGCAAAAATCGCAAGAGTTGTTCCAATAATAGCACTAGTACCAGTTGCTAATCCATCTAAGCCATCTGTAATATTAGCCCCGTTCGAAACAGCTGCAACAATTAAAACAACCAATGGAATGAAAATAAGCCACACGTATTTTGATAAATCAGCACTAATCCAAGTCAATAGCCATGAATAATCAAACTCGTTATTTTTAACAAAAGGAATTGTTGTTTTAGTTGATTTAGTTTTTACCCATTCATAATTTTTCTGATTGTTTTCTACTACATTTTGACTTAACTCGACAGGTGATTCAACTTTAGACATTATTGTGACATCATCGCTGAAAAACAATGCCACACCAACGATTAAACCAACTCCAATTTGACCAAGAACTTTAAATTTACCAGCAAGACCTTTCTTGTTTTTTTTGAAAACTTTTATATAGTCATCAATAAAACCTATTGTACCCAACCAGATCGTTGCCACAATCATTAGTTGTATATAAATATTATCTAATTTTGCAAATAATAAAGTTGGTAAAAGTATAGCAGCAATTATAATGACTCCACCCATTGTTGGAGTCCCTGACTTCTCCATTTGCCCTTTTAAACCTAAATCTCTTATGGTTTCACCAACTTGCTTTTTATGTAAAACTTTAATTAAAAAATTACCAAATAATAATGTAATAATTAAAGACGTAATAATGGACATCCCTGCTCTGAACGAAATATAGGATAATAGACCTGAGCCTGGAAAATCAAAAATTTCACTTAGATATTGAGAGAGGTGGTATAACATTTTATTTTAAGTTTTTATTAAAAAAATCTGTAAGTTGTTCTAAATCATCAAAATGAAATTTTCCAGCGCCTTTAATTTGAAACTTCTCATGTCCTTTTCCTGCAACAAGAATCATATCTCCTGGCTCAGCCATATTGCAGGCCACTTTAATTGCTTCTTTTCGGTCTGTTATTGTTAAAACCATAGATTGCAGACTTGACCTTATGCCTTTTAAAATTTCTTTATTTATTAACTTAGGATCTTCTGACCTAGGATTATCAGACGTTATAATTACTTTATCGCTGTAGATAGAAGCAATATTTCCCATAAGAGGTCTCTTACCTTTGTCTCTATCTCCTCCGCAACCAAAGACAGTAATAATTTTTTGATTTGATTTTCTTAAACTATTTAAAGTTTTGAGTACATTTTCAAGTGCATCTGGTGTATGTGCATAATCAACAATCGAAGTGATATTTGAAGAAGATACAAAATATTCAAACCTTCCCTCAGGAGCCTTTATGTTACTTAATAATGTTAAAATTGTCATTGGGTCTTCACCTAGACAATTAGCTACAGAATAAGCCACTAAAAGATTGTAGACATTAAATTCGCCAATTAACCTAGATGTGAGTTGAATACCATCAATTTCAACAGTTAACCCAGAAATATCATTTTCTAACATTTTACCTTTGAATGTTCTTTCATCTCTTAATCCATAAGTATAGACCTTTGCCTTGCTATCGTTAGTCATTATCTCACCATGTGCATCATCAAAGTTTACAACTGCATATGAATCTTTATTTAGACCATCAAATAACTTTTTCTTACATTTGATATACTCATCAAAAGAGCTATGATAATCTAAGTGGTCCCTTGAAATATTTGTGAATACACCAACGTCGAATAATAGTCCCTTAGTCCTATTTTGATCTAAAGCATGTGAACTAACCTCCATAAAAACATGAGTACAACCATGATCAAGCATTTCTTTTAAGATTCTATTGACTGTTATCGCATCAGGAGTAGTATGAGTAGTAGGAATAATTTTATGAAGAATTCTAATATTTACCGTAGAAATCAACCCTGTCTTATGTCCTAAAAGACGAAATAAATCATAGAGAATTGATGCAGATGTTGTTTTACCATTTGTTCCAGTAACTCCAATTAATTTCAAACTTTCTGATGGATTGTTATAAAAATTTGAAGCAATTAGAGACAAAGCTTCCGAACTATCTGGAACTTTAACATAAGTAACAGACTTACTTAATTCGACAGGAATATCTTCGCAAATAACTGCACAAGCTCCATTCTGCTCTGCATTATTTATATAAGTGTGACCATCAACACTTGTTCCATTAATAGCAACAAATAAGGACAATCCATTAACTTTTCTAGAATCAAATGAAATATTATCTATAGCAATGTTAGTATTACCTATAATCTCTCTTATACTTACGCCATATATTATGTCTTTTAGCAACTTCATCCTAACTGTAAAATTATTTTTTGACCCTTAATAACTTTTTTCCCTGGAATTATAGATTGGTCCCTAACAATACCTGAACCAATTGGTTGAACGAAAAGACCGTTTTTTTCTAATAAATAAACTGCATCTAATAGCCCCATTCCAATAACATTAGGAACTAAACCTTTAATCACACTCTTATTATAAATCCTAATTGCATCTTGTCCTGTTCTTGTTAAAACCCATTTTGAACTATCATCAGAGCGATTATCAACTGGAATATTCAAATGTTTAGCAGCCTGCTGAAAAGCTAATTTTTCCCCTGATCTAGAAAATGGAAAATTCAAAGATTCGTAGTTGATTTTAAGATTTTCTTTAGAAAACTCGTGAGCATACACTTTATCTGCAATTTCCTTGAAAACAGTTCCTGAAACAACAGAACCAAAAATATTTTTAGTAGGACCTTGAACAACTACTATACAGCTATATAATGGATCCTCTGAAGGGAAGTAACCGCAAAATGAGGCTTGATATTTATTTCCATAACCTTTTGAGCCTTGAGCAATTTTAGATGTACCTGTTTTACCAGCAATTTTAAATCCTCTTGCTTTAATATTTTTTGCCGTTCCCCTTTCAACAACTCCTTCAAGCATTTCTTTCAAGTCATTAAGTGTACTTTTTGAACATATTGAAGAATTAAGAATGATGGGGTCATACTCAGCTTTTACTTCAAGCCCCTTTTTAATAGATTTTACAAACTGTGGCTTTAACAGGACTCCATCATTTGCCACAGCGTTGTAGAAAGCTAAGGTTTGTAACGGAGTAATTTCAAGCTCATAGCCAATGGACATCCATGGTAAAGTTACACCAGTAAAGGAAACATCTGAAGCATCTTTAATCAGAGGCTCTCCTTCACCAAGAATAGACAGTCCAAGTTTTTTATGAAGACC
>CEUH01000133.1_pt1 | contig 16665 bp, 11 predicted proteins | sample 356461 | NCBI WGS metagenome assembly CEUH01 (sample SAMEA2623275, study PRJEB7988) | marine metagenome | isolation source: saline water (ENVO:00002010), including
TGTGCAAATCACCTTTCTAACTTTGATATAATAGCAATATACATGACCATAGACAGACCAATTTATTTCATTGCTAAAAAGGAATTAAGCAAAATACCATTCTTAGGATGGTACATGAAAGCAGTTGGAATGATATTTATTGATAGATCAGATAGAGAGAAAGCTATGATCAGTATGAAAAAAGCTAGTCAATTAATTAAAAAAGGTAAAAATATCATTACTTTTCCTGAGGGAACAAGATCAAAAAATAAATCAATTGGTACATTTAAAAAAGGAAGTTTTGTAATTGCATTTGAAAATAAAATACCTATTGTCCCAATAGCAATAAAAAACTCAGATAAAATTAATCCAGATAAATCATTAAAAATTAATAGGACAATAATTAAAGTTAGCATTGGAGATATTATTTCTGATTATAAAAATTTTGAAAAGCCAATTGATGTTTCAAAATATACCCGTAAAAAAGTTGTAGAACTTTTTAAAAACCTTTAATTCGTCATTTGTTTTTTTAATTCTAACATTGATAACTTGATGTTGATATAATTTCATTCAATACTTATTTAACATTTAAGTAAATTTAGATATGAGTGTTTTTGAAAAAATAGCATTTCTTGACAGCTTCTTTAAGCTTTTTAAAATCAATAAGAAAATTTATTTTAAAACTGAGAGAGAAATTGATAATATGATTTCGAAAGTTAACTTTCAAATTAAACTTCACAATATTACAAAAGCAAAAGGTCAGATTAATAGTATGCCTTTGTTTTACAATTAAGATTGTAATTATTATGCAATTTTGAATAAAGTTTTAATACTTATTGTTTCACAATTAAAAATAAAATTTAATATTGGTTCAATTTTTGATTTTTAACAATAAAGAATTAACTGAATTTGAAAAAGCTAATTTTTACTCTACTTATTCTTCAGTCTATAGTAGGTTTTTCTAACGAAGAAATAATCCTTGATAGCGCAACTGATACAGCCTTGATCAAAAATATTGTATTACTAAAAAACAGTGATAAAATACTACCACTTAAAAGACTTGACACCTTAAAAATCGCTTCTTTAAACCTTTGCAAAAATTCAACAGATTATTTTGAAAATATTGTGGATTATTATTGTCCATCTAAGCACTACTATTTCAATACATTCTCATCAAAAAAAGTGATGAAGGTTATGAAAAAAGAATTGGATAGTTTCAATGTTATTTTAATTACTGCTGATAACATTGATGATAGAATTGCTAATTTCTTAAGCACTTTGGACAGAAAACAAAAGATAATACTTACTTTATTAGGCCAGAGTGAACTACCCCATTACAATACTTTTTCTTCAAACATAGATGCATTTTTATACAGTCTTAATACTAATCGAAAGAGTATTGAAATTTCAAGTCAATTAATTTTTGGAGGTTTTACAATTAACAATAAGTTAAATAAATCTTTAAATAAATCTTTAAAAAAAGGTCTAGGTGAAAGTATAGAGAAAATAAGACTATCCTATGTATCACCAATTGATTTAAAAATTAATGATAGTACACTTTTTAAAATAGATTCTATAGCTAAAAATGCTATAAAAGAAGGAGCTATGCCAGGTTGTCAAATACTAGCAGCTAAAGATGGGCATGTTTTTTACCATGAATCTTTTGGGAACCATACTTATGATAGTTTATCAAATAATGTAACAAATACCAGCATTTACGATTTAGCTTCAATAACAAAAATAGTAAGTACAGCATTTATTTTAATGGAACTAGAATCTAAAAATATGTTTTCTGTAGACTCAACACTAGGATTTTATTTACCAAAACTTTTAGATTCATCTCAATATAAACCCCTGATTATTAAAGAAATATTAACTCACCAAGCAGGATTAGTTTCTTGGATTCCATTTTTTATTAAAACATTAGAAAATGGAAACCCATCATATGAACTGTATAGCAAATTACCTTCATCGATTCATGAAAACAGAGTCGCAGAAAACCTTTTCATTTTAACATCTTATAGAGACAGTATTTTTAAAAGAATTTTAGAAACAGATTTGAGAAAAAATAAAAAATATAAATACAGTGATTTAGGATACTATTTTTTAAATGAAATAATACATAACATTACAGAAGTTAGTCAAGATGAATATATTGAAAAATTTTACAAAAACCTTGGACTTCAGAATATTGGTTATCATCCAAGAAAAAAATGGGACATAAATAGAATACCTCCAACTGAATACGATACCCTTTTCAGAAAACAATTAATTCATGGTGATGTTCACGATCAAGGTGCAGCATTGTTAGGTGGTATTGGAGGTCATGCGGGTGTTTTTTCTAATGCTAATGATGTTGCAGTAATAATGCAATTATTTTTAAATAAAGGAGTTTATGGTGGAGATACATTAATTAGTGCAGATATTATTGAAAAGTACACCTCTTCACCATTTCACGAATCAAATAACAACAGGCGAGGAATTGCCTTTGACAAGCCTGTTAGAGATGGGGCCGGTGGACCCACTTGTTTTGAATGCGCCTCATACAGCAGTTTTGGGCATTCTGGATTCACAGGTAATCTAACGTGGGCAGATCCGGAAAGTGGTATATTGTATGTTTTTCTTTCAAACAGAGTTCACCCTGATGCTGAAAATCACAAACTTATTAAAATGAACATTAGAACAGAAATTATGAAAGTAATTACAGACGCTTGTGGTTACTCTACGTCAATAACAACTCTGAAGCCCTAGGCCCTTCATTAAATAATAAATCTAAAACAGATAAATTTTCTAGGTGTGGGTATTTAGTTTCAAATACTTGTCTATATTGAGGGTTATTATAGAATCTTGAAGGAGATTTTTTTGGATGAATAATTTCTCTTAAGTCAAGGAAATCGCTATAATTTTTATTGTAAGACGTTGAGAAATTGACATTTATTTCAATTTGTAAACAATTTAAAATTACACTAAATATATCGTTATTGAAATCAAATAATGATTGATGCATTTTATGTAAGTATATAGCTTTGAATTCATATTCATAAAACTCAAAGTAAGGCGAAGTCCTATAGGCACTTTCCAACGATTTCCAATGAATTTTTTTCCAATTTTGACTATTATCGATTTTAATATCTCCTAGAGCGGTTTTCCCTTTAGCTCTAATGGTAGGAACTATTAAGTTCAGACTTCCATTGGCTCCAGCAATTACACACCTATTTCGGTAAGTTTGCTTTTGAAAATATTGGTGGACATCTATTTTAACTTCATTAGATCTTGATATTGCACAATAATAATCTATATTACCAGCATATACGGAGCCCAACAAAAGTTGCATTATTTAACGGTTGAAAAAATTCTTTTCCATCTTATACCACCTTCAGGATGTTTTGAAAACCAAACAAAAGAAGCAGTACCAACAACATGGTCTTCAGGAACAAAACCCCAACATCTAGAATCTGCCGATCCATGTCTGTTATCACCCATTAACCAATAATAATTTTGTTTAAAAGTATAAGATTCTACTTGCTTACCATTAATAAAATAAATACCATTTTCAGAGACATTAACTTCATTTTTTTCATATACCTCAATCGCTCTTTTATATAAAATCCAATTACTTGGGTTTAACTCTATTGTTGTTCCTTTTGCAGGAATTAATAAAGGCCCATAGTTGTCTCTTGTCCAATTAAAGTCTTTGTGGTTTGGGAAATAAGGGTTGTATTGTCCATATAATGTATAATCAAATCCTTTTGGGTGAATCTCTTGCCTAACACTGTCTAAGCCAGGATATCTTGAAAGTACCATTGCTGTTTTTGGTGAACAAGTTATTTGTTCTCTGCTAAATGCAACTACTTTTTCTATATAAACAATAGTATCAGTAAATGAAGTGTCTCTTACTTTAATTGTTTTATTTTCTATTCCTGTTCTTGAATGCTGATCAATATAAATTTCATATTCCTCTGAAATTTTTTCGTGTGGTATGTAAGATCCTGGCTTAAAATAAAAATTATAAGTAAAAATAACTTCTTCCTTTTTATCTTCTACTTTACCATTTATATGTAGTATGTTATCTTTAATTTCAATCGTATCACCACCAACTGCAACACATCTCTTGATATAATTTTCCTTTTTATCTATTGGTAATGTAGCAATACCAGCAGTCTTTGGTATGGGACCTACTGGAGATTGACTTAACCCTCCGCCATTAATTAAACTATTTCTAGCCGAGTTCATGTATTTATTTTCTACTTTTTGAAAACTTGTTTTATAAAATTCTAGAGGTTTTCTTCTAAATTCTTTTTTATTTTTTGCAAAGTCGAAAAAATTTAGAAATGCTTGATTTCTCAAAATAGAATAATAATCATGTGCTATGACTCCTTCATGTACAATGACTGAATCACCCACCGGCCAATTAAATACCATTATATCTCCCCTTTTTATAGATCCGTATCCAAAAAGTCTATTGTAATCTGACGAAAACCAATCAACAAATGAAGGAATAAAAGTACCTGGTATTCTGTTGTGTACAAATGGGATTGAAATAGGGGTCTGGGGAAGTTTTGCACCATATTTCATTTTATTGACAAAAAGATAATCACCAATCCTCATTGTTTTTTCCATTGAACCAGTTGGAATTGTAAATGCTTCAAAAAAGAAAGATCTAATTATTGAAGCTGCCACAATAGCAAACCCTAAAGCATTTGTCCATTCACAAGTCATAGTTTTTTTATTGGGTTTGTCTTTTGAACCAAGTAACCTAATAACAATATAAAGTGCGTGACCCACAAAAGGAGCAATGAAAAATAAGGTCATGTGATCATGTAAAAATCGATTTTTTCTGTCTTCAACTTTTGTCCAATCAGTTGGACTTGTAACAATATTATTATTATCAAATGCCAAATATGGAATATAATACCAAGGCAGTAATACCATTAAAAGAGTATCCTTGGGTGTATATTTTCCAAATAATCTTGCTGTTTCAACATTACAGCCAACTGTTACTATAAGATTCACGAACGGAATAAAGAAAAAGAATACCCACCACCAAGGCTTTTTAATAATTTTAAGCCAAATAAAAATATTATATATGGGAATGAAACTCTCCCAACTTTTTCTTCCATTTTTCTCAAATATTTTCCATAAACTGGCAAAATAGATGATAATCATTAAAAACAATAAAATGTAAGGAACCATATTTAAAATTTTACTACATCACTAAGTGAATAAAAACCCTTTTTTCCGCATAAAAATTCTGCTGCAACTACTGCTCCAAGCGCAAACCCATTTCGATTTTTTGCTTCATGTGAAATTGTTATCTTATCAATTTCATTTTCATAAAAAACTTCGTGAAATCCAGCAACACCCTCTTTTCTTTCCGACAAAATATTTAGAGTACTGTCTTCTGCATCTTTAGATTCTTTCCATTTATTCAAACTGTCAATTTGGTTCACTATTTGATTAGCAATAGATATTGCAGTACCACTTGGTGAATCTAACTTTTCTGTATGATGTATTTCCTTGACCAAAGGTTTATAAGAATTATGTTTATTTATCAGAGATGCTAACTTTTTATTGATTTCATAAAATATATTTACTCCAATTGAAAAGTTTGTAGCGGCTAAAAATGAACCGTTGTAGTCTTGTACCCAGGCTTTAACTTTTTCTATATCATTATACCACCCTGTAGTACCAACAACGATTGAAACACCAGCCTCCAATGATTTCTTAATATTTTCTAATGCATTTTTAGGAGATGAAAATTCAATAGCTACATCAACCCCGTGTAAATCATTAGAACTCCAGTCTGGACTATTAAAAGCATGAACGATTTGGTGACCTCTTTCAATAGAAGTTTTTTCAACAAGCTTTCCCATTTTTCCGTGACCTATAATCGCTATATTCATAAATAGTAAGAGGTGTAAATAAACGTTACCACTATTTGATTAAATTTAAAATTACAGCTGATAAAATGAAAAAGAGTTAAATCAACTATAGATTTGCATCTAACTTCTCAGCTAATTGTTCTTTTGGTACCGCTCCAACAACTTTATCTACCAATTCACCATTTTTAAGAAAAATTATTGTAGGTATATTTCTAACACCATATTGTGCCGCTATACCTCCTTGAAGATCAACATTTACTTTTCCAATAATAGCTTTTCCATCGTATTCAGTTGCTAATGCATCTACATGTGGACCAACCATTCTACAAGGACCACACCACTCTGCCCAAAAATCAACCATAACAATTTTGTCAGATTTTAAAGCTAGAGATTCAAAATTTTCTTCTGTAAATTCGAGAGCCATTTTTTATTTTTTAAAAATCAGTCAAATATATATAAATAGTTTAATATTAATTTATTTATATAATATTTTAAGGTTGAGAAAAAACTTCTAAATCGTTATTCTCTTTTATAAAATTTTCCATCGTTGACTTATTTATTGAAAATCCTAGATACCCATCTAATTTCTTTAAATTTTCTAGAAACTCATTAGAAATATTTGTTTGATATGCTCTTGAATTTAAAGTTACAAATGCATTTGATTTACGATCTAACAATTCAAAAATAACACTCTTTTTCCCCTTATTATTTTGAAATATTTTTAATATCTCATTAATCTGAACTTTATTTAGTAATTCATAATCCCACTTCAAATAAATATTTTTTGTGAGTTTATCCCTTATATTATCCAAAAGTTCAATTTGAGTAATTCTAAATTCTTTTTGAAATTCATCTGACTTATAATATTTGGGTCTCTGTTGTATTTTACCCTTTACAAAAAGAAAGTTTCCAGGTACTAAAAAATGCATAAACTTTAAATACTGCTCACCAAAAAGTCTAAATTCCATATGACCTTCCATATCTTGTAGTTCAACAACACCATATTTTGTACCTTTTCTACTTTCTAAATTTGCGGCTGTATTAGCCAATCCAATGAATGAAAATTCTCTTTCGGGTAGTTGCTGCATATTCTCCTCCAAAACTTTAAGATTTATATCACAAAAATACTTTAGTTCCAATTTATAATCTTGAAGTGGGTGACCAGAAATATAAATTCCAACTACTTCTTTCTCTTTACTCAGTAGTTCGAAATTACTCCATGGTTCTACTTTTGGAATGTTAGGGACAGAAAGTTGTACAGTTTCACCAAAAGAGTCAAATAAATTAACCTGATTTGAATTATTTTTTGTCTGAAAAGCCTGTCCAAATTTAATAGCCTTTTCAATTATTGATGTTTGTTTTTCATCTACATAAAAATATTGTGCTCTGTGATAACCAATAAAAGAATCGAAAGCACCAGCCATTGCTAAGCTTTCAAGAACTCGCTTATTACAATCTTTTAAACTTACATTTTTTACAAATTCGAAAATGGAATTAAATTTACCTCTTTCTTTTCTAATACTAACAATGTTTTTTACTGGACCGTGACCAACACCTTTTATAGCTCCTAACCCAAATCTAATTTCCCCTTTATCATTAACTGCAAACTTATACCAGCTCTCATTAACGTCAGGACCAAGTACTTTTAATCCCATCCTGTTACATTCTTCCATAAAAAAAGTAACATTTTTAATATCATTCATATTATTACTCAACACCGCTGCCATATATTCAGCTGGGTAATGAGCCTTTAAATATGCTGTTTGGTAAGCTATCAAAGCATAACAGGTACTGTGCGATTTGTTAAAAGCATACATTGCAAATTTTTCCCAGTCTTTCCATATTTTTTCTAATATTTCAGGATCATGACCTCTGTCATTACCCTGAGATAAAAATTGGGGTTTCATCTTATTTAGCAAATCTGCCTTCTTCTTTCCCATGGCCTTTCTTAACGTATCAGCTTCTCCTTTTGTAAAACCTGCTAATTTTTGAGAAAGTAACATTACTTGTTCCTGATAAACAGTGATACCATATGTCTCTTTGAGAAACTCTTCCATTACAGGAAGATCGTATTCTATTTCTTCGTTGCCATGCTTTCTTTTTATAAAACTCGGAATATATTCTAATGGGCCAGGTCTGTAAAGTGCATTCATAGCAATCAGATCTGAAAAAGTAGTTGGCCTGAGAGATTTTAAATGTTTTTGCATACCCGCAGATTCATACTGGAAAATACCCACCGTTTCACCCCTTTGAAAAAGTTGATATGTTTTTTCATCTTCTAATGAAATATTATCCATATCTAGTTTAACTCCACTTATTGCCTCAATAATTTTAACTGTATCTTTTATTAACGTTAATGTTTTTAGCCCCAGAAAATCCATTTTCAATAATCCTGCTGACTCAGCAACAGAATTATCAAATTGAGTGCACAACATTTCTGAATCTTTAGCCAAAGAGACAGGAACGAAATCTCTGATATCTGATGGAGTTATAATTACACCACAAGCATGAATTCCAGTATTTCTTAACGAACCCTCGACGAGTCTGGCTTGTCTGATGACATCACCCGCAAGCCCGTCTTCTTCCAGTTTACTTATTAGTTCTTCCGCATTCTTTATTTGGTCTGTGGTTAGATTGTCTTTAATTTCTTCCTTAGACCAACCAAACAACTTGTTTAATTTAACGTCTGGAACTAATTTTGCTAATCTGTCTGTTTCAGCTAGTGGTAGATCTAATACTCTCCCTGTATCTCTTATTGAGGATTTAGCTGCCATTGTTCCATATGTAATTATTTGTGCAACTTGAGATGATCCATACTTATCTATTACATATTGAATTACTTTTGATCTTCCCTCATCATCAAAGTCGATGTCTATATCAGGTAATGAAACACGATCTGGATTTAAAAAACGTTCAAAAAGTAAATTATACTCAATTGGATCGATGTTAGTTATTCCAATACAGTATGCTACAGCTGACCCTGCTGCAGAACCTCTTCCAGGGCCAACTGAAACACCCATTTTTCTTGCAGCATTACAAAAATCTTGAACGATTAAAAAGTATCCTGGATAACCAGTATTTTTTATTGTTTCTAACTCAAAGTCTAATCTTTCTCTTATCTCGTCTGTAATGTTATCGTACCTATCTTCAGCACCTTTATATGCAAGATATCTTAAATAATTATTCTCCCCAATCTTTAAACTTTTATTAGAATCATCTAGTTTATCCTTAAATTTTTTTGGTATTTCAAACTCCGGTAATAAAACCTCTGCAGAAAGTCTGTATTGAGAGCATTTTGAAATAATTTCATTTGTATTTTCAATAGCCTTTGGTAAATCTTCAAACAATGCTTTCATCTGATTTTGAGATTTGAAATAATATTCATCATTTAAAAATCCAAATCTGAAACCTCTACCATTACCTTTTGGTGTAGATTTTCTCTCGCCATCTTTTATACATAAAAGAACATCATGAGCATCTGCATCTTCCTTGTTTAAATAAAATGTGTTATTGGATGCAAAATATTTAATGTCATGTTTCTCAGCTAATTTCAAAAGCACATCATTAACCTTATCTTCTTCTTCTAAACCATGTCTTACAAGCTCTATGTAAAAATCATCTTTGAAATGCTTTTTCCACCAAAGGAGTGAGTCTTCAGCTTTTTTTTCACCTTCATTGAGAATTAATTGTGGAATTTCCCCGTAAATACCGCCAGTTGTAACTATAACATCTTTTGAATATTTTAAAATAACCTCTTTATCAACTCTAGGAACATAATAAAATCCTTCAACGAACCCTATTGAAGATAACTTAATTAGATTTCTGTAACCTGACTTATTTTTTGCCAAAAAAGGAATATGATAACCATTGTCTTTGTATGACTTATCATTTCTATCATGACATACATTAAACTCACACCCAACAATGGGTAATATTATTTTCTTTTTTAACGCTTCAACTTCATCCTTATTATCTTCGAAATTAATACTGAGCGATTTAATTTTAGTTTCAACTTCATCGTTATGCTTTGCCGCAGTTTCAACAAATTGAAATGCAGCCATCATATTACCGTTATCACAAACTGAGACGGCTGGCATTTCAAATTCTATCGCCTTATTAATAAGATTTTTCACTTCAATAGTTGATTGCAAAACTGAAAATTGTGTTCTATTATGTAAATGTGAAAATGGAATAGATTTTAACTCTTGAGAAACATTATCGTTTTTAACTATCCTTTTCTTATTTTCTCGTTTGGTTAAAGCTTTACTAGCCTTAAAAAGATTAACGTGTTTTAAACCAATAGGTTGAACAGTATTCTTATTTTTAGTTTCAAAATCCTTATACATCTGATGATCAAGAAGTAACTCTTTCATAGAAAAAGATTTAATTCTTGCTAATTCAAAAAAGCATCTAGCTGTAGCCTCTACATCAGCAGTTGCATTATGAGCTTCTTTAAATTTTTCATTAAATAAATGTAAGTGTAACTCTGATAAAGTTGGTAGTTTAAATTTTCCTCTTCGACCACCAGGTATTTTACATAATAATGCTGTAGTTTCAGTACAAGTATCTAAAATTGGAATTTTAAATAAATTATTTTCAATCTTTAATCGATGAAATTCACAGCCAATAATATTTAAATCAAATTTAAGATTTTGACCTACTAAAACCTTTGTCTTTAAAAGAACATTTTTAAACTCGTTCATCACCTCTTTTAGAGATCTCCCATCTGAAATTGCAAGAGCAGTTGATATTCCGTGAATTTTTTCAGACTGATAAGGTATTTCAAATCCAGTTGGTTGAATCAAAAAGTCTTTACATTCAATTAAACTCCCATCATAGTCATGTAATTGCCAAGCAATTTGAATACACCTTGGCCAATTTTCTGTATCAGTAATTGGAGCTTTAAAATTTTTAGGCAGGCCTGTCGTTTCTGTATCAAATATTAGGTACATATTGTTTTATCTTAAACTAAGATAAAAAGTCCAATAAAATAGAGTACCTATTGTTGAAAACTTGAAATAACTAATTAAATGATTCTGAATATTATTGTGATGCATCAAAAGTTTAGGGATATATTAGTTTTAAAATGACTTGTAAGATGAATATTATAACTTAATTATATTTATAATATAAGTAACTACATAAATGAAAAAAATATTAGGAATATCTGCATTTTACCACGATTCTGCAGCATGCATAGTTCACGGAGATGAAATTATTGCTGCTGCTCAAGAGGAAAGATTTTCTAGAATAAAAAATACATCAAAATTCCCAGTTAGCGCCATCCAATATTGTTTAGAAGAAGCAGGTTTTGTGATTGATGAATTAGATGCTGTTGTATTTTACGATAAACCTTTATTAAAATTTGAAAGACTTCTAGAAACCTACTACAAATTTGCACCAAGAGGAATCGTTTCATTTTTAAAAGCGATACCAATTTGGATTAATGAAAAACTTTTTTTAAAAAAATTAATATTTGATGGTCTTAAGGAAGTGGGAGAATATAGTAAAAGTAAAATGAATTTACTTTTTTCCGAGCATCATTTATCACATGCAGCAAGTGCATATTTTCCATCAAATTTTAAGAGTTCTGCAATCCTTACTATTGACGGAGTTGGAGAGTGGTGTACAGCCTCGATAGGATATGGAAATAAAAACAGCATAAAAATCCTCAAAGAATTACATTTCCCACACTCCTTAGGACTATTATATACTGCATTTACATATTTCCTAGGCTTTAAAGTTAATTCTGGTGAATACAAATTAATGGGTCTTGCGCCTTTTGGAAATCTTAAAGCAAAAGAAACACAAAAGTTTATTGAAATAATAAAATCTAAGCTTGTTAAAATAAACGATGATGGTTCAATTTGGCTTAATCAGAAATATTATAATTATGCAACTGGTCTAAATATGATAAAAACAAAAAAGTGGGAAAATCTATTTGGTTTTAAAATTAGGAATCCAGAAGATAAAATAAAACAAAATCATTGCAATTTAGCCTTAGCAATTCAAAACATTACTGAAGAAATTTTAATAAAAATGGCTAAAGAAGCTAAGGATTTAACAGGGTCAGAAAATCTATGTATGGCTGGAGGAGTTGCTTTAAATTGTGTTGCAAATAGTAAATTACTGGAAAAAAAGATATTTGATAATATTTATATTCAACCTGCTGCCGGTGACGCAGGAGGATCTATAGGCGCCGCATTAGCTACTAATTATATATTTTTTGGAAATGTAAATAAAAAAAGCGACAGAGATATTATGAAGGGGACCTATCTAGGACCTAGTTTTTCTGAAAAAGAAGTTATCTCTATGAACAAAAAGACAAAAGCTGTAGGTTCAAAATTTGAAAATTTCAATCTACTTTCAAAAACAATTGCAAAAAAAATTTCAGATGGAAATGTAGTCGGATGGTTTCAAGGGAGAATGGAGTTCGGTCCAAGATCTTTAGGTTGCAGAAGTATTTTAGCAGATGCAAGAAATTTAAATATGCAAAAAAAATTAAACCTTAAAATTAAATATCGTGAGGGGTTTAGACCTTTTGCCCCATCAGTGTTAACTGAATCAGCTTATGAGTTTTTTGACTTAAAAGTTGATTCCCCATACATGCTTTTTGTTGCTAATATATTAGATAAAAGAAAAAGTGAATTACCAAGTGACTTTCATAAAAAAGATCTATGGGATAGACTCTACACCAAAAGAAGTGATGTGCAATCCATTACACATGTTGACTATTCAGCAAGGATTCAAACTGTTGATAAAAATACTAATCCTAAGTATTGGGATTTAATTAATGAATTTAAAAAACTTACTGGATACGGTCTGATTATTAATACTAGTTTTAATGTAAGAGGTGAACCAATAGTTTGTACACCTTTTGATGCATTTAGATGTTTTATGAGCACAGATATGGATCTATTAGTAATAAATAATTTTATTTATAAAAAAAGCGATCAAATTGATTGTGAAAATAAAGAAAAATGGAAAATAAATTTTAAAACAGATTAGTATGGAATTTTTAAAAGATTTGTGGGCTTTTATGATTGAACGTAAAAAATTTTGGCTTGCACCAATAATTTTTATTCTATTATTAATTGGGATACTACTAGTCATTGGGAGTGGAAGTGCAATTGCACCTTTTATTTATACATTATTTTAAACATAATGAAAGAATTTAAATCAAATCCATTCAAAACAATACTTACAATATGTTTGGCACTTATTATTTTATTTTTAATTCAAGGCTATAAACTATATCTATACGTCTGTTTAGTAATAGGATTGATTGGAACTTGTTCAAAATTTATTGCAATAAAAATTGAAACAATATGGTTTAAAATTGGTCAAATTTTTGGATATATTGTTCCGAATATATTATTAGTAATTATATATTATCTTTTTTTATTCCCCATCTCTATTATTACCAAAATATTTAAAAAAGATGATCTGTTAAAGCTCGACAAAAAATATAATACAACATATGTCAAAAGAAATAAAAAATTTGATGCAGATTCGTTTAAAAAACCTTTTTAATTTAATATTATACATTTAACTTGAATTTGTATATCTTCTCCATTTCTCAAGTACTTGAAGAAAATAATTGGGCAATTCACTTTCAAAATTTAATTCTTTGTTCAAAGTAGGATGATAAAACCCAAGTGATTTAGCATGAAGTGCTTGTCCTGGCAAAAGTTTAAAACAATTTTCAACGAACTGCTTATATTTTGTAAAAGAAGTTCCTTTTACAATTTTATTGCCTCCATACTCAATGTCATTAAATAATGGATGACCAATATGTTTAAAATGAGCTCTAATTTGGTGTGTTCTTCCAGTTTCTAATTTACATTCCACTAAAGTTACATAACCAAATCTTTCGATTACTTGATAATGAGTAACAGCATGTTTGCCATGATCCTTTTCAGGATAACCAACCATCACTTTTCTATTTTTCAAAGATCGACCTATAAATAAATCAATCTTCCCAGATTCGTTTTCTAAGTCTCCCCAGACAAGAGCTTGGTATTTGCGACTTGTTGTTCTCTCATAAAATTGCTTTGCTAAATTAGTCAACGTATTTTCCGTTTTAGCTACAACCATGACTCCAGTTGTATGCTTATCTAGCCGATGAACTAGTCCAGGGCGCCCAAAATAATTTGAGGGTAATTCAGGTAATTGTTCAAAATGAAAAATTAGTGCATTAACAAGCGTACCATCATAATTTCCATATCCCGGGTGAACAACCATATTTGCAGATTTATTTACCACGCATACTTCATTATCTTCATAAATTATTTCTATTGGAATATCCTGAGGAATAAGTTCTAGTTCATTAACAGGATATGGTAAAACAATAGAGATAATATCTTCAGGCTTAACCTTGTAATTTGATTTTACACTATGCTTGTTAACTAATATATTCCCATTATTAGCAGCTATCTGAATTTTATTTCTTGACGTATTTGGAACACGATCCATCAAAAATTTATCAATTCTTAATTTTTCCTGACCTTTGTCCACTACATAATTATAATGCTCGTACATCTCATCCTCATTACTCTCCATATTATTGATACTATCCACTGGACTAATGACTAATAATTATTTTTTTATTTGTAGTATCGCCTGACTCTAAGGTAATTTGAAATATATATACACCTTCTTTAAAAGACTCTACGCTTATTGTATTGAAACCATTAATATGCCGTTGCAACACTATTCTACCATATATATCAAATACCCTTAGAAAATTCATATTTTCATTTTCAAGATATAAATCTGATGATACTGGATTAGGATATATTTTTACATCATTTTGTTTACGATCCAAAATAGGTATATCTAATACGCCATCCATTTCTGAAATAAAAACAGGGCGCATCATAAGAGCACCTTCAAAAATTGTATTTTCAAAGCCAGAACCCATATTGTAAAAAATATTTTCTTGTTTGTTTATATTTTCATCAAATCCAATATTTAGTCTTTCTGCAGAAGCTTGCTTCCAACCAATATAATAAACGCCGCTTACAGGAACTAATACTGGAAGTTCATATTCGCAGAATCCATTAATCCCAGTATTATATTGAGGATAGAATATTTCTGGTAAATCTTGATCATCAGAAGTGTAAATTATCTCACCAGGGAGACCTTGATCATCAGACCAAATTTGAATAAAAAAACCTTCTGAACTGACATCGTTCACAGACGGTGAAAAATGAATCTTTATTGCTCTTATAGTATCAGAGCTTATTTCTTCAGACAATTCAAACTTATATGCTAACTCCACACCATTTCCAACCAATCCATATGCCGACTCTGCTGATCCGTCATCGTATGAGTAATAGTTATGGAAATTTTGCTGAACATATATAGTATCATTTTCACTTAATCTTTCAGGTGTTGTATTTGTTGAAAGATTAAATCTTACATCAAAAGATGCAAAAGTATCAAGAATAGTTGTATCAAATTGATACTTATCAATAGTATTGTATACCATATCAAAATAACTAAGTTCTGGTACGTTTAGAACAGTTGCCGCATATGGAATACTTTCAAAAATAGAATCTTTAAATAAGATATCCATTGAACATGGTTGTAACAGTTTAGAACTTTCAGAGGAATTAAATGTCGGAATAGTTATATTATTTAAGATATAGTTAGATTCCATTTTTTTATAATGGCTCCATGGAATTGAAGTATATTTTTCTAAAACAGTTAAAGGAGGAGATGTAAAAGCCCAATCGTTCATTAATGTGTCATTTATGGATCTATTTTCATCAAAATAAATATAGTCTAAATTCCAGTGGTCTAAGCCTCCAGCCAAACTTCCATAGTTTTTAAATCTAAACCTAAAGCCGTCTTCAAAATAAATATTTTCCAGCGGAATATGTTTGTATAACCAATTATCATTTTCAATACCATTTGTAGACCATATATATTTCCATTGTTCTAATGAAGGAATATAAAATTCTAAAACCAATGAATCGTCTAAATCTGGCTTCTCACCGTTACCTCCGCACTGATAAAAAAAGGAAATATATAGAGAATCACTTGCGGTTTTATTACTTAGAAAAATTGGTTTTGATGTTAAGTTATCTGCCCAACCTACTGCCGTAGGTGAAGTCCAATCATAAGGATAACCATTAGAATTTATACCATCAAATGTAACTACTCCTACAGTCCATGGATTGATAGGAAAATTGTCATTTAAGTAAACCTCATCATCTACCCAAATATTATTATTATCTGATTCACTTGGTTCAACAAAAAAAAGTCTAATTGAATCTTGAAATAAATCTGGGCTATCACTCGAAAATGCCAAGTCAGGGTCATCAGTAGTCCAAGTTGAATCAACAAATGTAATGTTAGGCCATGCAAGAACCGTATCTACTTGAATTGGATAGCTGTTAAGATTAAAAATAACCAAAGAATCTGAGCTATTTTGAATACTAGTTATTAGTAATGTATCTGATCCATTTAGTTCAGTACTATCATATATGTATTTGAATGTTGGGTTAAGCATAAATGTAGAACCATCCGTTATCGGATTGTTATTTATATCAAATAAAGCATACCATAAAGTGTCTAAAATATTGTTTGAACTGTCAATATCATACACCATAAACTTACTTGTAGAAAAATCATCAATAACTGGGATATCAAGGGTGTCTTCAAGAAAGATATAATTATCATTATTACTACTATTTTTGTTTTTCAAGCTATTTTTTTTGATTATCAAAAAATTGGTTTTTAAAGGCTCTAATGATTCTTGAGAAAACCCAAATATTGAAAAAATAAGAAGTGTAAG
>CEUH01308769.1_pt1 | contig 16595 bp, 9 predicted proteins | sample 356461 | NCBI WGS metagenome assembly CEUH01 (sample SAMEA2623275, study PRJEB7988) | marine metagenome | isolation source: saline water (ENVO:00002010), including
CCCTTTGCTATATAGCTATAATCCAAATACAAATATGTTTTCAGCTTCCGTCACATTAGCCGAAGGAAACAATACTTTTTTCATCTCTGCAGCAAACAATTGTGGTAGTGATACGGATCGACTAAATATTGAATATACTAATTGCAAAGCACCAACTGGAGTATTCATGAATCTAGGAAGTACGACGGTTGAATCACCTAATTTGATGATTCAAGCAAGCATACTTGAGATAACAGACGTGGCAATGGTAAGACTATTTGTAAATAACAACCAAATCTTTGGATTCAACTTCAACCCGTTGACAGGTATTTTACAAAGCAATATATCTTTAGAACCGGGACAAAACCTTATTCGAATAGACTTTACTAACGATTGTGGGCAAGGAACAATTAACAATACGGTTACCTATGACCAATGCGAAGCTCCAATTATTGAGTTGATTCATCCTTCAGCATCAGGAGCAACAACCAATAACCAAAATCAAAATATTGATATTCAAATTTCAGGTACAGATATTATCAAGAATAATATCAGTGTTAAGCTAAATGGTAAGCTGATGAATCTATCGGCTGCCTCTTTTACAAATCTGCTATTAAACTTTTCGCTTGAACTTGTTCCAGGAAGCAATACAATAATTGTTGATGTTCAAAATGATTGTGGTTCAGATTCAGAGGTGTTTACAATTGACCTTGAAAATTGTATCCCACCTTCCATTGGATTTAATGGAATTCAGACAGGATTAATTACACAGCAACAAAATTTAGCTTTAAATATAACCATGAATCAAATTTTTGGACCCCAAAATATATCCTATAAGCTAAATAGCAAGAATGTTTCAGGCCTTCAATATAATACGGCAAACAATACCTTAGCAGGTAATATATTACTTGTTCCTGGAGACAATTATTTCACTGTGAGTGCCTCTAACGATTGTGGGATAGCAATCGAGACATTACACGTCATCTATAATGACTGTAAAGATCCTACGGTTTCAATCACCAGCTTAGGATCTTTAAATGGAGGAACCAATGTTTCTGTGAGTAATCCCGCGTACACAATAATGGCAAATTTGAGCAATGTTAAGCTAGCCAGTGAAATCTCCGTAATACACAATGGAAAAAACATCAACTTTTCCTTTGTAAAAGGTGAATTGTTAAGTAGTGTAACACTTGGGCCGGGATTAAATAGTTTCAGAATAACTGTAAATACCCCATGTGGAGAAGCAAGTGAAAACTTAACAATTGTGTATGACGATTGTCAACCACCTAGTATAATCTTAAAAGTTCCAACAATTAATACAATTCAAAGTACATCACAAAAGGTACAAATCATAGCAAAGCTAACAAGTATAAGTACTTTGAGTCAAATCACCTTGTTAAATAATGGATCTACTATACCATTTGCATATAACAATGGAATCGTAAAAGCTCAGATCACACTATCGGATGGCTTAAACACAGTTGTGCTGAAAGCTCAAAATTCATGTGGAGAGGTTACTGAAATCATTTCAATAACCTATGAACCATGTCTAACACCACAAATTGAGCTAAATAGCTCAACACCATCTGTAATCATGACTTCATCTGTTCCTTTAATAACCGAAATAAATAATTATACAGCAAGCACGACAGTAACAATTAGCGTTAATGGCCATGGTGTTGCCAATTCATATTTTGACATTACAAATGGCACCTTAACTGGATCTATTCCGTTAGTTAATGGAATGAATACCATCTCAATATATGCGGTAAGCCCGTGTGGCTCTGATTCAGAGACGATTTCAATACAAAGATGTAAAAACCCATCTGTCAATTGGATTAACCCTGCACTTGTCAATACTGTCGTAACAAGCGAAAGTTTCACACTTCAAGCTATGGCTAATAACGCTTCTGACGCATCAAATATCCAGTTCACATTCAACGGTTCAGTAGTACCATTTAACTACAATAGTAATTCAGAAATGCTCACTGCTACAGTTAACTTAATACCTGGAAATAATGTTTTTGCGATAAGAATTCAAAATACTTGTGGATCCGCAAATTCAAATATCTCTCTGATTTACAATCCAACTATCGAGGCTCCTCAAAACCCCGGGAATAACAACAATGGGAACAACAACAGTACTATCAACAATGGCAAAAGTATACAAAACAATAAAGTCAATAATACACCTAACAAAAATACAAAACCAAAAGGAGGTAAAAATGAAAAAGGAAGCTCCTCGAATGAACGGCCCAAAAAGGAACAACCTAAAGCGAATTCAAGTTCTGGAACTAAAAAAAATATAAAGAAAGAAAAAGAGGCTCCAACTCCTATTGAAATACCGACCAAAAACAATGGAAAAGGAAAAGGCCGATAGGCCTTTTTTTATTGATTTTACTACACTTTGTCATTAAATCTTAGTATGTTTGCAGACTAAAATTATTGACAGCTATGGCATTAATAGGTAAAATTAGAGAGAAGTCCGTTCTTCTCGTTATCATCATTGGTCTCGCATTACTTGCTTTTATTGCGGGAGATTATTTTAGCACTAGAGGTGGAGGTGTGGAAGGAGAATATGGCGTTGGACATGTTTTTGGAGAAAAAGTAGACCTCAATCGGTATAACTATCTAAGGTCAAGATACCAAGAATCTGCCTGGCCTATTTTAGTTGATTCCCTGGTTATGACGAAGGAATATCAGGGTTTAGGAATCTCCGTTTCGGATAAAGAGCTAAATAGCTATTTGATGGCTACGGATGGATTCGATATTTGTCCAGACCAAAATATAAGATCCTTTTTTACAGATTCGATAACAGGACAGATTACTGAACAATCTAAAATAGACGGTCGTGTCAAATTAAAAAACCAGCTTAACGAAATCAAAAAAGATAAAGCACAATGGAAAGACATTAAGCGGTATTATGCAAACCAGAGAATGCGCCAAAAATATTTAGATGTCGTATCACAAGGTATTTATGTTTCAACCCTTGAAGCAAAGGACGATTACGCCACAAAAAATTTAAGAAAAAATATCGACTATGTCTTGAAAAACACAAACACGATACCAAACGAAAATATAGAGGTTAAAGAAGCAGAACTTTCAGCTTATTTTGCAAAGCACAAATGGGATTCAAAATACCAAAGCGATGAAGCATATAAAGTAGTTAAATTCTTTAGTATTGATGAATCGCCTTCAGCAAAGGATACAGCCAATTTCAATACAATGTATGCCTCTTTGAAAGAAGGATTGCAAAACGCAAAAAATGATACGATTTTCTCGAATTCAAAAAGCGACATCAAGCTATCATTCTTTAATTCAAGATCAACTTTCGTTCCTGAAGCACACTTTAAGGCTGAAGAACTATTTACCTACCCAAAGAATATGGATAGTACATTTGCCGAGGCTCCAGTAGGTTCAATTGTAGGTCCTTATGCATGTGGTCCAAAAATGAAAACCAAAACCAATGGTTTAAATTATTATGCAATATCAAAAGTCTTAGGAAAAACCCCTTCACGAATCAAAGCAAGACATATCCTTTTGGAAGTTAGCCCGGAAAGAGATTCAGCCGCAATTATTACCTTGTCTAAAGACTTGCTTAGTCAACTTCAAAAAATAAAAGATAGAAATCCGTTGTTTGAAACCTTAGCTAGAACAAATTCTGCAGATGCAACTATTGAATTTGACAACTTACTAGAACTCACTTTAAACTATCCTGAGCAAGATAGAATGAAATTTTATGGAAATGAGATATCAGCATTCTGCACCAATAATCCAGTTGGTACAATTGGAATTGTTCAATCTAAACTGGGAACACACATTATTGAAGTTCTTGAAAAGGATGAAAAGAGCTTACCGAAACTAGCAACCATTTTTAAGGAATTCAAACCTTCAGAAGAAACGATGAGTTTAAAAGAAAAAGAATCAGACAACATGCTAAGCGCCTTATATCAGGGGGTAAATAAATTGAATTCACAGAAAGACATCAGAAGCTTTTTTGATTCCATTGTACGGTCCAAATCTTATAAGCCCAGAGCGGTAAAGTTGTCCGATAACAGCCCAATCGTTCCAGAAAATTATTTGAATAGTGTAAGCGCTGGCGATCGTCTAGTTAGAGCGGCATACAAAGAGGGGTCAAAAGTTGGTACTCTTGTGGGGCGACCCATAAGAGACAAAAATACCTATGTAATTGGTATGGTTTACTCAACAAGATCGAAAGGATCACCAAGCTTTAATGAAGTTGAAGATGAAGTCCGCAAAAATTACATTCGTGATATGAAGGCAAAGATAATTATGGATGAATTTGAAGGCAAATCTATTCAAGAAATTGCAAAAGAACAAAATTTGCAAGTTCAGTCTCCATCGGTCACTTTGAAAAGCCTAAACAATATTGATGCAAAAGTTGGAGGAGCTTTATTTTCTGAAAAGAATAACAAACAAAATATTTCCCTCGATGCGATGGTTGGAGCCAATGGGGTCTATAAAATATTTATAAAGTCAGGAAATGAGCCTACGGACAAAAAAAGTTATAAAGTTGAAAAAGAACAAATGAATACAGAGCAAATCGGTAAAATGGTTAAGTCACCAATAAATTATAGCCAAAACAGAAAGCCGTCAGAAGAAAGTTTTCTGATCAACGGTCTATACAAGAAAGCAGATATTATCGATAATAGAAAGCTATTACAACTAAACGTTAGGAATTAATTAGGGTTAATCTGTTGAAATAATCCATTATTAAAACCTACCTTGTAGGAACTAAACCTTCGATCTGCCTTATAATAATCAGTAGAAATAATCTGAGCATTACTCTCTAAAGCAGCCTCCCATGTATGATAATCATTCTCTCTAGATTCTCTTGTTCCAGAGTCAGACCTTGTTCTTATCATAAAATTACTGACAAGGCTAAGTATATCCGCTTTGCTCAAAACAGGATTATTTCTTAATAAAAAGACGGTATTTTCATCTTTAATGTCACCATAATAAAACATTATAGGATCTACAAACGATTCATATAAATGTTGATTACTGCCCTCTAAGATAAAAATAAACTTTCCTCTTACCTCTTTTAGCGTTGGCCAACCCATGGTATTGATTCTTGACCTTAAGTTTAAACATGTATCTTTAAAATGCTTAGGACTATAAATCTGAATTGGATTGAAAACTGACCGAATTTCGGTTTCTAATTTTACATATGCTGCAGAGTCAAATGGAATACAAGTCTGAAAGCCAAGAATTTTCAGTGCTTTAGATTCATCAGCAGGATGTGAACCTTTAGCCTCTATATTCACATATATTGGAAGGTGATTAGGATGATCCTCACTCCAGGTCTTCAAATCTTTTAACGCTGATTTAAGGGTTAAATAATTGGTCTCAAAGTCTACATCGGAAATATGTAATATTTTGAATCCTGGCTTCTTTAATACTCCTCCTTTAAGACGCTGTCTTTGACCCAACAAAAATACATTAATCCGTCTGCGTTTGTAGTGACCTCCATCTGGATCATAATTAACATCTAGCTCTATACCTCTTACCCCATATTTATTGAACTGTTCCGAAAAAGGTAAATGTCCATAATCGATATAATCAGGATTATTTTGAGTACCAAGCTTATCCTGAAACTTTTTTAAGAAACGTAGGACTTTTTGGTGAGGCCGCTTTTTATAACTATTGTGGGAAGCTAAAATTCTAATTTCATTAAGCGGAGTGTCATCACTTGGCAGTTGTGTAAAAGAGAAGCTAGATAAAATCATGAAATAAAAAACCATAAACTTCATTCCGTAAAACTTTTAGAGATTAAAGAACGAATCTCTGATCTAACGCATTCGTATCTCAAGTTTGGGTACTGACTCACTTTGAATTGATCTATATCTATAAAGTTAAATTAGTGGAACATATATCAATAGCGCTAATAAAATCAACCAGTAATAACCATGAAACCAGTTAGGTTTAATCAAGAAATGTCTAACTTTGAAAGCAAATCATCCTCAACTTTTTGTGGCATAGTTACCCTTAAAAGAGGTTCTTTTTTCATTGCCCTTGAGATGGCGAAATTTGCATTTTCATTTCGGGCCCAGCTCCTCCGCGCAATTCCATTATTGACATCCCAGTGCAACATTTGCTTGATATGTTGAGATGATTTTTTGCTACCGTCAATGAGCATTCCAAAACCCCCATTGATGACCTCACCCCAACCAACACCACCACCATTATGGATAGAAACCCACGTAGCGCCGCGAAAGCTATCCCCGATTACATTTTGAATAGCCATATCTGCTGTATATCTCGAACCATCATAGATATTTGATGTCTCTCGATAAGGCGAGTCAGTTCCAGAAACGTCATGATGGTCGCGACCAAGAACAACAGGTCCAATTTTATTTTCTTGGATTGCTTGATTAAAAGCCTCAGCTATTTTCATTCTACCTTCGGCATCAGCATATAAAATTCTTGCCTTTGAACCAACCACCAATTGATTTTCTCGAGCACCCTTTATCCATTGAATATTATCAGCCATTTGCTGCTTTATTTCGGGAGGACTCGTTTGCATCATTTCTTCTAAAACCGCGCAAGCAATTTCATCTGTTTTATCCAAATCACTTTGTTTCCCAGATGCACAGACCCAACGAAATGGACCAAAACCAAAATCAAAGCACATAGGTCCTAAAATATCTTGCACATATGAAGGATAAATAAAATCATCTCCATTTTCGGACCTTAATGCTGCTCCTGCTCGAGTCGCTTCCAATAAAAATGCATTACCGTAATCAAAAAAGTAAGTTCCCTTATCTGTATGCCTTTTAATCGCGTCAGCATGCCGTATTAAACTAGCTTGAACTTTTTTCTTGAATAATTCTGGATCTGATGACATCATTTCATTTGAATCTTCAAAACTTTGTCCAACAGGGTAATAACCTCCAGCCCATGGATTATGCAAAGAGGTTTGATCCGATCCCAAGTCAATATGAATATCATTCGTATCAAACTTCTCCCATACGTCTACAATATTTCCTAAGTAGGCAATTGACACCACCTCTAAATTTAGTTTTGCCTTCTTAACGCGTTCACAAAGCTCATCCAAATCCTCAATTACCTCATCAACCCATCCTTGATCATGACGAGTTCTAGCCGCCTTAGGATTAACCTCTGCAGTTACAGAAATGACACCTGCAATATTTCCAGCTTTAGGTTGCGCTCCTGACATCCCACCAAGACCAGCTGTAACAAAAAGCTTACCCTGTATGGATTCATTTGACTTTATCATTTTCCGAAGAGCATTTAGAACAGTTATTGTTGTCCCGTGCACGATTCCCTGAGGACCGATATACATATACGACCCAGCAGTCATCTGTCCAAATTGGGTTACTCCTAATGCATTATACTTTTCCCAATCATCTGGTTTTGAATAGTTAGGAATCATCATTCCATTTGAAATGACGACACGTGGAGCATTTTTATGCGAAGGAAACAAACCTTGAGGATGACCTGAATTCATGACCAAAGTTTGCTCTTCAGTCATTTCTGATAAATACCTCATAGTCAATCGGTATTGAATCCAGTTCTGAAATACTGCGCCATTTCCGCCATATGTAATTAGCTCATGGGGGTGCTGGGCAACCGCCAGACTCAAGTTATTTTGAATCATTAGCATGATTGCCTTAGCCTCCAAACATTTACCAGGGTATTCGGAAATGGGACGAGCTATAATCTCATGATTAGGACGGTACCTGTGCATATAGATTCTTCCATAAATATTTAATTCATCTAAGAATTCTGTAATCAATTGATCATGCTGTTGTTTAGGGAAATATCGTAAGGCATTTCTCAAGGCAAGTTTTTTTTCCTCAACATTAAGAATTTCTTTTCGTTTTGGGGCGTGATTAATGGATGTATCTATGGGTTTTAGTACAGGAATTTCAGAAGGTATTCCTTCTAGAATTTCTTTAGCAAATGACTTCATAATTGATGGTATGTTAGAAATACAAATTTAGGAGTTTCTCAGTATTTCAGCACAACAAATCCATGCTTTTGTACTGATTGTCCCCCTTCAAACGTCGCATCGATTTTATAGAAGTATGTCCCCTCTGTTGCCAACTTTCCAGATTTTTGATTTGACCCATCCCAAGCCCCAGAAGGATCAGTGTATTGATAGATGACATTACCCCATCTATTTAGAATGATACAATTGAATTCTTCAATTCCGTTGTAGTTGACGAAAAACTCATCGTTACCTACCTCCGAGGACAAAACAAGAACATTGGGAACTTCAAGATCACAACCATAAAATTTCAAGTCAGAGTCATCGGTTTCCACTCCACACTGATGGTTTAGCGTTACGGTGTAAATCCCTTCCTCATTGACTGAAGTAACAGACCCTTCATCGCCATTACTCCAATTCAAAATATAATCAAGCGAATATCCCGACTGAACAGGATCCGGAATAGGAATGGCAATTAAATTAACAGTCGATCCCTCACAAACACTTGTATCCAATGCCGTAACGCTGTAATTTGGAGGAAATGATACAAAAATAGTTTGATCATAAACACAAACGGGATCTGTAAATGTTAAATCGTAAAGACCTGCTAAGGTAGTGGTGATATCTGGATTTAACACATCACCAGATATATCAATTTCAGCACTTGAGGAAGACCAAAAACCACCATTAGGGGCATTAGTTCCCGAAATTTGGAAAGCATAATTACAAACTGTAGTGTCATTTTGAATTACCGGAAGAGGTAAAACAGTAAATTGATCAGACACAACATAGCATTCATTTGTGACATTAAATTGGTAATTCCCGGCCTCATTTACGATTAAAATAGAATCATTACTCCCGTTGCTCCAGCTATATTCCGTGTATGGGACATATCCTGAATCTAAATCCTGAGCGGTAACAATTGGTACAATTTCAAAATTTGAACCTTCACAGACTGTCGTATTTGGCATTTCAATAAACAAATAAGGAGGATAATGAATTTGAGAAGTTAGAGTGACATTACACTCATTATCTGTAAAAGACACATCAAAGTATCCTCCTGAAGATGAAGTGATTAAGGGGTTATCTAACGAACTGTTACTTATCGTAATAGCAGTATCAAGGGTTGACCACTCTCCTCCGTCAAAAGCCACTGTTCCTGATACCTGAAAAGCCAAATCACATGCAATAGTATCTGGAAATATTTCAGGTCCTTCGGTTACAGTAAATGAAACCGTCGTATCATAAGGACAACCATAGTCATCAATAATATTAAAAACATAGCTGTAGGTTCCAATGGATGTTGGTTCAACAACAATGGAAGTATCATTTTGTCCAGATATAATAGTGGGATCATTATTCCACCAACTTGTATCTGCAGAGGTTTGATAAGAACCTAAGCCAGGGAAATAGGATGCGTCAAAAAATAATCCCCATTCAAAAATATATCCGTCATCAATACCAATGTTATCTTGTACAAATATTGTCCAGTTACCATTCACTGGACAGCCTATTAAAGAGTTAAATGAGCTCTCCGGTTGGTATATATTGTTCGGATTTATAGATTGCCCATTCATTCCAAAATTCGGCGCAGGTATTGTATTTTCTAAATTATCGGTAATCGAACCAGTAATATCATTAAATACTGAACTAAAACAATATTCCCAACCTTCACCTGGACCTCCTCCACCTGAATCGTCTATGGGATCACCCATGAAGGTACCGTAGCCAGAATTACCACTCGGCAAAAAACCTCCTACATATGAATTGACTAAGGGAACTATGGTCCCATTAGGACACTGCAACCAAATTTCTAAATCACCCAAGAAAGAATGCTCCATAGTAATGCAGACTTGATTTAAGTCTTGCTCATTGGTAATAGTTGATCCGCCTGGAAAACCATTAATTGTAATGGGCGCCTCATATTGCTGACCTGAGCCATCAGGTAAATAGGTTAATCCTGCAAAATTACCTCCCAGTTCAAATGTGCCGGAAGGAATCTCAACACCCACAGTATCTTGTGACGTCACCCCACCAATAAGAGTTGAACTAGCCCCAAGACAAACTGAATCTTCAAGAGGTCCTGTACCGGCAAAACTAGGCAATAAGGACACCCTCACTTTACTTCTTATACGTTCATTTAAAGGAAATTGATCTTGTATTTTTAAATCAACGAGGTATCCCGACCTATCAGGCGGAGTAAACCAGATAGAATCATTATTCGGATAATTGTTTCCATCAGTAATATTCCATTCAAAATCAATATCTAATTCAACATTTTGAGAATAACCATAACCCGTGGAGTCTAGAGAATTCTGGAAAATAGGTTTCGCAACAAATAAAATACTATCGCCAAGACATATATCCACAAACCCTGTATCTGCGGGATTTATAGCATCAACCCCAATACCATTGACATAAGCCTCCATGTGGGCTTCAAAGGGTTGGAATTGATTTCCACAAGATGCATTCGCCAACCACCCCGTACCTTCACCAGCACCATCTGTAATAAAAACAACAGTTAAGCATCCAGAAGGATTATCCCAACTAGCTTGGTAGGTAAATCCAGTTGGGTCAGTCACGGAATTATGAATACCAAGAAGAGGAGCATTTGTATTCGGTCCATCGTAAACTTGAATAAAATCAGATCCATCTACATCAAATTGAAATCCAGAACCAGAACCTACATCAATAGCAAAGGTTATAGAGACCTTGGTCCCTAGAGTTAGGTCAGGACAAAAAACAGTCGTATCGTTAAAATTCGGCAAATAATTACCTGTACCTCCTGGATCTTGAAAATTAGTTCCTGTAATGCCGAAATTATTACAATCCATGGGATTGTTCTGTGTGAATCCATCCTCGCCCATAATTACAACTTGAGCCCAATATTGTGTAAAAAAAGACACAAAAAATAAGATTGTGAAAATATTTCGAATCATAATTGAGCGTCTTTTTCTTGATTTAAAACCCAAAATGATTTGACAACAAGTAGCTTTCCTTCACTTTCCCAATAAAAATATTGATTTTGGTCTTTTATTTTGAGGCCAAAATCAGTAAACGAGGGATTATTTACACTTTCTTTTAAGGCAATAACAGGTAGACCGGAATGTTTCGATTTATCATATTCAGAAGTATAAATAGCACGGTCAACAGCATAATTTAATAATTGGAATTGATGTTCGTCTGCTTGCTTCATTAGATTTAGCTCTTCTTGACTGTAACTCAAGAGTAATTTGCTGTTTTTATCTTGAGATAAAGCTTGACAACACAGACATAAAAATAAGGTGATCGATAATAGTAATTTCATAAACATGTTGCTTTCATCAGTTTAGACCTTCAAATCGTTGAAAAGTTGCTCCTTTTGTTAAAAGAAAAATTCAAGTCTAATGACAATTAAAATTAGCTTTGTAAAGTTAGCAATACTATCCAATAAATAAAATCATGAATAAAAAGGACTTAAAAGCAGTTGCTTCACAAGTAAGAAGAGATATCGTAAGAATGGTTTCTGCTGTCAAATCAGGACATCCAGGTGGTTCTCTGGGTTGCGCTGACTTTTTAACCTATTTGTATTTCGAGGCAATGAATCACAATTCATCTAATTTCACAATGGATGCTTTGAATGAGGATGTATTTTTTCTTTCAAATGGACACATTTCACCAGTTTGGTACAGTGTTTTAGCACGCAAAGGTTATTTCCCTGTGCCCGAGTTAGCTACATTTCGTAAAATATCTTCTCGACTACAGGGACACCCCTCAACAGATAAGAAACTCGAGGGTGTAAGAATGGCTTCAGGTTCACTAGGACAAGGGCTATCAGTAGCCATAGGAACAGCCCAAACAAAAAAATTAAACAAAGATAAATCGATTGTATATACACTACATGGAGATGGAGAGCTTCAAGAAGGACAGATTTGGGAGGCAGCAATGTATGCCTCGGCAAACAAGGTTGATAACCTCATTGCCACTATAGATTTTAATGGAAGACAAATTGACGGAGATGTTGAAGATGTACTCTCTCTCGGATCTTTAACAGAAAAGTGGCAAGCTTTTGGATGGGATGTTCTAGAAATGGACGGACATAACTTTGATACTATTCATAGCATCATGACAGAGGCTAAACAAAAAATAGGTCATGGAAAACCAGTTGTAGTCATCATGAAAACCGAAATGGGTATGGGTGTAGATTTTATGATGGGCACCCATAAATGGCACGGTGTTGCTCCAAATGAAGTACAATTAAGTGATGCGCTGAGCCAAATTGAAGAAACCTTAGGCGATTATTAGTGTATAAATTTTTAAGCATCTTATTTATTCTCACTTCATTGGTTTCATACAGCCAAAAGAAGACAAGAATACTTTTTATTTTGGATGCTTCAAATAGCATGAATCTTAAGTGGGATAATCAAACCCGAATGGAATCTGCTAAGGAAATATTAAATGAATCTATAGAGGATTTAAGAGGTATTCCTGATTTAGAAATTGCCCTAAGGGTATACGGCCATCAATCAATTGTGAACAACACATTTCAAGACTGTAATGATACAAAGCTTGAGGTACCCTTCGGGGAAAATACAATCGATGAGATTAAAAAAACTGTTAGATATTTGAATGCAAAAGGAGCTACACCAATTGCCCGCTCCTTGGAGGCGGCAGCAGATGATTTTCCTACAGGTGATGCACGCAACTTCATCATTTTAATTACGGATGGACTTGAATCATGCGATAATGACCCTTGTCTAATTGCAAAAAAACTCAAAGAAAAAGAGGTAAATGTGACGCCATTTGTAATTGGAATAGGACTTGATCTTTCTTATCTGGAAAAATTCAATTGTATTGGCTCTTTCACTGAGGCTGAAAATAAAAAAACTTTTAAATCAGTGTTGACAAATATAATTGATAAAGTACTACTTAATACGACCGTACAAGTCAACCTTAATGACCTCTCACTTAAACCTAAAGAAACAGATGTAAGCATGTTTTTCTATCGTGCAGGAAGTGAAGATCTGCTATACACGCATATGCATACCCTCAATCGATATCAAAACCCTGATACCTTAGTATTAAACCCTTCGATTAAATATGATTTAATAGTTGCTACCTTACCTGAGCTAAAGAAGAAAAATATAGAAATAAAGAAGCATACGCACAATATAATTGATTTAGACGCAGCTCAAGGACATTTAAAATTCATCAGTTCAAAAAGTAATTACAACACAAAGTATCAAGCCCGTATCTCAAAAAAAGATGAGGAAAAGATCATTAACCACCAAGACCTCGGGAGCACACAGAAATATTTGATTGGAGAATACGATTTAGAAGTTTTTACATTACCAAGAACCTACAAAACAATTGAAATCAAAGAATATAAAACAAGCACCGTTGATATTCCTGCACCGGGAACATTGGACCTCAAAACAGCGAAGCTTTATGTAGGACAAATCTTTGTAAAACGCCAAAATAACGATTATGAATGGGTAATTAACTTAAACCCTAAGTTACGGTCTCAAAAATGGCAGCTTCAACCTGGAGAATATAAAATTATTTTCAGAGAAAAGGACCAATTCAGTAGTGCATATACAAATGAAAAAACATTTAATATTAAAACGTTAAATACGAATTATTTAAAATTATAACTATGGAGAGCATTGAAATATTAGGAAACAAAGATACACGTTCTGGCTTTGGAGAGGGACTTGCTGAATTAGGTGCAGAGAATGAAAATGTTGTCGCCCTTTGCGCTGACCTAACAGGTTCATTAAAAATGAATGCTTTTCAAAATGCTTTTCCTGATCGGTTCTTTCAAGTGGGAATTGCTGAGGCAAATATGATGGGTATGGCAGCTGGAATGACGATTGGTGGTAAAATTCCTTTTACGGGAACGTTTGCCAATTTTTCTACCGGAAGAGTATATGATCAAATCAGACAATCTATAGCATACTCTCAAAAAAATGTGAAAATCTGCGCTTCTCATGCTGGTTTGACACTTGGCGAAGATGGTGCAACGCATCAAATTCTTGAAGATATTGGAATGATGAGAATGCTTCCCAATATTACCGTTGTGGTTCCTGCAGATTTCAATCAGACAAAACAAGCCACAAAGGCGATTGCTGACCACGAAGGCGCAGTTTATTTAAGGTTTGGAAGACCTATAATGCCTGTATTTATAAAGTCAGATGCTGTTTTTCAAATTGGAAAGGCCGACATCATTCAAGAAGGAACGGATGTCACCATTATTGCGTGTGGCCATATGGTATGGAAATCCATAGAGGCCGCCCAGCTTTTGGCGGCTGAGGGTATTTCTGTAGAGCTCATAAATATGCACACGATAAAACCACTAGATGAGGAAGCCATCCTTAAGTCCGTTGCCAAAACCAAATGTATTGTATCGGCAGAAGAACATATGGCTAATGGTGGACTTGGTGAGGCTGTTGCGCGTGTATTGGCATCAAATTCGCCTTGCCCTCAAGAATTTATTGCAGTGAATGATTCATTTGGAGAAAGTGGTAAACCCATGGATCTTATGGAGAAATATGGACTCGGTGCATCCCACATTCATGCTGCTGCCAATAAAGCAATGCAAAGAAAGAGCTAAGAATCTAAAGCTTCAATCAACTCAGAGATAGAAGACATTTTCGGTAGGCAACGCCTATTTTGACATAGATAGATTCCATTTTCGGCTTGTCCAGTAGACATTGGAAGTTCTTTGTGATAACTGATTACATGACCATTTTGAATAAGCTTCGAAAGCTCCAAATGTTTTAAAGGCATAGTGATAAGTAAACTTATTTCTTTAGTCCCACGAAGAACCCTTTTGTAAAGTGCTATCCAATTTACATAACTACTCGGATATTTAATAATGGAGCCTTCTACCTTCGCTAGCATAGATTTACACTTATCAAGCCAATCCTGATTTCTATAATAAATACCAAGATTATTCAAGTTATGTGCCATAACCGAATTTGAAGACGGAATAACATCGTCATCAATCTCTATTTTTCTGGCAATCAATTCAGAATCACTTTGTGTGTAATAAAAGAGCTTCTGTTTTTCACTGTAAAATTCACTTATAACTGTTTCGCATAAGTTTTTGGCAAATTCTAAATGAGAGAGCACACCATTAATTTGATAGAGCTTGATATAAGCTCGAATACTTAAAGCATAATCGTCTAAAAAACCATTAATCGTCGCCTTATTATTCACAAAATTACGGGCAATTAGACCATCCTTTCCTGTCATTTTTACACTGATCCAATCTGCAATTGAGTTGGCCTCATTTAGCATCTCATTTTCATTAAAAGCGAGATATGCGTGACAAAGACCACTAATTAATAAGGCATTCCACGAAGTAAGTGATTTGGTATCTATACTTGGCTTAACTCGCTTTTTTCTACGCCCTGATAAAATCAACTTGACACGATTAATATTCTCATAAGTTTCTCTCTCTGTCCATTTTTTTTTTCGTGCAAAAGCATTTATCGACTCCGTTTTTTGAAGAATAAATAAGTCACTTTCCCAACATGTATCTGGCCGTATATTATATAGTTCTTTAAACCATGAAATGTCTTTATGAAGAAGCTCGTCAAGTTCAGATTCTGTCCAACAATAATAACCTCCTTCTGATCCTCCACTATCCGCATCTTGCCCGCACAAATAGGGGCCTGAGGGAGTTCTTAGATTGTCCAGTAAATAGCCGAAGGTCTCAATGACAACACGATGATAAAACCTTTGCTCACTTTGATTAGACGAAGTTCTTGCCGCATTGCTATACAAAGAAATGAGCTGCGCATTATCATAGAGCATTTTTTCAAAATGTGGTACCTTCCAGGAGGCATCGGTTGAATAACGCGCGAATCCACCCTCAATATGATCATATATTCCTCCATTGGCCATACAAAATAGGGTTTTCCTTATGTGACCTTTTAATACCTCATCATTCTCATCATTCCCATGACTTAAAATGAATTCAAGATGATTTGGTAAAGGGAATTTAGGAACATACTTATAACCTCCAAAAACGGAATCAAATTCTGATTTCAAACTAATTACCCAATCACTTAATCGTTTTTCGCTAATACTCCCTGGACCATGCACTAGTTCATAGTGGTTGTCTTCAAGATTATCTAGCATTTCTTGTGCAAATTCCTCAACACGCTCTGGTTCGTTTTTACATGTTTCAACAAGCGATTTTAAAACTTTAAGCCACTTCTGCTTTGTAAAGTAGGTACCTCCATAGATTGGTCTACCGTCAGAAAGTAAAATACAATTTAAAGGCCAACCCCCTTGTACTCCCATTAATTGCAATGCGGACATATACAAATTATCCACGTCTGGACGTTCTTCACGGTCTACCTTTACATTTATAAAGTTGGCATTCATGAAACGCGCCACATCCTCATTTTCAAAGCTCTCTTTTTCCATAACATGACACCAGTGACATGAGGAGTAACCAATACTCAAGATGACTAATTTACCCTCTAATTTCGCATTAATAAAAACGTCTTCATTCCATGGTTGCCAATGAACCGGGTTTTTGGCGTGCTGCAAAAGGTATAATGACGTTTCATGGTGCAGTTTATTTTCTTTCATCGATGATATTTGTATAAAAACTATATTTGTTTATCAAAGGTTTTTGAATGAGGGA
>CEUH01132651.1_pt1 | contig 16493 bp, 4 predicted proteins | sample 356461 | NCBI WGS metagenome assembly CEUH01 (sample SAMEA2623275, study PRJEB7988) | marine metagenome | isolation source: saline water (ENVO:00002010), including
ATTTTACACTGGATTGGTCAATTATCTAAAATTCGACCAGAATTAGGAAGTTTTGCAATATGTCCATATGCATCAAAGGCGAAATTTGCAATTTTTGAAGAAAAATTGTGTCGAATTATGCCAAATGATGAATATGATGTGATTATTTACATCGTTGAAGATGATATTGACAAACAATTTCTATATGATGCTGTTGATGACTATAATCACAACTATTCAGACTATAAATTTATCGCAGATCATGGAAAAACGAAGACATACATACAAGGAGTTCAAACAAGTAATGGAAAATATAACTTAGTTCTTTGTCAACCAAGAAAAGAACTGACTGAAGCAAGAAAAAAACTTGCAAAAACCAATTATTACGACTATTGGGACAAAAATTACCTTGAAGAGGTACTCGAAGAAGACTATGGAATCATTAATGATGAAAAAACACGTTAAAAATGCTCATATGGGCACACATCTACTTGCTGAAGTGTATAATGTTACCTTTGATAAGTTAAATGATGTCAAAAAAATTGAAGAAAGGTGTGTTGGAGCATGTCAAACTGAAAATTTGCAGATACTTAACGTTTACACTCATCAATTTGACCCATATGGAGTCACTTGCACTGTTTCTTTAGGTGAAAGTCACCTTTCATGCCATACTTGGCCAGAAAAAGGGTGTGTTGCATTTGATATTTTCACTTGTGGAGGCACAAATCCAAGATCAGTAGCATGGTGGTTACTTGAATACTTTGATAGTGATGATTATGTCATGAAAGATTATGCAAGATAGGGTATAAATAAATCTAAAAGCATTAATAATGGCGATTCAACGCAGATCAAGAGCATTTAAGGATATAAGTTTGTCTTTTGACGTACATCCAGTAACAAAAGATCTCACTGTCCTTACAAATGAGCGAGCAATCGTACGATCAGTGAGGAATTTAGTTGAAACAATACCTACAGAGAGATTTTTTGACTCAAATTTAGGTACAGATGTTCGTGAGATGCTATTTGAAAACTTTTCAGCATCATCTGTTATGTTAATTGAGGATATGGTTCGGAATACAATCCGAAACTATGAACCAAGAGTAGGAGAGATTGGTGTTGAGGTAAATGCAGCACCTGATAATAATGAATTTGAAGTTAATGTGCTTTTTGATATTATAGGTTTAGATATACCTACTCAAAGTTTTTCATTCATATTAGAACCAACGAGATAATATGCCCTTTACACAGTTTACTAGTTTAGACTTTGATCAAATCAAAGCACAAATAAAAGATTTCCTTCGTTCAAACTCAAATTTTTCAGATTTTGATTTTGAAGGTTCTAATTTCTCGGTTTTAATTGATACTCTTGCTTATAATACATATATCAACTCATTTAATGCAAACTTAGTTGCAAATGAGTCTTTTCTCGATTCTGCGACCATAAGAGAGAATGTTGTATCATTAGCACGTAACATAGGTTATGTACCCCGTTCAAAAACCGCTGCAATCGCTGAAGTTAATATTGGTAGTATAAACTTAGGAACAACAAATGACTCGACTCCAAGGTTTTTAACACTCCAACCAGGTCTCGTTTGTGTTGGTAATCAAGAAAACACAACTTTTCGTTTTTCAATACCAGATGAAATTACTTCAACAAGAGTAAGAGATATAGGAGGGACATCTTTTGCAGAATTTGATGATCCAATAAGCATTTTTGAAGGAACTTATCTTCAGAGAGTTTATCTTGTTGATAATTCAAAAGATCAAAGATTCATCATCGATAGTCCAAATATTGATAGTTCAACATTAAGAGTATTTGTAAAGGGAATCGATGAAACTGGATTAGGTCGAAAATTTTCGATGGTTGATAATATATTGAGTCTGACTAAAAATTCTGAAATATTCCTTGCACAAGAAGTTCAAGACGAAAAATACGAAATATTATTTGGTGACGGTTTCTTTGGTAAAAAGTTAGAAAATAATTCAACTATCACTGTAAAATATATTGTGACAGAGGGAGAGGGTGGTAATGGTGCATCCAATTTTAGTTTCCAAGGTTCGTTTACGAAGGATGATGGAACATTATTTACACCTAATGATAATGTAACAGTTACTACCGTTACAAACGCTTCTAATGGTGCTGAAGTAGAAGATGTCTCTTCTATTAAGTATTTTGCACCTAGACTTTACTCAGCACAATATAGAGCAGTTACACCTAGAGATTATGAGACAATAATATCAACAATTTATCCTCAAACAGAATCAGTTGCTGTCGTTGGAGGAGAGGAATTAGATCCTCCTAAATTTGGTCAAGTTCAAATTAGTATTAAACCAAAAAATGGTTCATTTGTATCAGATTTTGACAAGACTCAAATAAAAAATAAATTAAAAAATTACGCTATCGCTGGTATTAATTCTGAGATTGTTGATTTAAAGATACTATATGTAGAATTAGATACTACTGTTTATTATAATCCAACTCAAGTTGCTTCTGCTCAACAATTGAGAACTGAAGTTATTACAGCATTAAATGATTATTCAAAAAATGTGGAGATTAATAAGTTTGGTGGTAGATTCAAATACAGTAAAATAAACATATTAATTGATAGAGTTGATAATGGCATTACATCAAATATTACTAAAGTCAAAATAAGAAGAGATTTAAAGGCACTTCTAAATCAATTTGCCCAATATGAATTATGTTTTGGTAATCAGTTTTACATTAAACCTGAAGGATTTAATATAAAAAGCACAGGTTTTACAATTAATGGATTTAATCAAACAGCATTTCTAACAGATGTTCCAAATAAAGATGCATCTGGAAATCTTGATGGTAGTATGAAAGGAGTGTTAAGTGTAGTATCTAAAAATAATAAAGGTCAACAGGTAATTATAGTCAAAAGTGCTGGAATGGTTGATTATAAAAAAGGTGAAGTCATATTAAATACAATCAATATTACATCAACATCTGCACAAAATAATATTATCGAGGTTCAAGCATGTCCTGAATCAAATGATGTAATAGGATTGAAGGATCTTTATCTTGATTTTGACGTTTCAAATAGTACCATAAATATGGTTAAGGACGTTATCGCATCAGGAGAAGATGTATCAGGAGTTGTATTCCAGAGAGATTATTATACCTCCAGTTATCATAATGGAGATTTAGAGAGGAAATAATTTATGTCACAAATTGACAAGAGAATAAAAGTCAATACAATTATTGAGAATCAATTACCAGAATTTTTGGTAACTGATTTTCCAAAAGCGACTGAATTTTTAAAACAATATTTTATATCACAAGAATTTCAGGGTGGTGCTACTGATTTAATAAGTAATTTCGATCAATATTTAAAATCTGATAACTTAGTACCCGAAGTAGTTTTTGGTGAAACAAGTTTATCGGAAGATATATCTGAAACTGATACAACCATAGAAGTACCTAACTCAAAAGGATTTCCTTCTGAATATGGATTGTTAAAGATTGATAATGAAATTGTAACTTATACTGGAAAGGAAAAAACCGAAACAGATGTCGCAACACATAATGGTAGTCTCACATTTGCATCTGATAGAACTATACGAAATATATCAACTAATAATGTTAGTGTAAATGATATTGTGAGTTTATCATCAGTTGATGATACTATTAATGATACTATTACAGTTCAAAATGGAACAAGAGTCTTAAGTATTGGTAATAATACAATAATAGTTGATAGACCAATTGTTTCAACTTCAGCTCAAGGAGTATCAAATCAAAATCCTGTAAAAGGTGCGTTTACATTCACTCATGAGAGATTCTTCTTTACTGGTTGTGTACGTGGGTTCAGTGGTATTACAGGATATAATGTTGGAATATCATCGTCATTACTTGATATTAACAGAGAGAGTTTAAAATTTGAAGAAACAAAATCATCATCTCACTTAAAAGATTCGACTATAGTTAATCTTTCAGTATTATTCATTCAAGAATTTTTTAAAAAATTAAAGAAAACATTTTTACCAGGATTAGAAAATCAAACTTTTACATCTGATTTGGATGTAGGAAACTTTATAAAATTTTCACGTTCATTCTATCAATCAAAAGGTATAGAGGAATCTATAAAAATTTTATTTAAAGTATTATTTGGTGTTGAGGCGACAATCTTAGATCTTGAAGGAAATCTTATAAAACCATCATCTGCAGAGTTCATAAGAAGAGAAGTAATTGTAGCAGATTTAATTACACCAACAGGACAACCATCAAATTTAGTTGGACAAACCATTTTTAAATCAACAGATATTGAAACAAATGGTTCAGTTTCAGAAGTTGAAATATTAAGAAGAGGTGGTAAAAGTTTCTATAAAATTTCTCTATTTGTCGGATATAGTGACCGTGATTTGATTCAAGGTGTGTTTACAATACCTGGTAAAACAAAATCACTAGAAGATGTATCAATTGGTTCATCAATTATTTCAGTTGATTCAACTGTTGGATTTGCAAAAACTGGAACATTAATTAGTGGTTCTAATAATCAAATTGATTATACTTCAAAAACAGTTAATCAATTTTTTGGTTGTTCTGGAGTAAAATCTCTTATAAGTGCTGCTGATGATATAAGAACTAATGAAACAATATTTGGTTATGAAAATGGAGATTTATCAAAAAGAATAGATTTAAGAATTACAGGAGTTTTAAATGAATTAGTTCCAATATCTGATATTAATTTAGTAGAAGAAGGTGAAAACGTTTTTGTAAAAAATGTTGGTGAAAAAATACAAAATGACTCTTTAAATTATAAGCAAATATTTGCAAATTCTTGGATTTATAATACAAGTTCAAGATTTAATGTTGGTGTAGATAGTTCTAATTTTATTTTAGAGCAAGATATTGATAAAGCATTTTTAAAAGTAGGTGATACTTTTGATATTTTAAACAGAAATGAGCAAGTGGGTGTTGGTAGTGGTACAATTGACACTATTACGTTTGGTACCCACACAATTTCATCAGTTAACATTGCTGGATTTACACAAAACCCAAATCAACTTTATGATATTCGTCGTAGAATTGAAAAGGTATCAAGTTCAGGTGTGCCTTTAGAAAATGGTAATGATAAAATTATTGGTAATGTATTAAATGTTTATGTTGATGGTGAAACGGATGGATATGTCGCCTCTAACTCGCTACCAACTTATGATATAACTGCAAATGTCATAGAAGAGGTATTAGTTGGAAGCACAGATAATGGATTAGAGGGAAGAAATCCATTAGATGGAAATTATTCAATTATTTCATTTGAACCACCACCCAATTCAGACATAAAATTTATTCAGGGTGATCAAGTTGTATATAAACCAGATGGTCCTAATCTAGGGGGATTAGAGACTGGTAGATCATATTTTGTTGATCCTGTTGTACCAGGTCCAAATCAAAATAAATCAAAAATTAAATTATATAATTCATTATCACAAATTGGAACTGCAAGCACTGTTCAAATTACCGCAGGTGTATCAACAACTACGAATCATAGATTTATTCTTAAAAAGCATGAGAGTGCGGTATTAAAAGCTGATAGAATATTAAGAAAATTTCCTTTAAATCAAAATTTATTTGTCCCATCAAAACAAGAAAAGACATCTACAGAGATTGGTATTTTAATTAATGGTGTTCAATTAAGATCTCCTATTTCGGACGATCAAATTTTCTTTGGTCCATTAGAATCAATTGATTTACTTAATGGTGGAGAGGGTTATGACATAATTAACCCACCAATTATAGGAATCCAAACCAGTTCAGGTGGAGTTGCTGCAACAGCAGATCCTATTATACAAGGTTCAGTTAAATCTGTATTTGTAGATCCTCAAAATTTTGATGTGGCAGAGGTTACAAATATCTCATTAACTGGTGGAAATGGAAGAGGATGTATTTTGCAACCTATATTAGGTGAGAGAGATCGTTTTATTAGTTTTGATAGTAGAAATATTGTTTTTGGTGGTGGTGTAGATATTAATGATGAAACGATTACATTTTTAACTGAGCATAATTTAGAAAATGGTCAATTAGTATATTATAATTCAAATGGTAATACACCTATTGGTATTGGTCCAGCATATAATGCATTAAACACTGTCACAGACACTTTATCTGATGGAGATCCTTACTTTGTAAGAGTTGTCAATCCAAAAACTGTAAGAATTTTCAATACTAAAGTAGATGCAGTATTTGGAACCACTGGAATAAACACAGTTGGATTATCCACTGATACATCGGCAAGTGGTATTCATAGATTTAGAACCGAAACAAAGAAAACATTAATCACAGTCAAAGTATTAAATGAAGGTTCAGGATATACTTACAGAAAATTAAAAGTTAAGCCAACAGGAATTACAACATCATCTGATACTGTAAACTATAAAAATCATGGATTTTCTAGTGGAGAAATAGTAGAGTATTCAACCGAAACAACTGCAATTCAAGGTATGAGCACCACCACATCATATCTTGTCAAAAAATTAGATGATGATTCTTTTAAATTAGCAGAGGCTGGTATAGGTGGAACTTCTACAACTAATTTTGACAGAGGTAATTTTGTAAACTTTAAATCTAATGGTACAGGATTCCAAATATTTGAATATCCAAAAATAAAAGTAAATATTAATGTATCTTATGGATCAACAGTTACTGGAGATATTATTATTACTCCAGTTGTAACAGGTAACTTAATTGGTGCATATTTAAGTGAGGAAGGAACAAAATATGGTTCCGTGACTCTTAATAAAGAAGTTACCCCTAAAATAACAATTATTAATGGTGAGAAAGCAGAATTAAAACCAGTTATTATTGATGGTAGAATTATCGATGTAAATGTTGTTAACAGAGGAAGAGACTATAATTCAGATCCTGAGTTAAGAGTAATTACCGCAGGAGAGGGTGCAGGTGCAGTTGTAAGACCAGTTGTAGAAAATGGTCAAATCATAGATGCTATAGTAACGAATGGTGGTATTGGGTATGACCCTTCAACTACAGAGGTAAGAGCATTTTCAAGAGGTGTAAGAGGTTCATTTGGTGCTAGAGTAAGAGCACTCACCTTAAACAGCACAAAAAGATTTGGTGACTCTTTATTAACTACAAAAGGAGATGCTCTGACATTTGGTGTTCTGAGTTATTCTCAAGATATTGCGAAAAAATTTGAAAATACATTTACAGAAACTGGTTCTAATCAATTTAATCAAATTACAGGTCACTCACCTATTATAGGTTGGGCATATGATGGTAATCCGATATATGGTCCGTTTGGATATTCAAAAGCAGATGATATTAACTCACCTTTAAAAATAATTTCTACATCATACGTTACTGATATTACCTCAGTACCAGATAGACCTTCTGGATATGAGGCAGGATTTTTTGTTGAAGATCATAAATTTAATAATTCAGGTGATCTTGATATACACAACGGTAGATTCTGTAAAACACCTGAATTTCCAAATGGTATATATGCATACTTTACATCAGTTGGACTAGGGACAAATACTAATAGATTAGAGGGTGTTTATCCTTACTTTATTGGTAATACTTATAGATCTCCATTTATTAGTGAAAATCAAACATTAGATCAAAACTTTGATTTTAATAGCACTAATTTAAGAAGGAATACTTTCCCTTATGCAGTTGATGAACCAAGTTCAGATAATGATTTTATTATTGAATCTTATGAAGATGTAAGACAACTTACAAAGATAGAATCTGTAAATACAGGAACGGTGGATTCACTAACAATATTAAGTGGTGGTGAGGGATATAAAGTTGGTGATTTTACAATATTTGATGATACAAATACAAACGGATCAGGTTTTAGAGCAGAGGTAAGTGAAATCGTAGGTTTAGGAGTATCACGTATTGATACAACGACAACCACATTTGAGAATGCTGTATTTGAATGGAAATCTGGAAATGAGGTAGTAGCAAAATATTTACCATTTATCGAGGTTAATAATGGGGATAATGTTACAATATCTGGGTTTAGTAGTTCTATTTTAAATTTAGGTGGTACATATAAGGTTGGTGTTACAACTCATAGAACATCTCTAGAACAAGCCATGCTTGTATCAAATGGAGCAGTAATACAAGATGTTCATTTATCACAAATACCTAATACAGTAGCGATAGGTGGTTCAATAAGAGTTGGTTCAGGAAATACTTCTGATACTGAAATGTTAAAAGTTTTGGATATTTTTGATCAGACAAGAGTTGTAAGGGTATTGAGAAATATAGGTATCGCACATACTCGTGGTTCAAATGTAGATATTTTAACTAATGAAATATCGATTCCTGCAAAAACAAATAAATTTGTTTCGGTAGCAGATGATATAGTATATTTTAATGGACCACAGTCGGTTGGAGTTGGAACAACTTCTGGAGGAGCAATAGAAGTTGAGACGGTTGTTGGTAATATTAAAAAGATGATATCAATACCGACAAGGACAATTCGTATTCCTAATCACCCATTTAAAACAGGTCAAGCACTTATTTTAAATAAAAGAGCAGGTGCATTAAGATTTGATGTTGGAACAACACCAAATGTTACACAATTTAAATTACCACTATTAGGTCAAAATTCTACTGAAGTTTTTGTAATTAATAAAGGTCCTGACAATATTGGATTAGTTACAACGAGAGTGGGAATAGGTAGCACTGGTGAGGGTCTATTCTTCTATAGTAAGGGATCTGTTACAGGTATAAATTCAGGTTCATACTTCTTTGAATCTCAGAAAGAAAAATTAACTGGTGATATTGATAAAGTCGTTACAACTGTTTCAACAAATGTATCTGCAGCAAATACAACGACACATAATTTAAAAAATAATGACATAGTTACATTAAATGTTGTGCCTAATATATCTGTTGGTATAGGAACAACTACACCAGTTTCTGTCATATACAATTCTGAATTTGATAAACTAATCGTAAATCCAGTGTCATTTACAAGTTCTAATGTTGGAACTAATGAAATTGAAATCACTGATCATAATTTTAAAACTGGTGATAAAGTATTTTATGATGGTGGTGCGACAGGAATCGAAACTGGTGCTTACTTTATATACGAAATTAATAGTTCTAAGTTTAACTTAGTTCAAACAATCATAGATTTAAATTCAGACCCTGTTAGAATTGTACCCATCACAGCAAATACTGGTGGAAATCAAACAATTGGTTTAATTAATCCGAGAATAGATGTAGTTAGAAATTCTAAATTAAAATTTGGTTTATCAAATACTTCATTAGCGGGATTTGATTTTAAAATATTCTATGATAAAAATTTAACAAATGAATATTTTAGTTCACAAGATTCAAGTTCATTTAATGTAGGGACAGCTGGAACTATTGGAATAGGAACAAATAACACAGATCCAGATGGTGCAAGTCTTGAGATTAATTATTCTGAATCAACACCTGGTAGATTATTCTATGGTTTAACTAAGGGTGGATTTATAAGCACTGCAGATACAGAGGTATCAAATTATTCAGAAATAAGATTTATTAACAGTAAATATAATGGTGAGTATCAAATTTCAAATGTTAGTGATGATACATTTGATGTTTCACCTACAGTTCCTGAATTTTCCTCTTATACATCAGAACAGTGTGATATCTTAGAATATTCAACACAATCAAAAGATGTTATTGGAGCGATTAAAAAACTTGATATTATTTCCTCTGGATTTAATTATAAGAAATTACCTAAATTTAGAACTGTATCAAGTGTAAGTGGAAATAATGCAAATATTATTCCATCATCTAGAACAATTGGTAGAATTAAAAAGGTTAGAATTGCTGATATTGGATATGAATATTCTGCTGATAAAACACTTAGTCCTGAAGCATTTGTATCTCCAGTTCTTAATTTAGACAATTTAGATGTTATCTCTAATGTTGAAATACTGAGTGGCGGTAATAAGTATGTTTCACCACCAAAATTAATCGTATTTAACCCAGTATCTAATACTGTTGTTGATTCTCAATCTTTATTAGCAAAAGCACCTAATCAAACTGTATCTAAAGTTGATATAGTTGCAGATATAAGTGGATTGGAATCTGTTGTACATAAGATTGTTGCGATTAATAATACGAATGGTATAGGTATTAATTCAGTTCAAACTAGTAATTCAGGGGTTGTCACTTGTTTCTTAGAAACACCAATTAATAATTTCAATATTCAACCATTTGCAAAAGGAGATGAAATATTTGTTGAAGGTATTCAAAGAGTTGGTGAAAGTGGTATAACAACACAAGGAGGTATATCTACAACCACAACTGTAGAGGGTGAAGGGTTTAACTCAGATAATCATAATTATAGTTTCTTTAATGTTGATGATTATATTGTAGGAGTACAAAATATATTAAAATTCAGTGTTGCTGGAGTTACAACAAACGCTGGAATCGCTAAGACTTTCCAATCAGGTTATGCCTCATTAATCAATAGAAAAGATTTGCCAGTCATTCAACCAATTCAAACTAGAGGTGTGTTTGAAGTAAATGAATCTCTTATTGTTGATAATACCATAACAGATTTAAAGGTAACTGAAATAAGAGAGGATTATATAAAAATTGATGGTAAATTCAGAGTCAAAAAAGGAGATATTATAAGAGGAGATGTTACTAACGTCGCAGCTCAAATTACTAATATTATAGGTAATGCAGCTCAATTTAATACTAATTATTCAAATAGGCAAGAATATGGTTGGCTTGATAATATTGGTAAATTAAATGAAGATGTTCAAGTTACTCCTAATAATGATTATTATCAAAATCTATCATATTCAGTAAAGAGTACAGTTGAGTGGGATAAATTCGTAAACTCAGTAAATAGTTTAGTTCATCCCTCTGGATTGAAAAATTTTGCAGATACTGCGATTGTATCACAAACAAATGTTGGAATTGGAACATCTTTAGACTCAAATCAATTAATAGTTTTAGATGTATTAAATGTTTTAGAATTGAATGATAAACAAAGAGTTGATGCTATTAATAATTTTGATGTGGTTAGGGATTTTGATACCCTTGAAAATGAAACAAAATCTAAATTTTTAACATTTAAAACTCGTAATTTAACTGATTTTACAAGATGTAAAACTAATAGAGTTTTATTGCATGATGATATCAGCGATACTTTTTCAAGTGATGGTTTTGAATCTAATAGTACAGTCATCGAACCATTAAAAACTGATATTGCAAAATATTTAATACAAATTGTAGATCCTGATACATCAGATACACAGTTTAATGAATTGGTAATATTAACAACAGAAAAAAATGCTCTTCTATTCGATAAATCAGAAAATTTCACATCTGTTAAATTAGGAGATTATAGCACTCAAATTTTGAATAGTGGAACTAAAAATCTAGTATTTACTCCCACTGAACCATTTACAAAAGATCATGATATTAAAATAATTAAAACTGAATTTAATACTGATTTAATTGGTATTAATACTACTGCTATTGGTAATATTAATCTCACAGGTGTAAATGTAGGTATTGGTAGTACAACAGTTGGAATTACAACAAATACAATTGTAGAATATTCAAAAACTAATTTTAATTCACTCTATGCAAGCATCTTTGTACAAGATTCTGTTACAAAGGAAGTAAATTATAGTGAGGTTATCGTTGATTTTGATGGTAGTGATACAACGATTGCAGAGACTTATGTTGATACACAACCAGGTGTAAGTAATAGTATTGTTGGAATAATAACAGCTAAATTTGAAAATAATTTAATTAAATTACAGTGTGAGAATGATAGAGTCAATACATTAGATGTAAGAGCGAATATTGTTGGATTAGGTACAACGACAACAGGTATTAGCACATTCAGATATCTAGTTGCAGGACAACCAGAGGGTACAGAGAGAAGTGCTAGATACGAATCTGGATATGCTACAGGAACATCAAGCACAATTACATTTGCCACACTGAATAAAAATATTGATAGTTCTGCTAAATCCATAGTCAGAGTATCATGTGGGGAAACATCAGCAGTTCATCAAATTATAGCGTTAAGAGATGCTGATGATATATTAACTGTTCAATATCCCTTTGTATCTGCTGGTTCAACAACTGGTATTGGAACGTTTGGTGGTGAAATTAGTGGTGATGATATAAATTTAAGATTTTATCCTGATGCTGAGTTTAATTCATTAATCGAAGTACAATCATTCAATCAAATTTTATATACTTCAAGTGATTTTGATAATGAACCACCTAAATTGACATATGGAACTGTCGATCAAAGTGTATTCTTATCAACTTATGATGGTGCATCTGGTCTCAGAGCAAATAAAAAAGATTTTGAATTAAAACATGAAGGAACTCCAATATATTCAAAAACATTTAACCCTTCAAACACCACAGGTCTTGCAAAAACCACAGGTATATTTACAATTCCAAATCACTTCTTTAACACAAATGAACAATTAGTTTACAAACCAGATTCAACATTTATAGGTATTGCTGGAACTGCGGTGTCTATAGGAAGCACTCAAAATATAGCAGGTATTGTAACTGACCAACTACCAAGCACAGTTTTTGTAAAAGTCATAGATGAGAATCAATTCCAATTATTTACAAGACCTGAATATGTAAGTTCAGGAGCAGCAGTTACATTTACTGGTAATGGTGGAGGTAATGCTCACAAATTATCCATGACAAAACCTCTAACCAAAACAATAATTGGATTAGATGGTGTTGTCCAAACACCAATTAATTTTACCAACTTAGCATTCTCGTTAGGTGTATTTGATGGTTTTACTCATAACAGTAATATTGGTATCGGACTTTCACAATTTGTATTAAGTGGTATTAGTTCCATTCAACCTAGAGATTTCTTAAAAATTAACGATGAATATGTATTAGTAACTGAGGTTGGTTTCTCTAGTACTCCACAAGGCATAATAAATGATGCAACTGATGTATCTCTTGGAATATCAACATTACCTGTTGTAAAGGTTCGTAGAGGTCAATTAGGAATAGCAGCAACCTCACATGTTGCTAATGATCCAGTTCAACTTCATAGAGGTTCATTCAATATAGTTGAAAGTAAAGTATTTTTTGCTGAACCACCTAAAGGTAATGCAAGGTCAAGAAGAGATGAGACAAATTTACCATTTGTAAGATCTAAGTTTAGTGGTAGAACTTTCCTTAGAAGTGATTATACAACTAATATGTTATTTGATGATTTATCAGATAATTTTACAGGTATTGGAAAAACTTATACCCTAACTGTGGGTGGTGCTAATACATCTGCAGGTGTGGGAGTTGGAAATGGTGTTCTATTCATTAATGGAATATTCCAAACACCTAAAACTGTCAATAATACTGGTAATAATTATGAGTTTAGTTCTGATCCAATTGCAGGAATTTCAACTGTAGAATTTACAGGTATTACATCAACAAATGGAGATCTTATTGTATCAGAATTTGATATTAATCAGAATCAGGTTCCAAGAGGTGGTTTAATTGTTTCATTAGGTTCAACACCTGGTCTTGGATATGCACCTTTACAAGGAGCAAAAGTTAAGGCATTTAAAAATGCATCTGGTGGTATTACAAGCGTTGTTGGTATTGCAACCTCTTCAGGATTTAACCTTGGTATTCAAACTGCTGCGTATGATAACATAACTGGAATTATTACAGTCACCACTGATATAGTTCATGGATTTGGTTTAGAAAGACCAAATATGGTTAAATTAAACAATTTAAACTTTAATATAACAGGTGTTGGAGCAACACTGTTTGCAAATCATGATAGATCTTTATTCGTAGTTGGTATTGTATCTGATAGAACATTTGAAGTTAAAGCAGGAGTTCAAACTCAAAATTGGGTTTACACTGGTGGAGGTAATACGTTTGAGTTCTTTGAGGATTTAACATTTGGTTCTGGATATCGTGGTGGTTCTGTAGCAGTAGGTGTAACAGATCAGGCATATGAACATAGATTTGTAAGTTCAGGGATTGGATCTATTAAAAAAGGTAATTTTGCTGCAACTGGGGCAAATGTATTTACTGCAACAAATGCAGTTTACACTTCACATACAGGAACTCTTGTTCTTACAATACCGAATCATGGATTGACTACTAGTGACACAATTGGTATTGATACTGGTGGATTAGTATTTAAGTGTTCAAAAGATAACTTCTTCTCAGATCATCCTTACCCAAGAGCAGTTTCAAAAACTAGTTTCCCAAATTCAGATCCAATCGCTGGCATAGTAACTGGTATAGGTGCAACTACACTTAACACAATTACATTAAATGCTGGAGTCGGAGGTGGAGCAGGTAACGGTGCAGTTGTAGAAGCAACCGTGGGTGTTGGTGGAACACTCTCATTTAATATTGTTTCAGCTGGAACTAGTTACGTTAATCCTGAAATTATTGTTCCTCAACCAAATTATGAAAATATGCCTGTGATTGGTGTATCAAGAGTTGGTCAAGGTCCCACAACAGATACAGGTAAAAATTTATTACTTGATCTTGAAGTTGGTGCTGCGAGAACCACTGGTATAGGTTCAACTAGTTTTGAAATTTCTAAATTTAGCATAGTAAGACCAGGACATTCATTTAAAGTTGGTGATAAATTCAAACCAGTTGGGTTAGTAACAGCAGCACATTTATCACAACCAATACAAGAATTTGAATTAGAAGTAATTAAAACATTTACTGATAGTTTTTCATCATGGCAGTTTGGTGAATTAGATTTTATTGATAGTATTAAAAATTTACAAGATGGTGCGAGACGTAGATTCCCATTAGTCTTTAATGGACAATTATTAAGTTTTGAAAAAGATCCTAATGATTCTAGATCTCAACTAATTGATTTAAACTCTGTTCTCTTAATTTTCATTAATGGTGTATTACAAATACCTGGCGAAAATTATATATTTAATGGTGGTACGACTTTCGAGTTAGTTGAACCTCCAAGACCTGAATCATCACCAGATTTAAATGACCATGACCACGTTGATATATTCTTCTATAAGGGTCAAGATGGAGTTGATGTTGATACAGCAGATGTATTTGAATCTGTTAAAATTGGTGATGAATTAAGAGTCTTTAAAGATAATACTGGTATAACTACATCACAACAACAGGAAAGAACAAATTATAATATTCTCAGTGCTAAATTAATTGAAACTGAACTTTATACTGAACTTGGTATTGATGAAACAAATGAAAAACCAGTTAGATGGACAAAACAAAAAGTTGATTTAGTTATAAACGGAAGAAAAGTTGATAAGTCAAGAGAAATATTAGAACCACAAATTTATCCAACAGCAAAAATTATTGGTGATTTTACAACTTCATCAGGAATAGGTGGAGCAAATGGTATATTTGTAGATGATGCTGAAGTATTCTTCTATGAAAAAGGTACACATTTAAGTGCAACAACTCCAAATGAAACTGATGGTGACTATAATCTTACTTTTGATACTGTGGATGCTCTTGTAACTTCTGGTGAAATCAACGTAGCAGCTGCTGCGACTGCTATAGTTTCAATTGCTGGAACTATAAGTGGATTATCGATAACTGAAGCAGGTTCAGGATATACAGGTACAGTTAATATTGGTATTGAAGCACCTATAGGTATTGAAAAATTTGTTGGATTAGGAACTACTGCTACTGCTACCGCAACTATCACAAACGGTAAAATAACATCAACCACTATTGTAAATCCAGGTGCTGGATATACCTTTACTAATCCACCCAGTGTTATTATTGAATTACCACCATTTAAATTTGAAAAAATTACTAGTATTGATGATGTTGAAGGATTTACTGGAATTATTACAGGTATCAGCACAACCACAGTTGGTACACAATCTGCACTTAAATTCTTCTTCCATGCAGATAAACCAGCAGGTACATTACTACAGGGATATCCTGTATTCATAACAGATACAAAAGTGGGTAATGGAATTACCTCAGTTGATACACACAATTCATCTATAGTAGGAATTGGAAGCACTTTCTTAGATAATATCTACAAAGTACACTCAGTGACAACAGATGGTGCAGAGAATGGTCAAATTGTTTGTAATATACAAAATGGTCAAATCACTGGAGTAGGTGCAGGAATAACAGGTAATTTTGATCCTGCACAAGCAGGTATAAGCACCGTGCTTGGAAGAATTACTTGGGGTAGACTATATAATCTTTCTAGAGACTCTAACCCAGTATCTATCGCTGTAACTGGACTTACCGTTAATTCTGGATTAGATACATTCCCAACTATCCAAAGAAAGAACTTCTCTCCTGCATCACTCAGAGGACTAAGATCTTCAGGTGCAATTAGAGTATTTGGACTTTGATTAAATTACCACTATAAATAAAAAGAAAAAGTTTAGATAAAATGTCAGCAATTATTACTGATCAATTTAGAATATTAAATGCTAATAATTTTGTTGAGTCAGTAGAAAATACAAATAATTCATACTATGTATTTTTAGGACTTCCGAATCCTGGTCAAATAAAT
>CEUH01007450.1_pt1 | contig 16403 bp, 16 predicted proteins | sample 356461 | NCBI WGS metagenome assembly CEUH01 (sample SAMEA2623275, study PRJEB7988) | marine metagenome | isolation source: saline water (ENVO:00002010), including
ATTTTAGGTATGGATGAATTATCTGAAGAAGATAAAAAGGCAGTACACAGAGCAAGGAGAGTACAAAGATTCCTTTCGCAACCATTTCATGTTGCAGAACAGTTTACAGGAATGCCAGGAGTACTTGTGAGTATTGAAGATACTATCAAAGGATTTAATATGATTATGGATGGTGAAGTTGATCAATATCCCGAAGCTGCATTTAATTTAAAGGGTACTATTGAAGAAGTGATTGAAGCTGGCGAAAAAATGCTTGCAGACGTAAAATAATTTTAATATGGACTTGCAAATAATAACACCAGATAAAACCCTATATAGTGGGAAAGCAGACATGGTAGTTGTCCCAGGATCAGACGGTTTTATTGGAATATTAAATGATCACGCTCCATTGGTTTCGTCATTGTCAAATGGTTCTGTAAAGGTTAAGTTAGGCAAAGAAGAAAAGTTATTTGTGGTTGATGGTGGAGTTGTCGAAGTTCTAAACAATAATGTTGTTATCTTAGCCTCATAAGTTTTAGCTTCTTAAATCTTAAGTTTAATTTGTTGAGGAATAAGTTTAAACGACTTTCTATGGTGCTCTGAAATTCCATGTCTAATAATTGCGTCTCTATGTTCTTTTGTTGGATATCCTTTGTTCTTTCCCCATTTATAAATTGGATATTTGCAAGAGAGTTTTCTCATGAAATCGTCTCTAAATGTTTTCGCTAATATAGATGCTGCAGCAATATTCATAAATTTTCCGTCACCTTTAATAATGCATGTGTGGTTAATATTTGGAAGTGGGTTAAATTTATTACCATCAATTAATAAATGTTTGGGTGGGATTGATAGTTTTTTTATTGCTCTATGCATAGCAAGTATTGAAGCTTGTAGAATATTTATTTTATCTACTTCGTCCGAATTAATAACTCCAATGGCCCAACATAGAGCATTATTCTTAATATGAACTTCAAGATTTTCCCTTGCTTTTCTGCTTAATTTTTTAGAATCATTTAAATATTTGTTATTGTATCCCTCTGGTAATATAACAGCCGCTGCAACTACTGGACCAGCTAGGCATCCTCTACCAGCTTCATCACAACCAGCTTCCAAGTAATTTGTGAGATATGGTCTAAGATTTAAAATAATAAGTTTAAGTTTATTTTTCCTTTTATATGTTGGGAAAGTTCTTTGATACCTATCCTGTACTGATTCATTGAATCCCTTTCTCTTAAAGTTACTGTGTTATCCTTTGGTGTATCATGATCAATAGTTATGCAAAAAGGAGTTCCTAATGCATCGTTTCTTCTATATCTTTTACCAATAGAGTCCTTTTCGTCATAGTAACATTGAAAATCTGATTTCAGATCTTTTGATATTTTTTTTGCAATTTCAGCTAATCCATCTTTTTTTATTAGCGGAAGTACAGCTGCTTTGAATGGTGCTAGGCTTGGAGGAAGAGAAAGAACTGTCCTTTTTGTTCCATCAAGAAGGCTTTCGTTCTTTAGAGAGTTGGTCATAATAGCTAAAAACATTCTATCCAGTCCGATAGATGTTTCAATAACATAAGGTATATAGCTTTCATTCTTATCTGGATCAAAATACCTTATCTTTTTCTTTGATAATCTTTCATGTTGTTTTAAATCAAAATCTGTTCTAGAGTGAATTCCCTCTAGTTCTTTAAAGCCAAATGGAAAGTTAAACTCTATATCACAAGCAGAATCAGCATAGTGTGCTAATTTTATATGATCATGAAATCGAAGGGAATCTTTATTTATTCCAATTGCATGATGCCAATTTAATCTGTAATTTTTCCAGTATTCATACCAATGCTTTTGAGTACCTGGCTGAATAAAAAACTGCATTTCCATTTGTTCGAATTCTCTCATTCTAAAAATGAATTGTCGAGCAATTATTTCATTTCTAAAAGCTTTTCCAATTTGAGCAATACCAAAAGGTATTTTTTTTCTTCCTGTTTTTTGAACATTAAGATAATTTACAAAAATTCCTTGTGCTGTTTCAGGTCGTAGATAAACTTTAGAAGATTCACCCGCTAATGACCCAATTTCAGTTTCAAACATTAAATTAAATTGCCTCACTGGCGTCCAATTTTTCGATCCACTAATTGGACAAGAAATTCCAAGATCAATAATCAATTTATAAACTGCTTCAAGATCATCTACCTTAAAAGCAGACTCCATCCTTTTTTTTATAGAAGTAATATCTTTTTTTCTTCTTAAAACGTTTTGATTAGTCGAAATGAATGTTTTTTCATCAAAATTATCACCAAACTTTTTTCTAGCTTTAATAATTTCCTTTTCAATCTTGCCCTCAATTTTTGTAATGTGTTCCTCAATAAGAACATCAGCTCTATATCTTTTTTTAGAGTCTTTATTGTCTATCATTGGATCATTAAATGCATCTACATGACCAGACGCTTTCCACGTATTTGGATGCATGAATATTGCTGCGTCAATTCCAACAATATTTTCATGCATTTGAACCATTGATTTCCACCAATATTCCTTTATGTTATTTTTTAATTCAACCCCATTTTGCCCATAATCATAGGTTGAACTTAATCCATCATATATTTCACTGCTTGGAAAAATAAATCCGAATTCTTTACAATGGCTAATAAGTTTTTTAAAATGTTCTTCGTTCATTATTAGATCCTTTTATAGAATTTTAAACAAAAATATAATTTCCAATGAATAACCTATATTTATATGCATATAAAGAGATTAATAACAAAAAAATGATTGAAATTGAAGATAAAATAATATCCGATGATGTTTTTTTAACTCAATTTGCTTGTGATTTATACAAATGTAAAGGAGCGTGCTGTGTGGAAGGTGATTCTGGAGCACCAATTTCAAATCACGAAGTGAAATCTATAGAAAATGATTTAAAAAGTATTAAACCTTTTATGAGTGAACAAGGTATAAACGCCGTTGAAAGAAACGGTGTTAAATACATTGATAGTGAAGGAGATCAAGTAACTACTCTTATAAATGGAAAAGAATGTGCATTTGTCTTTTATGATCAAAATAAAATCGCAAAATGTTCAATAGAGACAGCATATAAATCAAATAAAATAAATTTTAATAAGCCTATTAGTTGTCATTTATATCCAATAAGAGTGAAAAAGCACAACAAATTCCAGTCATTAAATGTAGATAAACGGAGTATATGTAAGTCTGCATGTCAGTGCGGTTCAAAACTAAGTATCCCAGTTTTTAAATTCCTAAAAGAAGCTATTGTTAGATTATGGGGGAAAGAGTTTTTTGAAGACTTGAACTTAATCAACGACCAGTATTTCAATAAACATTAATCATATTCACTCATTTCTAAATAAATCAGTAAAGATTATTGATTGTACTTTTATTAATTGTGTTATTAACACGTTATCATTGATAAGCAAGTGCATAAGCCCTTTATTTTCAAGCTAACAAAAATTAATTTTAAATAATAAGCTTAATAGTAGTTACATTGACTTTTTGATATTACAGTATTATTAACACCATAAACTGATTTCAAAGCAATTGTCTTAAAAATGGATATATGTACGTTATAAAAAGAGATGGTAGAAAAGAAGCAGTGAAATTTGATAAAATTACTGCAAGAGTTAAAAAATTATGTTACGGCCTAGACCCAATTGTTACACCTGAAAAAGTTGCGATGAAAGTAATTGAAGGTCTTTATGATGGTGTGACTACGAGTGAACTAGATGACTTGGCAGCTGAAGTAGCAGCATTAAATGTAATGACTCACCCTGATTATGGACTTCTTGCTTCAAGGATTGCAATATCTAATTTACACGAAAATACCAAAGCATCTTTTTCTGAAACAATTGAAATTTTACATAAATATATAGATCCTAAATCTAAAGAAAAAGCACCTTTAGTCTCAGATACAATTTATAAGATCATAAAAAATAATGCAGATAAAATAGATTCTGAAATAAATTATGAAAGAGATTTTAGATATGGTTATTTTGGTTTCAAAACACTAGAAAAATCTTACTTGCTAAGATTAAATAACAGAGTCATTGAGCGTCCTCAACATATGTTAATGAGAGTTGCTCTAGAAATTCATAAAAAAGATATAAAGTCTGTATTAGAAACATACAATTATATGAGTGAAGGTTGGTTTTTACATGCCTCACCAACTTTATTTAGCTCATCAACTCCAAACCCTCAAATGTCTTCTTGTTTTTCTTTGGCTGTTAAAGAAGACAGTATTTCTGGGATATATGACACGCTTTCACAATGTGCTAAAATATCACAATCTGCGGGAGGTGTTGGTCTTTCAGTACACAACATTAGAGCAAAAGGTTCTTACATAAAAGGTACAAATGGAACATCAAATGGTATTGTTCCTATGCTTAAAGTTTTTAATGATACTGCAAAATACGTCGACCAAGGTGGAGCTAAAAGAAAGGGTTCTTTTGCTATTTATATTGAACCGTGGCATGCAGATATTTTTGACTTTTTGGACCTTAAGAAAAATCAAGGTAAAGAAGAACTAAGAGCAAGAGATTTATTTTATTCGCTTTGGATACCGGATTTATTCATGAAAAGAGTAGAAGAAAATAGTTTTTGGACACTAATGTGTCCTCATGAATGTCCAGGACTTTCAAATAATTATGGAAAAAAGTTTGATTTACTATATAAAAAATATGAGGAGGAAGGAAGAGGTAAAAAAATAATAAAAGCACAAGATTTATGGAGTAAAATATTAGAAAGTCAAATTGAGACAGGCAATCCCTACATGCTTTATAAAGATTCGGCAAACAGAAAATCCAATCAAAAAAATTTAGGAACTATAAAGTCATCAAATTTATGTACTGAAATTATCCAGTATACATCAGCTGATGAAGTAGCGGTATGTAATTTAGCGTCTATTTCATTACCAAAATTTATAGAAAATAAAAAATTTGACTTTGAGAAATTATTTAATATTAGTTATAAGGTTACCATAAATCTTGATAAATTGATTGATGCTAATTATTATCCAATTCATGAAGCTAAACACTCAAACTTACAACACCGCCCCATTGGAATTGGTATTCAAGGCTTGGCAGATGCTTTTGCTCTACTTAAATACCCTTTTGAATCGTTGGAGGCACGAAAACTAAATAAAGAAATATTTGAGACAATTTATTATGCTGCATTAACTGCTTCAAAGGACTTGGCTATAATATCTGGGCCTTATAAAACCTGGAAAGGTTCTCCAATTTCAAAGGGTATTTTCCAATTTGATATGTGGAATGTAAAACCATCTGACAGATGGGAATGGAATTTATTGAAAGAAGAAATCAAAAAATTCGGAGTTAGAAACTCACTTTTAGTTGCCCCAATGCCAACTTCTTCCACATCAAAAATTCTTGGGAACCAAAAATGTTTTGAGCCCTTTAATTCTAATATTTATAAAAAGAAAGTTTTAAACGAAGAGTTTATAATTGTAAATAAATATTTGCTTAAGGAACTGGTAAAACTTGGAATTTGGGACGATAGGATTAGAAAGAAATTGATAGCTTCTAACGGATCTATTCAAAGCATCGATGAAATTCCAGATAAAATTAAATCTATTTACAGAACTGCTTGGGAAATACCAACCAAAGTTTTAATTGAAATGGCAGCTGAAAGAGGGGCATTTATTGATCAATCACAGTCCTTAAATATCTTTATGGAAAACGCAAATTTCTCAAAATTAAGTTCTGTTCATTTTTATGGTTGGAAGGCAGGACTTAAAACAGGAATGTATAATTTGAAGACAAAATCATCAGATAAGGCATTTAATCTAAATTTTGAAAAATTCATAGATTTTGAGCCTGTAGCTAAAATAAAAAAAAAGGGCTAAGATCTTTTTAAATCTATTACCCTTTTTTACTTAATTTAATCTTTCTATCAGAAATATTATAAAATTATTTTAAACCTTTTATTACTGAAGTTCCAGCTCCAAATACATTGTTTTCACCAAAAGGAGAACCTTTACCGTCAGCGTATCCTTTCCACTTAACTAGTTCAATATAATTTGGTGATCTTGTTAGTTGCTGTTGAACTAATCGTATTTCCTCAGCTCTACCTTCTGCTCTTAAAATAGCTGCAGTTTTTTCACCTTCTGCTTTTTTTATTTCTGCATTTGCTAAGTATGCTTGCTCTTCTTCAAGTTCCTTAGCTTTTTGATTTCTTTGCTTTTGAGTTTCTTTTTCCGTTATAGCTAATTTCACATTTTCGGGAAGATTAACATCAGCAATTTCACAAAAATTATATGAAATAAAATTTGCTGGGAATTCTGCTTGGAAAATAGTATCCATTTCAGTTTCTAAAGCTTCTCGTTTAGTTGAGTAAATTTCTTCATAGGTATATCTTCCTATTACATCTTTTATAACTCCTCTAACTTTAGCATCAATAAAAGAATTTTCAAAAGCTTTTCCATGTTTAAGATGAAGCTTTGAACAATTATTTTGCATAGGATTGTAATTTATAGTAACGTCAATCCCAATTTCCATACCATTTTTCTCCATTACTTTAGAACTATAATTTCTACTTTGCTGAAGTATGTTATAGGTTATCATTTCATTCCAAGGTGCAATAAACACTGTACCCTCAGAATATACATTATCCTGATCAATACCTCCTGTGTAGGGACGATATATAAATCCTTCTTCTCCAGGATTGACGTCAGTCCAAGACATAAAGAAGGTGATAAGCAGTATTCCTCCGATACCTCCAAAAAGTACAGTTTTTAATAAATTTCTTGGTTCGATTTCAATTTCACTCATGATTTTTAGGTTTGTTTTTAATTAATTTATAAACGTTAAAGATAGCTAAGGCATCAATTACCAAAGCTAATAATTTTAATATGGGATGTGTTTTAACTATATACATCATTGTTATTATAAGAAGCAAAGCTGCTAGCGCAACATTTAAAATAAGTTTAAGTACATATTTTGAATCCATTTCTTAAATCATTTTTTTTGGATCTACCCATTCATTATATTCATTTTCTGTGACATATCCTAAATTTATAGCTTCTTCTTTTAGAGTAGTTCCATTTTTGTGAGCAGTGTTTGCTATTTCAGCTGCCTTATAATAACCTATTTTTGTATTTAGGGCCGTTACTAACATTAAAGAATTGTTTAGTAATTTTTCAATATTATTATGATTAGGTTCAATTCCACTTGCGCAATGTTCATCAAATGAAAAACATGCATCTCCAATAAGAGTAGCACTTTCTATTATATTTTTTGCCATCATTGGTTTAAATACATTAAGTTCATAATGACCTTGTGTGCCACCAATAGTTATAGCCACATCATTACCCATTACTTGTGCACAAACCATTGTAAGTGCTTCGCACTGAGTAGGGTTAACTTTTCCAGGCATTATTGATGAACCTGGCTCATTAGCAGGAATAATTAATTCCCCAATCCCAGATCTTGGCCCCGATGCTAAAAGTCTAATATCATTGCCAATTTTATTTAAAGAAACTGCGATTTGTTTCAATGCTCCATGAGTTTCAACAATTGCATCGTGAGCAGCAAGGGCTTCAAATTTATTTTTAGCAGTTATAAATGGTAAATTCGTCAAGGAAGCAATATTTTTTGCTACTAGCTCCGAATATCCCTTTGGAGTATTAAGTCCTGTACCAACAGCAGTACCACCTAAAGCAAGTTCACTCAAATGTTCAAGTGTACTTTTGAGCGCTTTTAAACCGTGGTCTAGCTGTGAAACATATCCAGAAAACTCTTGTCCTAATGTTAAAGGAGTTGCATCCATCAAATGTGTCCTGCCGATTTTCACAACGTCTTTAAATTTCTTAGATTTTTCATCTAAAGTGTTTCTCAGAGATTCAATCCCTGGAATGGTTTTTTCGACAATTACCTTATATGCTGCGATATGCATCGCTGTTGGGAACGTATCGTTAGATGACTGAGATTTATTAACATCATCATTTGCAGCTAATGTTTTGCTGCCGTCACCGAGTTTATGACCAGAAATTACATGAGATCTATTTGCAATAACTTCATTTAAATTCATATTACTTTGAGTGCCAGAACCAGTTTGCCATATTACTAGTGGAAACTGATCATTGAGTTTATTTTCTAAAATCTCATCACATACTTTAGATATTAAATCTTTTTTTGAATTTTCAAGAACACCTAGCTCGTGGTTTGTTATTGCAGCAGCTTTTTTTAGTATTGCGAATGCATGGATTATTTCAATAGGCATTGATCCTTCGGGTCCAATTTTAAAATTATTTCTTGATCTTTCTGTTTGAGCAGCCCAGTACTTTTCTGAATCTACTTGGATTTCCCCAATTGTGTCTTTTTCTATTCTAAAACCCATTTTTGAATATTATTTTGTAATTTTGTGCAAACGTATAAAATTTATAAATATGTTGGGAGGCACTATACTCTTTTTAATTTTCTTTGGTATGGCTTTGTGGATATTGCTATTTCTTTTTGGTTTTATCGGGCTTTGGGTTCAATGGCGTGTTGTGGAAATTATGCAAGCGCAAGTCGCTAAAAGAGGACCAATTGAAGAAATTTAAATTATTTCAAGTAGCTTAAATTTTGGTCTTCCAATTACAGCTTTATCTTTAACAACAAATATTGGTCTTTCAATTAGTTTTGGTTCCTTTACCATCCATGTAATTAACTGATTTTCATCCAAATCTTTATCTTTAATATTTTCCTTGTAGATAGATTCATTTTTTCTTATTAAATCAATTGCATTAATTTTTAAAAGTTTGAGTATTGATTTTATCTTATCCTCACTTAGAGGGTGTTTCATATACTTAATAATTTCAGGATAAATATTTTTTTCGTTTAAAAAAGATATTCCTTCTCTACTTTTACTACATCTAGGGTTGTGATAATATTCCATAATTATTTTGATTTTCCGTAAGTCATTAAAAATGATTTCAAAAATGGTTGAAGATCTCCATCTAAAACCTTGAACGGATCATTGCTTTGAAAATTTGTTCTGTGATCTTTAACCCTCTTATCATCCAGTACATAACTTCTGATTTGTGATCCCCACTCAATTTTCATTTTACCTGCTTCAATTTCGTTTTGCTTTTCCCTTCTTTTTCGTAATTCTATCTCATAAAGTTGCGACTTTAACAATTGCATTGCTTTTTCCCGATTCCCTAATTGTGATCTAGTTTCCGTATTTTCAATTACAATTCCTGAGGGTGCGTGTTTTAGTCTTACTCCAGTTTCTACTTTATTTACGTTTTGTCCACCTGCTCCTCCACTCCTAAAAGTGTCCCAACTAATGTCAGAAGGATTCACTTCTATCTCTATAGAATTATCAACGCTTGGATAAACATAGACAGATGAAAATGAAGTCATTCTTTTACCTTGAGCATTAAAAGGACTCACTCTTACTAAGCGATGAACTCCATTTTCTCCTTTTAAATAGCCAAATGCAAAATCACCAGATATTTCCAGAGTGACAGTTTTAATACCTGCTACATCACCATCTTGCAAATGAAGCTCTTTGATTTTATAATTATTTTTTTCACACCACATTGAGTACATCCTCATTAACATTGAACTCCAATCGCAGCTCTCGGTTCCTCCAGCTCCAGCTGTGATCTGCAGAATTGCGTCAAGTTGATCTTCTTCAGAAGAAAGCATATTTTTTAATTCTAAAGCATCTAATTTGGTTAATAAAATTTGAATTTGATTATCTACTTCTTCTTCAGTTACTTCCCCTTCTTTTAAAAATTCTAAAAGGACTTCAGTGTCTTCAATGGAATTTTTTAAGTTATCATATTCTTCGACCCAAATCTTTTTATGTTTGATTTTTTTCAGAAGTATTTCTGCGTGTTTAGCGTCATTCCAAAAATCAGGGTCTTGGGTTATTAATTCATCTTCTTTAATTGATGTTCTTTTTTCATCAATGTCAAAGATACCCCCTTAACGCTTCCAGGCGATCACTTATATTCTTTAATTGTTCTTGTGATATCATAATTTTATTTAAGTATTATAGTATCCCCTTCTTTAAGAGGAATATCTACAGTTTTATTTTTCTTTTTTATTTTTTTTATTTTAACTCCATATTTTTGAGAAATTGACCTTAATGTTTCACCTTTCTCAATAATATGAGTTTTTACATTTGATTTATTCCTCTTTGGTTGTATAAAAATTTTATCACCCTCCTTTACTTCATAGCCTTTATTGATTTCGTTGTATTTATAGATTTGCCATAACCTTATATCCAATTTTCTCGATATATCAGCTAGAGATTCATCTTTTTCACAAATTATGTACTTAATTCTATTAGGATGCATGAAAATTTTTCTTGATAAAAGTTTATTATTTACGGACTTAGAATCCTTTAATTTATCAAGGCTGTAAAGTTTATTGTCTTCAATTAGTCTTATAAGAATTTCTGAGTATCTTGGATTGGTTGCATAGCCTGCTTTTTTTAATCCCTTTGACCACGATTTATAATCCGTTATTTTCAGGTCAAAAAGAAATTTATATCTCTGATTTTTCATTAAAAATAATGAGTGGTCTTCAAAAGATTGTGAGACATTTTTATATTTTCTAAAGCATTCATTTTTAATATCATCATCAGCATAAACTTTTTCCCCTTTCCAATCATGGCATTTAATTCCAAAATGATTTTTACCCTCTGTCGCAATAAATGAATTTCCGTTATTACTTTCCAAAATTCCTTGTGCTAATGTTATGCTCGCTGGTATTTTATATTTTTCCATTTGTGTTATCGCACTTTTTTTATAGGATTTAATATAATCTTCTCTAGAAATGTTTTGAGAAAATAAAAATACAGGAGTAAGCAGTACATTAATAACAACTATTTTAGTGTGTTTTGAAAGGATCATAGGGTTAAGCTAATCTGAAAATTTATCTATTGTTATTGATTTTTTTAAATTCGAACATTTTTTCAAAATTATTTTCTATACATGTTCCAACAACTGCTATGTCTGCACCAGCTTCCCAGCAGGAATTTAATAAATTTTGATTAGTTATTCCTCCGCCAATAAATAAGGGAATTGTTATATTATTTTTGACCTTCTTGATCATATCGTGTTTAATTTTTGATTTAGAACCTGACCCAGTGTCCATGTATATGAACTGTAGTCCAAGTTGCTCTCCGGCAAGTGCAGTTGCAGCTGCAATATCTACTTTTTCCTTTGGTATTGGTAGGCTTCCGCTTACATAAATAGCGGATGTAAGTTCTTCGGACTCAATTAGCATATATCCGCATGAAAGTATTTCTAGCTGACTTTCCCTTAATTTAAAAGATGATTTAACATGTTGGCCTATTAATAAATCAGGATTTCTACCACTAATTAAGCTTAAAAGCAATATACCATCAGCAAATTTTGATATCTGTTGATTGTCACCAGGAAATAATATCACTTTTTTAATGGAGAGCTCATATATTTTTTTTAAATATTGATTAAATTTTAAATGATTAATAAGGCTACCTCCAACTAAGAGAAAATCACAAGAAGATTGGTTAGTCATAATTATAAAATCTGTTATTTCTTCAAATGGTAGTTTATCAGGATCTATTAAAATACACCAGAGCTTTTCTCCTCTTTTTACTCTTTCAAAAATTTCAGTTTTTAACATTAAGATAATTCTTTATAATTAGTGTTGAAAGCTAGACAATAATCTTCAAAATTAATTATTTTGATGTTAGTAGTAAACCTAAAACTAGGATGATTACAATATCCAGAAAAACATTTACCATTTTTTTTGATGATTAAGTGATTTGAGAATATAACTGATTTATCTCCTTTAATTTTATACATGACTTCTTTTGCACACCAATTTTTTAAAAGATTTAGTTTACTTTCTCCAGCTGTAAAATCATTTTTATTTAAAAACTTATGTTTAATTTTACTTGAGTCTCTACTTGATTTTTCTATGTCAATACCACATGGGAACTTAGCTACAATCATTGCAATAATATTATTTGTATGAGAAATGGATATATATTTTGTAGATTTCCCAATTACTGGCTTATCATTATACAAAACTAGTTCTTCCCCAGGAAGTAAATGTTCAAAAAGTAATTTTGTAGCATGAACTTGCCATTTTCTATGGGTGCTTTTATATTTAGATATATTAATGTGATAATTTGGATGAAGGACTTTACTAAAGCTTGAATTGTACTCATGTTCTTTAATATCCCATATACCAATTGTGAATTGAGGCTTTTCTATGAAATGTACTAATGGCAATTATTTTTTTTAAATAGACTAATTAAATTTATCATTTTACTTGAACTAAACGCTAACTTTACAAAAAATAATTTCACAATACTATTAAATAACCTTACCTATTTATATTTGCATAAAACTTACAATTATCATTTTACTTATTTTTTGAAGATGAATATTAATAAAAAGAAAATAATAAAGTTTCCAATCACAGAGAAAGAAGGAAAGTATAACAATGAAGAGAAGAAGAATTTGATTGAAGGTCATTTTAGAGCAATTATGCAAATCTTAAATTTGGACTTGAATAACGAGAGCCTTAAAGACACACCTAAAAGAGTAGCGAAAATGTATGTTGAAGAATTATTTGAAGGACTTGACTTAAATAATAGACCTAAGATTACAACTTTTGAAAATAGTTACAACTATAAGGGAATGATTTTGGAAAAGAATATCAATATTTATTCAATTTGTGAACATCATTTTGTGCCAATTATTGGAAAAGCGCACATTGCATACTTCGCAAAAGAAAAAGTAGTTGGACTTTCTAAATTAAATAGAATAGTTAACTATTTTTCAAAAAGACCTCAAGTACAGGAAAAATTGACTGTACAAATTTCAGATTTTTTAAAAAAAGAACTCAATACTGAAGATGTAGCTTGTATAATTGATGCAAAACATTTATGCGTTAGTATGAGAGGTATAAAAGATATTTTGAGTTCAACAACAACAGCTGAATATTCAGGTGTTTTTTTAGAAAAAGAAATTAAAGAAGAAATGTTACAATTGATTAAATAACTCAATGAATAAGGAAATACAAATATATAATTCACTTTCAGGAAAAAAAGACAAATTCTTCTCTATAAGAGAAGGTGTTGTTGGAATTTACGTTTGTGGTCCAACAGTTTACAGCGAAGTTCACTTAGGTAATTGTAGAACTTTCGTTTTTTTCGATTCTGTTGTAAGGTATTTTCGTCACTTAGGATACAAAGTAAGGTATGTAAGAAATATAACAGATGTAGGACATTTAGAGAATGATGCAGATCAAGGGGAAGATAAAATAGCTAAAAAGGCAAAATTAGAACAATTAGAGCCAATGGAAGTTGTACAAAAATATACGCAAAATTTCCACGATATTATGCGTTTATTTAACACAGTTCCACCTGATATTGAACCAACCGCCACTGGCCATATCATGGAGCAAATAGAGACTGTACAAGAAATTATAAAAGCTGGATTTGCATATGTTGTTAATGGATCTGTATATTTTGATGTTATAAAATATATTGAAAATGGATTTCATTATGGCGAATTAAGCGGTAGACAAATTGATGAATTGGTATCTGGTTCAAGAGATCTTGAAGGACAAGATGACAAAAAATCACCAAATGATTTTGCTTTATGGAAAAAAGCAAGTCAAAGTCATATAATGAAATGGAACTCTCCTTGGGGACTAGGATTTCCTGGTTGGCACTTAGAGTGTTCATCAATGAGTAAAAAATATTTAGGTGATACCTTTGATATCCATGGTGGTGGTATGGACCTTAAGTTCCCGCATCACGAGTGTGAGATTGCTCAAGGAACATCCATTTGTGGAAAGAAACCAGTTAATTTCTGGATGCATGGTAATATGCTAACCTTAAACGGAAAGAGAATGTCAAAATCTACTGGAAATACTATCCTTCCTGAAGATTTATTTAGCGGTGATTCTATTCATCTTTCAAAAGATTTTAGTCCATCAGTTGTTAGGTTTTTTATGTTACAATCCCATTACAGAGGTGTACTTGATTTTTCAAATGAGGCATTGGTTGCTTCAGAAAAAGGTTATAATAAGTTAATGAATGCTTATGAAGTTTTGAAGGAATTTAAAAGTGACGAATCTAATCTTGAAAAAGATTTAAATTTTAGTATCATTAAATTATGTGATAGTTGTTACCATAATATGAACGATGATTTTAATACCCCAAAAGTTATAGCAAATTTATTCGACCTTGTCAGTATTATAAACAAGTTAAAAAAGTTGGGTAATTTTAACTCATTAAATGTTGATACCTTGGAAAGGTTAAAGTATACATTCTCATCCTTTGTGATTGATGTTTTTGGGTTTTTAGAAAATATTCAACAAACCAATAACCTTTCCGATGAACTAATTAAAATGGTTCTTGAATTGAGAACTAAGGCTAAGGCAGAAAAGGATTATGAAACATCCGATAAAATTAGAGAAGATTTAGTAAAGCTAGGTGTTACTATAAAAGATGATAAAAATGGTACTACATTTACTATGAATTAATTTATATGGTGTTCGCCAATTATTCAGAAAATAGATATAAAACAAAAAGCATAATTTTTTTAATTATGTTACCATTTTTAGTATTTTCTCAAAACATCGATGAATTATTTAGTAATTCGGGCGAAATTTACTTTTCCTTTTCATTTAAGAATATAAATGAATTAAATGAGTTATCTAAAATTATTTCCATTGATCATAAAACCGATTATGAAAAGGCATATGCTTATGCAAATAGATCTGAATTTTCCAAATTTTTAAATTTTGGAATTAGTTATGATATTATTGGTGAAAAAGTGGATAAATCTTTTTTTAACAATAGTAATCGTTCTAATTGGGATTATTATCCGTCATACTCTGAGTACTCCAATATGATGCATGCATTTGAAGACTCTTTCCCTTCAATATGTAAATTACACAACATTGGAACATTAAATTCAGGTCATGAAATTTTAATCTTGCAGATTTCTGATAATATTGGAACAATTGAAAATGAACCATCATTTTTGTACACATCAACAATGCATGGAAATGAACTCACAGGATATGTTTTGATGCTAAGGCTAGCAGATGAAATTTTAAATGGTTATGGAGTTAATCCTCGATATACAAATATCATTAATGAAGTAGATATATGGATAAATCCTCTTGCAAATCCTGATGGAACTTATAATAATGGCGATACAATACAGATGCCATCTCGATATAATTTTAATAATGTAGATTTAAATAGGAATTTTCCAGGCCCAATTCAGGGCGACCATCCTGATGGCAACGAGTGGCAAGATGAAACAATCTTTTTTATGAACTTAGCGGATTCTGTAAAATTCGATATTGGATGTAATATTCACTCAGGTGCTGAAGTATTTAATTATCCTTGGGATATGTGGAGTAATTTAACGGCTGATGATGAATGGTGGCAATATGTAGGTAGGTCTTTTGCTGATACCATACATGCAAATTCCTCTAATTACTTTAATTCTTTTGACAATGGAATTACTAACGGTGCTCAATGGTATGAAATTCATGGGGGAAGACAAGATTTCATGAATTACTTTAAGTTTTGTAGAGAATTTACTTTGGAGATGTCTAATGAAAAGATTCCCAATCCAGATGACTTACCTCTGCTTTGGAACTACAATAAAAACTCCTTAATTAATTTCATTGAGCAATCCTTGTTTGGTTTAAGGGGAATTGTTACTGATAGTATTTCAGGTCAACCAATAAGTGCTAAAGTAGAAATTATAAGCCACGATATTGATAGTTCTCATGTCTATTCTAAGCTACCAGTAGGGAATTATCACCGATATTTATTTGAAGGAAATTATGATGTTACTTTTAGCAAAAGTGGTTATTACAGTAAGACTGTAAATAAAGATATTTATGCTAATTTTGCCACAAATTTAGATGTTAAATTAGTTCCTTTGAGTGTAAATAATTCAATGGAAGTAAAAATTCCTAGGACTGTTGTTAATTCTTACGACGTTCTAGGTAGACCATCGAAAAATAAGAACAGTTTATTAATAGAGGTATACAATGATGGGACTGTTAAAAAAACTATAAATAATGAATAAATAATTATGAAAAATATAATAATAACCGCAACATTACTGCTCTCAATATCAGTAATAAATGCCCAAGAAAAATTAACAAATAAAGATGGAGGTAAATATGAATTTACCGTGTTAAAAGATATTGAAGCTACAGACGTAAAAAGTCAGGATCGAACTGGAACATGTTGGAGTTGGTCTGCACTTTCTTTCATAGAATCTGAAGTTATTAGAATGGGTGGTCCCAAGGTGAATTTATCTCCAATGTATGTAGTTAGAAATGCTTACATTGGAAAGGGTATTAATTATCTTAGAATGTATGGCAACTTTAATTTTGGTCCTGGTGGTGCATTTCATGATATTCCTTGGGT